>Ga0310694_10003939_pt1 | contig 14459 bp, 31 predicted proteins | sample 174DNAGHGhighgp2_FD_203884 | JGI IMG/M metagenome (GOLD analysis project Ga0310694, IMG submission 203884) | Sheep rumen microbial communities from Palmerston North, Manawatu-Wanganui, New Zealand - 1742 DNA GHGhigh gp2 (v2) (version 2) | ecosystem: Host-associated > Mammals > Digestive system... | reverse complement strand
AAGCAAGGCATTTCTTTTGACCTGCTGGAATATATGCGCCGCAAGATTCACAGTATGTTACTTGTGCCACTGTTCGTATTCCTCCGTAAACGGCTCTATAACAACTTCTGCGCGTGGGTTTGCTTTGTCGTAATAAGTCCTTGTGCCATCAGTAGAAGCTATCACATCCCTGTTGTCATCAGCCAGAACGCCATATTTAACAAGTATGTCGTGTATAGCTGCGTTTAGGTTTGCTGTGTCCACCTTGCGGCGTGTTGGCATATAGTACACGCACTTGACTGTTACGGGATAATCTATGGGAGTAGGCGGCTTTGGAGTGAGATAATAAGCCGCCTGTTCCTCATAGGCTCGATACTGTTTAGACTGTGATACGAATGGTTTATTGGTTTTTCGGTTGATGTAGATTTGTTGACTGTTCTTCTTCGTGATAGGGGCAATAGGGATAAGGTATTTGTATGTCACCACACGCTCCGTTCTGCATCCAGTTCAAGCACCGCCATGATTGAGTAATTCGCCAAATCCAAAAGCGTATCACGCATGGTTTCGTCTTTGACTTCGCCTTCGCTTTTAATCAGCGTTTCAAAGCGGTTTAGCTTGTCCTCTAACCGGATAGCCGCCATAGGCCAGCCCCATTTGAGAAAACTCTTGTGAAAAGAATCGCCGTAGTCGTGATTCTTCTTACGGTAAAGTTCTGTAAGTTCGTCACAGATTTTCTTGTGCATCACACACTGATTGTTTTGCTGTTCCACGTTAACCTCCTACGCTATTAGTTTTTTCCAGTCCACGCCGTCAACGCCGATACAGGACGCTAAAAACTCCGCCCATCGGCTTTTGAGGAAATTGCGTATCTCCGTCTTTGAGATGCACACATTGTCTTTCCTTGCTACTTCCTTATCACCCAATAGGTCATAGTCGTTTCTTGCGGTTATCAGAATCATAGCCGCAAGTCCTGTGTACGGATTGCCAAACATGGAGTATTCGATGTTGATACTCTGCTTCTTTGTAGCCACATCTTCACCGCCTTAAAATTCGTAGCGTTTATCATACGGTACAAACAGACTGCCGACATACTGTTTAATTTCCCTGTCCAGAGTGTCTTTGCTGTACCATATGTCCCTGTCCTCTTTGCTGTCGTTGATAATGTCGGTGCAATATTCCTTGTAGACTTGAGATAGCACAGCATCAAGCTCTTTGAATTTCTTCTCGCGCCATCCCATGCGGCCCAAGGCGATAGTGAACATATCCGCTTGAAATAATCTGCCGAATGTACGCATGTGCTGGTCGCGTAATTCTTGCTTTACCATCAGCCCATCAAGGAAGCCAGCCGCTTGCTGACTTCCTTTTTTTACGCCTTGCTTCTTACTCACGGTATTGCCTCCTGTTTCAGCCAGTCGCGCCAGCTTTCTGTTTCTGCGTATTTGCATGAAACATTTTCAAGAAATATTGCTAAGTCATAATCGTCCATATTTCGGATGCGGTCGGCATTTGTGACGGGCTTCGGGCGAAACTGCCTATATGTTCTGCATTCATCTGAACATCTTTCCCTTGTACACGTACAGTACGCTCCGCTTTTCGCATCAGAAAATTCAGCCATCACTCGCCCTCCTCTGCCTTTTCTGCCAACGGGCAACGTAGCAAGCATCGCACTCTCTCTGCAAGATGTCACAAGCACAGCATAAATCATCAATGCTCATGTCCCAGTAATGAAAGTGTTCACAGTTCTTATCCCAGCAGTCTTTCGGAAATCTGCTCATGTCTCGCCCCCCCTGCTTCGTAAGTCGGCATATCGGACGGGATAACAACTGGTGCTTTGTTGATGCAGTCCATCGTGTGCTTGAGAAAATCAACTCTTGTTTCGCAATCGCCGTTCATTACTGCGATTTTTAGCGCATTGTGGTCTATCAGGTCATAATGCGGCGGAACGTGGACGAGAGGGCATCCGGCTTTCATTTGCTCCCAATTTTCAAAGTTTTCGTTGGCTTCTGCGCTCTGCAAGATACAATCATCGTTATCACGGCTAACCATAAACGGGCAGTCCATGCAATGTGTTGGCATCTCCAAGTCCTTGATTAAGATACTCATGTCCGCACCTCATAGCTCTTTGCATATGTAGAATCCTCAATGTACACACACGCCCTGTGAAGCGTGATACTCTTGATTGTTTCGACTACCCTGTTATTGTCGAATATCGTAAGGTCATAGAGATTGTCGTTTTCGTGCTTGACTAATGTGTAACCACGCTGTGGAGTGTCCACTATATTCCCTCCATTAAAAATAGATTCTCTTGCGCTGTGTGCTTTGCAAAGCGTTCCTCTTGCAAGTCGAAATATACCTTGCTCAGTTCATAGCCTGTAAAATCAAAGCCCATGTCATACGCCGCTATACGGCTTGAGCCGCTTCCTAAATACGGGTCAAGGATTTTATCGCCTTGCTCCGCAAAGTTCGTCAGAAGCCATTTATAAAGGGCTACGGGCTTTTGTGTTGCGTGTATGCGGACTTCCTTGTTTTTCATATCCTCTTGTAGCATACCGTTCCACTTGTATTCAAAGATACGGCTTTGCCCTTTAAGGTTCGTCCATGCGATTTCACAATCAGCCTGATCCATGCCGCGCCGTTTTTTATCCCATACAATCATGCAGGACGTAGCGCCCAAATGGTCTAAGAAGAAGTTGCCGCCCCATATAATCAGCTTCTTGCTCGCACGCTTTAGCTCCCTAAATGTGTCCGCGTCCGGTGGGGAGCTATCATCGAACACAGGATAAAACGTAGACTCGACAAAGCACTTTTTGACTCGCCTTTCATCTTTGTCAGCAATAGGCCGTCCGTGCCTGTCACCGCCGTGGATGCAAGCGCGTTGTCCTCCGAACGGTCTGCCGCCACCACCAACGAGCGGTGTGCGGCTCTCTCTCTCTCTCTCTCTCTACTTGAATAGACTGTGAACGATGCCGACCTGTCACATTGATACCATAAGGCGGGTCAGCTATGCACAGTTCAAAGTAGCCGTCAGGAAACTCTTTCAGCGCTTCCATGCAGTCCATGTTATAGACTTGTGATACTGACATTTAAGCTACCTCAAAACAAAGATATTTGCGGGTTATCAGGTATAAATCTCCTTGCAACCGCATCATTTACTTTATCGCCCATTCCCAGCACTTCATTCATAGCTTTTGCGTAAAACTCTTTACTGATCTCAAATCCGTATGAGTTGCGCCCCATTGACCTCGCGGCTTAAAGAGTAGAACCGCTGCCAGCAACAGGGTCAATTACAATGTCACCTTCGTCAGTAAAGATTTCAATTAAGCGCCTGAGAATGGATTGCGGCTTTTGCGTTGGATGCACTTTTGGGATTCCTTTAGGGTCACGTTCCCACTTGAACCAGTCGAAAATCATCTTTCCGTCATTGTTGAATTTAGGAAGTCTGTCACGCCATAAGATCACCGCCATTTCAGTAGCGCCAACTACTTTCATATTCGCTTTCAATACCTGCGCTGAGTAGTCTTTGATAAAGAAAATCGGCTGACTGTTCGGGAACCCATACTTTGCTGCCGTGTCTACAAGATATTGATACTGCTGAAATGAGCAGAAACAAATCATAGCTCCGCTTTGACTTTTGCGCTTTTGACTTTTTCCAATGCGTTCTTCCTTGTCGTTTCCTTCCTTGTCTTTTCTCAACAGGCGATTGCAAAAGGCAAAGTATTCCACAATGTTAAAGTAATCATCCGAAGGAAAGAATGAGCTATGAGCGTGTTTGCTCTCACCGTTGGAGTTATCCCCATCGTTATACCAAGTAGGGTTAGAAGCATAGGCTTTATCTTCCAAGCGATACGGCAAATCTGCAATTACAAGCTGTGCTTTCGGTATGTTGTAATTCTTGTAATTTTGAAAATTGTCATTGTATAACTCACATTTAACGCTTTTCGGTTGATACTCTGTCAAATCATCACCGCCTTATCCGCCGTTCTGACAGTCGTGAATTGTGACATCCAACTGTCTGCCAAGCCAATCAAGTCCTTCCCGCGTAAATGCGTAAGCGACACCACCTATCAGAAATTCACTTTCTATTTTTCGGCACAGCCCGATAACATCGCTTGACATCCATTCAAAGGCTTCATTATGTCCCGTAAAATAATTACGCCAAGGCTTGTAAAACTTCTTTCCGTGCCGTGTATATGGCTTGTGTTTGCTGTCAATGCCTATCATGTGCTTGCCATCTTCAACAGCCTTGCTCATGCTGATATTGTGATTTTTGAAGTCGTACTCCATTCCCATTTCCAAACCTACAATCCCGCAGTATTTGTCGTGTTCATATTCCAACTTTTTCAAAGTTGCAGGGTGAATTTTGCATCCGTATGAACCGTCTTTCCACGTAACTCCATATTCATCTTCAAACGGGCAATCATCGCCTATGCTGTTAGCGTAGGAACAAGTTTCGCATTTCATGCGTTATCACTCCATACCCAAGTGTTAGTGTTCATCCCATACTGCCATGTATCACGCAGGACAATTTTTGCCGGTGTCCAAGACATGTAAATAAGCTCATTGCTAACAGGCCGTCTGCCGTTCTGCCAAAGGTCAATCTGCTCTTTCGCCAGCTTGTACAGTTCATCCAGTACAGGGTTATTCTCGCTGTAGCCCATCCACTGTTTGGGCTGCGCTATCACTTCTTCCAAAGTGTTCGGATAATTGGGATTGTCTACGCGGTTAAATACGCACCAGCACAGCGTTTTAATGTCTTGCGTGGAATTATCCTTTACCCCGTAAAGAACACGCGCTAACATCTCGCATTGTGTGTTTAAGCGCATTTCCAGAGGGTCAGGCGGCATACCCTTCTCAGCCGCTTCCATCTGTGAGATGTATTCATCGGCAAATCGTTCCCGCCATTCCTCATAGCGCCGTTCTGCTCTCACACCGCCAGCCCTGTACATGACAAGGCTCCATGCGATAAAAGCAAGAATCAGCACAGCCCATTTTGCGGCGTAGGTGACAAGCCACCACCCGAATTTCCGATTGATGTTTTCTTTAGCTTGCATCAAAAGTTCCACCATGTTATAATCTCCTCACCTTCCGTTATTGCCGCCCCGATGGAGCACCAGTCCAAAAGGGCGGCTCTTTTATTTCACCATGTAATGAAACTAAATTCCCACTTCTCACCAGTGATTTCTTCGATTAGGTCTATTGCCTGTTGCATCAGAGAACTTGCGTTCGCTTGTGATTCACTCGGCATTAGCGCTAAATCGCCGTTTCGGTTCCCAGCTCTCATAATCTCTTTCAATTCATCTATCTTGCCTAAGATTTCATCAGCTTTTGAAAGAGAAATATAATCTTCCGTGTCAGCCTTAACGGTTATAGCGTTTGCCGCGTCACCATTTGCGAAGCAGTACACGAACATAGGCTTGTTGCTGTCTTTCTCGTAGAACTTGTTATACCGGACAATCAGCCTTGAATACGATGGAATGTCAGTTTTCTTTATAACTTGTCCGCTATAAACCGCATCCCTGTTCTTCCACAATCCAAGCCACTGTGTTTTTCCTGATTCTTTAGCCACTTCAACACCTTCCGTATTTTTATTTGTGCTTTCTGTGATAGCGGTCTTTACCGCGCATCGTAATATCTACGCTGTATTCCTCAGCGGGTTTGCGTTTCCTCTGCTCACGCTGCCATGATTTGAAATCAGCGTACTTCTTGTAATCAGGGCAATCCCCATGACATGATTCTGTACGCATAGGGCATGTTGGCTTACAGGGGTTCTGGACGAATGAGTTATATTCAGCCATCCACCGCCCCTAACGCATTAGTCCAGAATACATGCGATTCATTTTCCCAACGCTCAATAATCCGCTTTTCCTGTTCCGTTGGCATACTGCATACTTCATGGCCTTTGTAGACAATCACGCTGTATGGCGTATTCCCCGCATTTATGACGCGCTCTAAGAACGCGCCATATTTCAGCGGCTTGCGTAAAAGCAATGCCTTATCAGATGCTTGCATATCGTCCCCCTTAATATCCGTATGCCTTATCCGTAATACGCGAGTTAGCACCGCAATAATTCAGCGTTGCAATTCCTGGTATTCCTTCACGGCACTTGTCTATGATTACCTCTATGTCTTGAATTTCCCACGGCTTCGGTTTTTCTTCTTCCGGCAAGTATGCAGACGGTCTAAACAATAAGCAAACAGCATCGGAATCTTCTTCCACCGCTCCGCTGTCTCTAAGATCAGCCATTGTAGGACGCTTGTTCTCCCTTTGCTCAGATTGACGGTTAAGTTGGCACAATCCCAAAATAGGGACTCTTAGGTTTAATGCCAACTGTTTCAGATCGTGCGCTGTCGAAGTCATAAGCTCATATCTGCTGCCGCTTTCCTTGTGCTTCACAAGCCCTATATGGTCAACTACAATGAGTTTGAGATTGTCCATACATCTTGCTTCCCTCTCTATGTCCTGTAGCGTAGAGGGCTTGTCTCGCACGTAGAACGGCCTTTTAGAAAGTTCGTCCATTGCTTCACTTATCTTAGGCCAGTCTTCATCTACAAGTTCCCCGCGTGAAATGGCAGAGCGGTTAACGCCCGATAGATTAGATACGCGGCACATCCATATCTGTTCTTCGGTCATTTCCAAAGAGAAGTAAAGGACTGTTCCAACAGACTTTGCCATGTTCTCAGCAATCGTCAGAGCCATTGTCGTTTTACCAGTGCCAGGTCTTGCGGCTATTGTGATAAAGCCGCCGACAATTAACCCGCCTGTGAAGTGGTCAAATGTTCTAAGCCCGGTAGGGTAAAAGATTTTCCGCTTTCCCTCTTGAATGTCTACGATTAAATCCATCACCCGTTGAGCTGTTTCAGCCGGAGTATGTAAGACGCTTTGCGTATCTGTTGATACCTCTTGCAATTGCTTGAGCGTTTCGACCGGGTCTATCGTTCCTGTTGCCGCTTTCGCACATATATCGCGGAATTTACGCGATATAGCCGATTCATGAACAACCCTTGCGCTCTCAGACGCGCTTGTGATCGTAGCCGTGCATTTCATCAGGTCATAGATGTAATTATCAGAAATATCTATTCCCATCTTTGCGGCTTCTGCCTGTATCTGTACATAGTCGCAAGGTTTACCGTGATTAACCAATAGGCTCGCCGCAGTAAAGATAGCTTGCGCCGCAGTATTTTGAAAATCAGCCGCATTAACAAGACCGCGTATCTCTTTGATTACATCGTATGGAGCTACTAAGATGCTTCCTACAACAGCGTTTTCAGCTAACAGCCATGTGTTTCGCTCGTCCATGCTTACCGCCTCTCAGTTTCATAAAGTGGCGGCAAGTTGTGTTTACCGCTTAACATTTCGTCTATGTCTCGCTGTGCCTGTTGCTGTCTACGCATTGATTCTGCCGAATCCCGTGCAGACTGTTCCTTAGTGTATGTGGTTTCACGATTGTAAGACTGTTTCGGATTCTTCCTGCTATTGTCGTTGCGTTCAAACGTCCTTACAGCCGCTTTCCAGTCTTTCATCTTCGTTTTGCCTACCATCCACCCACGGGATTCTTGATAGTCTACAAAGTATTGAGGGTCTACATTGTTGTGTCTCTGTTCGCAATACGCTCTGACTTCTTCAACCGTAGGGGGAATGAATCGTTTAGGTTTTTCATCAGGCGCTTGCGCCGTAATATTATCCTTACCTATACTATCCTTACCTAACCTAACCTGTGTTTCCCCATATTGGGTATCCGCACTATTGGGTATACCATCTGGTATACCACCCGGTATACCAAGCTCTGCACTTGACATTTGGTAAGCACCGTTTTCGTCTAAGGATAATGTGCTACGTTCTTCTTTGTACTTTGTTTCCGTATACCTATCATTCCTCAGATAGTTGTTTATGCGCCAATGCTTAACAACGATTATCCCGTTGTCAAACGCAAGGACGAATTTCTTTGCAATCAGTATCTTCATATCGTCCTCTTGCGCTCCGCACTGTCTCATAATCGACTTTGGATTATTTACAAATCCATCATCATCCGCTACCATTCCAAGAGTGAAGTACAAACACCTTGCAGACAACGGCATATCGAGAAATGCGTCCGATAAAACAATGGTTTTTGCAAACATTCTTCTTTCTGCCATTCATCAATCCTCCGCAATTGCCAAAACGGTCTAAATCTTGAACCTTTTAACCGTTATTCATTATGACATAAAGATAACATAAATCTCGCATAAAGTCAATATTTTGTTTTATTCATACTTGACACCAAAATGTAACTGTGTTATGCTTATGTTATCTAAAAAACGGAGGGAAAAACATGTCAACCGAATACAGGACTTCAATCAAGCTGCCGCCTGATCTCAGGGACAAGCTCAAGATTCTTGCCGAAAAGCAAAACAGGAGTGTTCACAACCTTATCATTACGATTCTTATTGAATACGTTAATGAGCATTTACCTTCCCGCCCGTAATTGCTACGGGCGGTTTTCTTTTTCTTACTATTCCCCCATAAATTCTTCACACGCAAACAGCGCTATTTCAAAAAAGTCAATTTGCAAAGGTAAGTCCATGGAAAACTCAGAATGATACAACTCAAATACAGCATTTTTAAACAAACTGTTTGGAGTGACGCGCAAAATCCTTGTTTTGTCATCCGATAAGCATTGAACCTTGTCGAATATTTTACTTGCAAAATAATCTCCATTGCTTAATGTTCCTGTGAAGCCAAATGCCATGCAAATTTTTGCTGTCAAGGCGAGATCATCTTTTGAGTATGTTTCGACATCAAACTCAAAATCATATTCAAATGAATTGCTGTTTTCTAACACTTTGCTTATAACTTGCAGCAGTATATGAACAGCATCTTTATTCAAAAACCTGTAATCTGTTGTTTCAAGTTTCCATTTTCCGCGTTTGCATTTTACTGTTGGTAATTTCACAACTTCTAAATCTGAAAATTCAATCATGTCTTACCTCACAGCCAGTTCTTTCCGTATCTCTGCCGCCAATCGTCAACAGTCCAGCCGTAAACCCGCATAGCCGCTGTTTGCGCTTCTCGGCACAATCTCTCGCGTATCTCGCGGTTCCCATGGGCTTGCCCTTCATGACAAGGGACATGGCACAACAGCACCCATAGTCCATCGGCTTTGCTTTTGGAGCGGTATGCTACGCCTTGTAGCGGTTCATGGCGGTCAAGTTTTCTGTCCCGTCTGCCGCACAGATAGCAGCATGTCATGTCCTCTTGCATGATTGACGGCGCGTAACCGTTGTCTCTGCTCAAAACGGCAGATCGCCGCCAGCGGTATCATCCAGCTCTTCAAAGTCAACCGCGCTCACGTTTGCGGCCTGCGGCGTCTGATAGTTTCCGTTGTCCTGTTTCTTGTCACCACCGAAATACACATGATCGCAGTTGATTTCCCAATCCACGCGCTTCTGACTGTGTTTGTCCTCCCACTGTCGGGACTCCATGCGCCCGGTGACAAGAATCATGCTGCCCTTGTTAAAGTAGGTGCTGACAAAATTCGCGCCAGCTCCCCAAATGACGCAGTTGATAAAATCGACCTTTTTCTCACCGCCAGGCTGATAGTCTCTTTCGACAGCCACAGTGAAAGAAGTCACATTCTTTCCGCTCTGTGTGGTACGCATTTCAGGCTGTTTCGTGATTCTTCCGGCAATCGCCACATGGTTAAGCATTGTTTACCTCCGATTTTTTCAGAATGTTCAAGATGTTTTCAATAGTGGGGAAGTTGCGGCCTGTTCGCTTAACGCTATACGGCGATTTATCAACATTGTGAATTAACATGTCGCTGCCGATAGAAGTAAGGGTTAATTCGCCAACGGCAAGGACAATGTACTTCATTCCGCTTTTCCCTAAGATTTCATCCCCGACGTGAAACTCCGAAGAATCAAATGTCCTGTACATTGCCGGGTCTTCAATCTCAGGCGTTTCATCATCAGCGCAGATAATGTCATATGCCTTGTCTTCCTCGTAGCTCGGCAGTGCTTTCAGCATCTTGTCGAGCATGGTAAGTTCCCAATCAAGCACGGTGTATGACTCATGTGCAAGCCGCGTCTTGATATGAGTAATAAGCTTTTCGGTGTTTGTCATTTCACTCTCCCCTTAAAAGACTCTCTATTTCTTCTTTCGGTCTTGTCTCAATGCCAAGCCCTTTACATTCCTCTACAACAGCGTCAAGCAATCTTGCCATCTGCTTTGTGTTGTATGTGCTGCTGCCGTAGTATGCGCGGATTACAACATGTTCACCGTCAGGAGCGTAGTCTACTTGCTCAGTAGGCCAGCCCGTTCCCAACTTGCCCCACGCCACGGAGAATGTCTTTGCTTCATCCTCCGTAAGCGTGAAGTCTTTGAACAATCCGTACTGCCGTACAAAGTCAAGGTAAATGCTTTCCTTGTCGCTCCCGACTGCCCCGGCTATCTTGTCCAGCAAAGCCCAGAGATACGCATTGGAAGTCAAGCTTCTTTTCTCTTTGAAAGCTTTGACTTCTACATCTACATCCTTGTCTTTCAGACGGTCAAACTGTTCTCTGAAATCGCCTTGCAGTTCAAGAATGAGCAATCCCTTGTTTAATCCGCGATAGGTGAAACTTGCGATTCTTGCTTTCACTTCCCAGCCTTCTGCTTATGCAATTCCTCAAAACAGTTCTTGCAGACAGCTTTTCCAAATCGTTTCAAGCCCATAGCGCAAAACTCAGGGACTTCAATCGTGCCGTTCGTGCCAGCAACTTTGTAGATGTAGCCGCCGCAGTTCTCACAGATCGCAAACTCTACGCCGCCCTGATTCTGGACAAGAGATTTAACCTTTGCGTCAAGCCTGTCCTGCAATTTCTGCTTTTCGTCAGCTTCTTTCGGCGGTTCCGGTTTAGGCTCAGACTTCGGCTTTTCAGCTTTCGGCTTCTGCGGCGCTTCCTCAGATACGGTGTACTTATCTCTATCTTTTTCGTAGTACACATCAGCGCCGAGACCGAGGGACTTTGCCGCCACACTCAAAGCGTCCGTGAGCGCCATTTTGTAGCACTCGTCGCTTGTGTATGCGCCGTTACGCTCCTGAGTTACAAATGAAGAACCGCCAGTGCCGGAAACAGGCTGCGAAGTCTTACCATTCCAAACGTAGTAAAAGTCAATATCTACAAACGCTCTGATTTCGTTTCCTTCGCCCTCTAAGCGCTTGTCTTTGATTACGTACCACCAGCCTATACCGCAAGGGCCAAATACTTCTGTGAGCCGTTTAATGCGCCACATAGGGTTAATATCAGTAAACCCTTTCAATCGTCCTGCGGCTATCGCTTTCTTAGCTTCTGCGGGTACTCCGCGCAAAGCGTTATAGATTTCCAACTGCTCCAAAACTTACTACCTCCTTTACCAAATGCCAAGAAAGTGCGTAACAAGAGCTGTAATTCCTATAGCCATGTATATATTGTTTGCTGCTGGAATTGGTAGCCCCTTAATCATTCTGCACACATTAGCGCTAACAAACAGAACGGTTACGAAAATTGCAATGACTAAAAAGGCGTTTTTCAATTAGCTAACCTCCTTCTTCTTAAACACAAGCTGTCGTGTACCTTCCGGTAAAACAACCTCATGCCAGCCTGTTTCTTCGTCCCATCCTTTTCTGGTATGTACAGGCTTAAATTCTCCCGTTTCCAAGCGGCGTTTCTGTTCATCTGGATTCCAGCCGCAGCTATCGCACTTGTGGTCACAGTTCACCGGAGCAAGGTGTTTCTGCATCTTTCCCATCTTATCAATGGTAAATTTTGCACATCCTTCTATCATTTATCATCCTCCGTGCTGTTGCTCAGTTTTATAGACGGCTTCACTCTGTCGCTGAAACCTTTAGACGCTTCATCCGTTGTCCAGTACCGTCCGTATTCAAAGCCTTCTACGATGATTGCAAGGCAATCGTCTACAACCTTATCGGCTTTGAAAGAATCTATAACCTCACGGTCTCGCATGGATTTCGTCTGCCGCTGGTGCGCCGTTGCTTTTGCAAGTTTATCTTCAACTTTGAGAATCGCCTTGGACGAATCCGAATTGAAGATAATCCGCAAGGCTTTCTTAAAGCCCTTTGCCGTGAGTTCTGCGCCACGTTCCTGCGCGTCCTTCATGGCGTTTTCATATGCCGCGTTCGCTTCAATCTCATAGTTCTTGATTGCCCTCTCATATGAGCGGTAAATCACCATGTCATATTCACCGTAGCGCTTGCTGGACGTATCGAACGTGGCAAGCATGTCAGCAGGAGTGCCAACATAGAAGAAAGAGCTGCCGTCTTTAGCGCCTATTTTGATAGGCTGTTCTGGGTCAAGCGTCTGTAACAGTTCGATTAGTTTCATTTTTCTCTCCATCCATCATTTCCAAAGGGCAATTACTGCCCACATATTTTGTCGGGTATTCGCTTATCTCTCCGGTTAATCCGCAACGTCTGGACGCTTCACGGAAGAAGAAACATTGTGAACAGCTAATGTCAGCGTTGCCCTTGTAATCAACAGGGAAGTGTACCGTTACCGTTGCTTTAGCGTGGATGTATGATGCAACGCCACTTTCAAAGTTGCTCACTTATTCAGCCCTCTTTTAACAGCTCGGTCATACATAACGATGCTTCCAGCCGTTGACACGTTCATGCAGTAATCGCCCATGAGCTGCACAGTCTCTTTGCACTTGTCCAAAATCTCATGCGGGATGCCGTGGTCTTCTGCTCCTAAGAGATAAATGCACCGCTCTCTGTGATAGTATTTTTCAAGCGGAATGGATTTTTCTGACAACTCGACAGCCACGACAGGGCAACCGTAGGGAACATGGTTAAAGAAGTCATCCCAATCATCGTAGTGATACAGTGGAATGTGGCGCGGTGTTTTCATTGTGTCGGAGCATTGTTTTTGGTATCTCTTGCCGATCACAAAAATGAAGTCAGCACCGAGAATCGCCGCGCTTCTCCAAAGCGTTCCAATGTTTTCAGAGTTCTTACCGTGGTAAATACCTATTCCGAAATATCCTCTTTTCGTTCTAATACACCACCAATCGCATAAAAATGTTTCTGCAAGTTCCTTTCGGATAAGCACAGCATCACTCCGTTTCGCTCAATAGTCTTGCCGCCGTTGTCTGATTTCCACTTTTGAGCAGGATGGAGCGAAATTGAAACCGCGCTATCGCCTTGAACTAATATCCATGCGGCGGTTTCCTTTGGCTTAAAAAACTCTACCATTCTCTCCCATCATTAGGAAAACATTCATTCACGTCAGCCGCGTCACACGTTTCAACACATTCGTCACAGCCAACGATTTCACCGCAACCGTCTTTGTAGATTGTCGAACAGTAAGAGTGACATATAGGGCAGATTGCTTCTTCACGGTTACGCTGCCAGGGCGGTATTCCGTATCTGTTCAGGCTGTCGATAATCGGGTCATCAGGTATTTCCCGCATACTTCACCTTCTCCATAATCTCATCGTATGACTTCTCGCCTACGCCGCGTACCTTGCTTATGTCGCAAGACTTGATTTGCTCTACTGTATCTATCCCAGCACGTTTCAATGCGTTGTAGGCTCTCAGAGATAGCTTTAATTCTTCAATCTTCATACGCTATTCAACTTCTTCCACCCCTTAACTTATGCGCTGTGTAATATTCATTCAGCGTTTCGCCCATTCGCTTTGTCATCTTCTTTGCCATTTCCTCGCGCTCTGTGTCTGACAAGTCGGTGTAGTCCTTATACCCGCCGTTGCCGTCAGGCACAAGCAGGCGGCACTTTATAGGCTTACTCACGGGCTTATCTGATTGTAGCGGCGCAGCACTTCGGAATACTCATGCTTTCCACGCGCATCATCGTTGGCCTTGCGGCATTTGCGGATGATCTGGAACATGGCGTTCTTACCAAGCGTAGGCGTTCCTACGGCGTGTTTGCCGCCTGTGTAAGATTTACTTGCCTTTGCCATTTCTTATACCTCTCATATGCTATTTACTCTCAAAAGAAAGAACTCTGGCATGATGGGTTGTGAACTCTCTAACGCTTATTGTTCCCATATCGAAAAAGTCCCAATTTTCACGAATAGCGTGCTTGTTCGATTCCCAATATTTATATGCAGATTCAACTGTATCGAAATATTTACGATAGTTATTAGATTCCGAAAACACTAATTCTCCGGAACCCATGGGGCCATCATCAGTCGCCAAATAGCACCACGGCCTATCCTCCTCTGGTATAAGTTCTCCCCATGGGTAAATATTCTTCTTTCGTTTGATTGCGATACCATATCTTGATTTATTTTTTTCCATCTCTGTTCCTCCCGCCGACCGCAATTACCAGAATTGCGAAAATCACCGCAAGCGCGATAATCGTCATGCAAACGTACTGGACAATCGTTACTGCCATTAAATCCTCCTTGCAAAAATAGGCGAGATGTGATACACTATTAGCGCCAACTGATAGAGCTTCACGCTCTCGCCTGTGTTCTTCGGAATACGGGCGTTTTTTATAACTT
>Ga0310694_10003938_pt1 | contig 14461 bp, 11 predicted proteins | sample 174DNAGHGhighgp2_FD_203884 | JGI IMG/M metagenome (GOLD analysis project Ga0310694, IMG submission 203884) | Sheep rumen microbial communities from Palmerston North, Manawatu-Wanganui, New Zealand - 1742 DNA GHGhigh gp2 (v2) (version 2) | ecosystem: Host-associated > Mammals > Digestive system... | reverse complement strand
TCTGAGCGTTCGAAACTGTTGCAATAGTAGCAAGTGCTACCACAGAGAAAAATTTTGTAAAGCTGTTCATAATACCTTTGTTTTAAATGAATAATAAAATAATAAATTTCTGATGCAAAGATAGGAAGAAACACGTTTTCAGAATACCAATATCTGACACATCGATGCAAGTTTCTTTCCTTTTCTGTTTTATGACGGCCTTTTTCTCGTCCCTTTTTAGTATCTTTGCAAAGAGTTATGATAGTATGGAATGTTTGTTGCATTCGATTGTAGAATATTTGCATCAGTTCCTGCTATAATGTAGTATTTTTGCAACCAAATTCAATGATGTTATGATTAAACGTTTGTTCGTCTTCATTAGTTTTCTTACCTTGGGTGTCATCTCAACCAGGGCATCATTATATCGTATTTATCAGACCAACAACGGTCTCTCGCATAATAGTGTCTGGGCAGTCATGCAGGATAGTGAAGGCTTTATGTGGTTTGGTACCAATGATGGCCTGAACCGTTTCGACGGTGTACATTTTAAAGTATTCTGCCGACAGTTAAATGACACTACCAGCATTGGCAACAACTTCATCCATTGTCTGCTGGAAGACAAGTCAGGACACATTCTTGTCGGCACGAAGGAAGGTCTGTATTATTATACCCGTGAGACGGAGTCGTTCACTCACATCTCGTTGAACGGCAAGCCCATCGGTGCAGACAAGACCAGTATCCACGGCATCGTTGAAGACAAGTCGGGTGATATCTGGTTGGGCTGCTATGGTCAGGGTATCTACCGTATTGGTGCTGATTACCGGGTGAAGCAACACTATGAATCCGAACTGCCTACACCATATATCAATACGCTGGCACTGGATATGGCCGGCAATGTCTGGGCAGGAACCGATGGCAAGGGACTCTTCTGTCTGATGCCTGATACCGGTAAGGTTGTCACATCTGCCATCGACAAGTTTTCCATACTATCTATCTATTGCGATAATAACAATACCCTCTGGATAGGAACGAACACCACAGGTCTTATCCATTACGACCATCGCACCAAGACCCAGAAGACCCTTCAAGTGAAGCAGGGTTCTTCCGCGCGTACCGTATATAATATAAAGTCCATTACCCCCTTCCAGAATAACGTGTTGGTGATGAGTTCGGAAAGTGGTCTCTTGAAGGTGGACTGCCAGACTGAGGAACTGAAAGCCTTTGACGGTGACGGTACGTCCTACGACAACCTGCCGGACTATAGCATTTTCTCCATTGCCAAAGACAACGAAGGCGGACTCTGGTTGGGAACCTATTTCTATGGTGTTTGCTATTGGTCGCCCAATATCAATACATTCTCCTATTACGCACCCCGTAAAGGCTCTTCCGAGTGGAGTAACTCCATCATTAAGCGTATCGTACAAGGAACCGGTAATGATGTTTGGCTCTCCACACGTAACTATGGTCTGGTGCGATTTAATAGCGTTGACGAGACCTATTCACCCTTCAACGTTGCGGGGTTGTCCTTCAATGTTCAGGAGATGTTGGCTGATGGCCCGCTGTTATGGATTAACGATTACGACCGCTGTCTTGTGGCTGTTGACATTGCTTCTGGACGCATCGTCCACGAGTTCACAACGGAAAATGGCCTGCCGTCGAATATCGTCAATTCCATGTGTAAGACCACGCAGGGACTTATCTATATTGGAACCTCGAAGGGTGTCTGTGTCTATGACGGCAGTGTGCTGAGAAGGCTGACGGAGATTCCTGCAGCCTCCGTCATGAAGATTATCGAGGACTACAAGGGAAACATCTGGATGGCCACTCATTTCCATGGTATCTTCAGACTGTCTGCCGATCGTAAGGTCACTCAATATAGGCATCAGGTTAACAACCCACATTCCCTCATGGGCAACAATGTCAATACCATTTTCCAGGACACTCGGGGTAATATCTGGGTAGGCACCGAGGGCGAGGGATTGGGCATGATGAATCCTGAAACAGGACGCATAGAACGCCAGTTCCGTAAGTCAGACGGCATGCCTTCCAATATCATCTATGGCATCTTGGAAGATGTGGCAGGCAATATGTGGGTATCGACAGGTGACGGCTTGATAAAAATAGATTCCCAGCATTTCTCCATCCGTCATTTCCGGTATATTGAGAGTCTGGTAGATGTTCACTACCTGCATAATTCTTGCCTGCGTGGCAGCGATGACCGTCTGTATTTTGGAGGTTCTAACGGCTACATAGTCTTTGACCCTCAGAAGCTATACGACAATCAGGTTCCGCCCATCGTCCATTTCACTGACCTGTATATCAACGGTCAACGCATGACTCCGCAAACCGAAGGCAGTCCCTTGTCAAAGCCGATAGACCAGACAAAAGCTATTGAACTGTCCGCTTCGCAGTCGACATTCAGTTTCGACATAGCCTGCCTCGGCTACCTCTCGCCAGAATACAATACAGTTTCCTATATGCTGGAAGGCTACGACCGTGACTGGCAGACACTGACCAACGGCAATCGTCATATCCTCTATATGAACCTTCCTGCGGGAAAATACAGGCTGGTAGTAAAGGGTATCAATAATGACGGAATGGAGAGTGAGCCTATCGCACTGGATATCCAGGTGAATCGTCCTTTCCTGCTGTCACGTTTCATGCTATTTGTCTATTTGCTGGCTGCCTTGTGCCTGATAGCCTATGCCATCCGTCGTTATAAGCGACGCCTTGAAGCTGCCAATCAGGAACGCATGCTCAAGTTCAGCCTTGACAAGGAAAAGGAACTCTATGAGGCCAAGATTGGTTTCTTTACCAACATAGCCCATGAGATACGTACCCCGCTGTCGCTCATCAGTGCTCCGTTGGATGCCATTCTTTCCTCAAATGAAGCCAATCAGAAGACGCGCAGCAACCTTGCTATCATGAAGAGCAACGTACAACGACTGTTGGAACTTGTCAACCAACTGCTTGACTTCCGTAAGGTAGAGTCACAGCTGATGAAGTTGAACGTTCAGTCTTGTCGAGTCTCTGATGTCGTGATGAGTATCTGTCACCGTTATGAGGAATATCTCCGTGTTCACCATCTTGAGATGGATACCACTGGCGTACAGCCTGGCATCCTCTGTAACCTCGATCAGGAGGCCTTTGTGAAGATGATCGGCAACCTCATGTCCAATGCTATCAAGTATGCCAAGAAGCATATTTCGCTCACCCTCCAGATACGTCAGGATGACAACATGCTCCAGTTCGAGATTACTGATGACGGTCCGGGTATCCGTGAAGAGGAACAGTCCAAGGTCTTCGAGTCCTTCTATCAGGTCGATGACCATGGCAAGCGACCAGGTTCCGGACTGGGCCTGCCGTTGGCTCTCAACCTTGCCAAGATGCACGGCGGAAACATCACGCTCCATTCCGTTTATGGTGAGGGAAGCCGTTTTACCCTGACACTTCCAATGACATTAGAAACACAGGATGCTTCAGAAGAAACCCCCTCGACAACTGTTGATGAGACTATTGAAAAAGCCTCGGAGCCACAGGATGTTGTTCAGGTGCTTATTGTCGAAGACAACGATGAGTTACGTGACTTCGTCATCAATAACCTCGGACGCCCCTATCAAGTGTTTGGTGCCGAGCATGGAATAGAGGCATTGCAGCAGTTGGAAAACCATAGCATCGATGTTATCGTCTCTGACATCATGATGCCCGAAATGGATGGTCTGGAACTCTGTCGTGTCATCAAGCAGAACGAGGTCTATGCACATATTCCCATCATTCTGCTCTCTGCCAAGACCGACATGGAAACCAAGGTCGCCGGACTGGACATCGGTGCTGCTGCCTATTTAGAGAAACCCTTCTCCATGGAACAGTTGCGCGCCCAGGTCAATAGTATCATTGAGAACCGTAATCGCCTGCGCGAACGCTTTATCAAGTCCCCGCTTGACTTCTACAAGAAACCGTCAGCCGATGATGCCGAGGAACGCTTGAATGCCGAGTTTGTCAATAAGCTCAATACCCTTATTCTCGACAATCTGATGAACAAGGACTTCTCTATCGATAACCTTGCCCGCATGTTCTGTATGAGCCGTTCCAACTTCCATAAGCGTGTCAAAGGCGTTACCGGTGAGACTCCCAATGACTATATCCGCATTGTCAGACTCAACAAGAGTGCCGAACTACTGGCTACCGGTAAATACCAGATTGTGGAGGTCTGCTATATGGTGGGCTTCAATACACCCAGTTACTTCTCCAAGTGCTTCCAGGAGCACTTCCATAAGTTGCCGAAAGAATATCTCAACGATTTATAAACTTACACATTATTAAAATATTATTATCAATGAAACCAAGATTCCTTTTTCTGCTAACCCTGTTGACGGCGCATGCTCTGTCAGCAATGGCACAGCAACTTACCGTAACAGGTAAGGTCGTGGACGCCGACCAGGAACCACTGATTGGTGTCACTGTTCAGGAAAAAGATGGTAAAAGTGGTACTGTCACGGATTTCGACGGTAATTATTCCATCAAGGTCAGCAAAGCTGATGCTGAACTGTCATTCTCTTATGTAGGGTTTGATACCCAGACTATTCATTTAAAGAACCGTTCGACCATCAATGTCACCATGCGTAGCAGTAGCTTAACGCTTGAACAGGTTGTCGTCGTGGGTTATGGTGCACAAAAGAAAGTCAACCTGACCGGTTCCGTAGCCTCTGTATCGGTTGACAAAGACCTCACCTCCCGTTCCGTCGCCAACGTGTCATCGGCACTTTCGGGACTCATTCCCGGTCTGTCGGTCAATCAAAGTACGGGTATGGCGGGTAACAACAATGCCACACTGCTCATCCGTGGCTTAGGTACCATTAACGATTCCTCTCCGTTGATTGTCGTCGACGATATGCCTGATGTGGATATCAACCGTCTGAACATCAATGATATAGAGAGCATCTCCGTCCTCAAGGATGCCAGTGCCTCCTCGGTTTACGGCTCCCGTGCTGCCAATGGTGTCATCCTGGTCAAAACCAAGAGCGGCAGCAAGGACAAACCGACTCAGATTAACTTTTCTGCTTCTTATGGTTGGCAGAAGGCTACCAAGGCATACGACCTGCTGAGTGACTATGCCCAGGCTCTCACGCTTCACCAGATATCTGCAGCTACTAACCCAGGTACCAACGGTGTTCAGCAGAACTTCAAGGATGGCACCATCGACCAGTGGATGGCTTTAGGCATGATAGACCCCGTGCGCTATCCTAATACCGACTGGTTCGACTACATCATGCGTACGGGTAGCATCCAGAATTACAATGTCTCGGCTACCGGCGGCTCGGACAAGACCAACTTCTTCGCCTCCATTGGCTATATGAAGCAGAAGGGTCTGCAGATTAACAACGACTACGACCGCTACAACATCCGCCTGAACTACGACTATCAGGTGCTGAAGAGCCTAAAGACTGGTATTCGCGTTGATGGTAACTGGAGCAACTACAGCTACTGTCAGAGTAAAGGCTTCAATGGTGAGGACAACCGCATTGGCACTGCTGTGGCCGGTATCTATCCCTACGATGAGGCAACAGGACAGTATGGCGGTCCCATGGCTTACGGTGAACTGCCTGAGGCCTTCAACCCGCTGGCTGTCTATGAGAACAGCGTCAAGAAAGAGAACCGTCAGGAACTCAACGGCTCGGCATTCCTCGAATGGCGCCCGTTGAAGGGACTGACCGCCCGTCTGGACTATGCGCTGCGTTACTATAACCAGTATTACAAGGATGCCCCCATGCCTACGCCTTCCTACAACTTCCAGACCGACACCCAGAAAGACCTCTGGTACGTACAGCCCAGTGTGGGTGTGGAAGACCGCAACTATAACGGCTATAAGACGCTGATGAACTTCCGTCTGAACTATGAGACGAAGATAGCCAAGCACCACGAAATCAAGTTGCTGGGCATCTATAGTGAAGAGTACTGGTTCTCACGTTCCAACAGTGTGAAGCGCATGGAGCGCATCCATCCGTCGCTGACGGAAATCAACGCCGCGCTGACTACCCAGCAGGGTACCAGTGGTACATCCAGTCGTCAGGGACTGAAGTCATGGATAGGCCGTGTCAACTACAATGCCTACGACCGTTATCTGTTGGAACTCAATTTCCGTGTTGACGGCAGTTCCAAGTTCCTCGATGGCCACCGCTACGGTTTCTTCCCCTCTGGTTCACTGGGATGGCGAGTATCCGAAGAGCCCTGGGTAAAGTCCCTGGCAGAGAAGATACGCCTCACCAATGCCAAGGTACGCGTGTCCTATGGACAGCTGGGTAACAACAGTGGCATTGGAGCCTACCAGCAGCGCATCATCATGAGTCAGAATAACTATATGTACAACGGTCAGATAGCCACAGGCTTCATCTATCAGAAAATGCTGAACGAAGACCTGACATGGGAGAAGACCGGCGTATTCAACCTCGGTCTCGACCTCGCATTCTTCAGCGGTCGCCTGACAGCAGAGTTCGACTACTACGACCGCCTCACCACTGGTATGCTGCAAAACTCACAGATGTCTATCCTCCTTACCGGAGCCTATGAGGCGCCCAAAGCTAATCTGGGCGACCTTCGCAACCGTGGTTTCGAGGCTAATGTCACGTGGCGTGATAACATTGGCAAATTTAAATACAGTGTCAACGGCAACTTCTCCTATAACCGCATGAGGCTTGAGAAGTGGGGTGAATTCCTGGACAAAGGCTATGTCTATCTGAATATGCCCTATCACTTCGTCTACTACATGCCCGCATTGACCTCGCTGGCACAGACTTTCCAGGACACCTACAACTATGCCGACCAAGGAGCCAAGCCCGGTGATGTCATTCGCCTGGATACCAATGGCGACGGCATCCTTGACGCCAACGACAAGGTGGCTAATGCCAATGCCCTGCGCGACGCACCTACCATGAACTTCGCCCTGAAGGTCAACGCCGAGTGGAACGGCATAGACTTCTCCATGCTCTGGCAAGGCAGTGCCGGCAGAAAGGACATTTGGATCACTAAATACAATCAGGTAAACCTGCCCCTGCAGAGCTACACGCCCACGACAGACCATCTTGACAAGCCCTGGTCTTATGAGAACCGTGACGGTGAGTGGCCCCGTCTGGGTGGAAATGCCACGAACCAGACTGAAAATGAGTTCTATCTGCGTGACATGAGCTATTTCCGTATGAAGAACATACAGATTGGCTACACCTTCCCAACCAAATGGATCAAGTATGCCTATCTCTCTGCCGCCCGCGTCTATTTCAGTGCCGACAACCTCTGGACGATTACCGGCTATGAGGGCCTCGACCCAGAGAAACCCGCTGGTTCAGGCGACCTCTATCCCACTACGAAGACATATACGATAGGTATTAATCTGACATTTTAACTGATTATCGAGCATTATGAAAACAATATATCAATATTCCTTCCTGTTGCTGGCTGTCCTGACGCTGGTCTCATGCCGCAAGGACCTGTTGGAGCAGGATCCGACAGACCAACTCTCATCCTCTCAGTATTGGAAGAACGAGAGCGATGCCCAGTCAGCACTTGCCGGACTGGTGTCCGACACCCGCTATCTCTTCAACCGCGACTACTATCTCGATGGTATGGGAGAGTATGTGAAGATGCGTGGTAACTCCTTCTTGGATAATAATGGTAACAACGGACGAGCCTACATGGGACGCTGGGACTATCTGCCTTGGGGTTTTGGAGGTTGGTTTGACAATATGTTCAAATACTGCTATGGTGCCGTTAACCGTGCCAACTATGTCATCGAAAACGTAACACGGATGCGTGACCAAGCCAGCGGTTCGTCACGCGATGCCCTGAATACCATCATCGCTGAGTGTAAGCTGATGCGTGCCTTGGTATATTTCAGACTGATAACCTGGTGGGGCGACGTGCCTTACGTTGACTGGAATGTCAAGAGTAATGACGAGGTGGCAAGTCTCCCACGTACGCCTATTGCCGACATTTACAGTCACCTCATCAGCGACCTCGATGAAGTTGTGGCAGCATTGCCCGTCAAGGCCGCTGTCAGAGGCAGATACAGCAAGCCTGCTGCCATTGCCCTGCGTGGCAAGATACATCTCTACTGGGCATGTTGGAACCACTTCGGATGGCCCGAGCTGGACACCTTTACCCCCAGCGAGGCTGAGGCACAGGCTGCCTATAAGGCTGCCCGTGAGGACTTCCGTGCTGTCATCGAGGACTATGGACTTGACCTCTTCCGCGGTGGCGAACCTGGTGTCTGCGACGAACCTGCCGAGGTATGGCCTGCTGGCAGCAAAGTTCAAGGCGTAGATATGACCGGCAAGGTCAAAAAATTGGGTGGTGCCACCAATCTGCCCAACTACTACTACCTCTTCCTGCCCACCGCCAATGGTGATCCGGAGTTTGTCTTCACCTTCGAGCATGGCGGTACCAGTACTGCTCAGGGCGAACAACTCATGCGCGATATGGCTGGACGTACCGTACAGTACTCGCAGTCGTGGGTCAATCCGCGTGCCATTATTGCTGACCGCTACCAGTCTACTGTGACGGGCGATTTCTGTCCGCCTATGAAGCGGATGTCGCCGTCGGCTACAGCCCGTGTCACTGAAAATTCTTCGCTGAATCCCCAATCCTATGCCAACCGTGACTATCGCATGAAGGCCTCTATCATGTGGGACTACGAGCAGTGCATGGGTATGATGTCGCTGAAGGAGACAGGATTCACGCAATACGAGTATAAGAACTGGGAGGGTCCTCTGTCTGTCTTTGAGGAGAATCCTGACGGCAGCGTGACCGAAAAGAAATATACTACCTACAACATTCTTTCCACCACGGGTTACGTATTCCGCAAGTTTGTACGCAACTACGCCGGACAGGACCGTACCGACGGCGACTTCAACTGGCCTGTCATCCGTCTGGCTGATGTGTTCCTGATGTATGCCGAGGCTGACAATGAAATTAACAATGGTCCTACCGCCAAGAGTATAAACCTTGTGAACCGTATTCGTCATCGTGGTAACCTGCCTCCGTTGACAAATGCCATGACAGCCAATCACGACGCGTTCTTTGATGCCATTGAACAGGAGCGCATCGTAGAGCTGCTGGCTGAAGGCCATCGTGTCTGGGACCTGCGTCGCTGGCGCCGCTTGGAGAAAGTCTATGGAGGACCGGGCAGCAACGGCTATAAATGGTATGATGTCTTCGGTGCCCAAGAGAACGAATATTGGGTGAATTCTCCTTCCCTGCAGTACGAACAGTGCTATATCTTCCGGATACCGGAGTCAGAGCGTAATAAGAATCCTAACCTCACACAAAATAAGCCTTGGAGGTAAAAAAGAACTAAGAAATAACAAATAAGAAATAAGAATCATGAAAAAGATATTCAGATTATTGTTCTGCTGCATGACGGTGATAGCTGTCACCACTGCCTGTGCTGACAATCCCATTGATGAGGATGGCCTGTTGATTACTGACCGTGATGAGTGCTATGTCAGCAACTTCGACTTGACAGGCACAGACCATCTGACAGTAAAAATTGGTGATGCCATTATTGACAATGAGGCATGTACTATCAATATCACTGTTGCCTATGGTACGGATCTGCAGCATCTGTATCCTAAGTTCTCATTGGTCACAGATGCCAAGCTGGAACCGAAAATCACCGGTATTACTGACTTCTCTGATCTTGCAAATCCGCGTCGCTATACGGTTATCTCGGGCAGTAGGCGAGTGCGCAAGACCTATACCATCTATATCACAGTTCAAAAACCCGTATAATATATAGGAGGATATGAAGATGAAAAGATTCAGTCAATATATCGCTATTCTGCTGGCTGCCGTCTTGCTGACGACATTCTCCGCTTGTTCTGAAGACAGCGACAGCAGCGGTAAGCTAAACAACAAATGTATCAAACGTACCCTGGGCCCTAACGTTGTTGGTAATCAAATCTATCTGGTTTATGCCATGGCAATGCCCTATGGCTCCGGACGTCTTGAGTCATGTACCGTCACGGCATCTATTGCCGGAGCTGCAGGCACATGGATGGAACACAATTCCTATCACACCAACTCGTCGGGTATCGATGTCCCCGTTCCTGTGGGTAACCCCTCCGTTACCGATGGCGCTACGACGACGGTAACGTTCAAGGTAGATACCTGTGCTGCTACCCTGCGCTACTACTATGTTATTCCCGAAGAGGCACGTGGACGTGAGGTGTCCTTTACCTTTACCGCAAAGGCTGCCGATGGTGAAACAATTAGCCATAGCATGGGTCCCTATAAGATTTGTAAGCAGTACATGAAGAAAAACATCACGCTCAGCAAGTCCATCTGCTACATCTCCATAGAGGACATGGCAGCTTATACGCTCGCAGAGGCACAGAATATCCCTGACAAGATAGATCTTTGTTATCTCTGGAGAAATAAGAAAAGCCAAGGAGTGGAGTTTGGACATGCCTTTGCCGCCCCAGTAGCTGATAAAGAATGGCTCGACAATTTGACAGTACCGGCAACGATGACTCGTAACGTGTACATGCGCAAGGAGTGGGGCATCATCGATGGACATCTGACTGACGAACCAGACTATGGTACCTATATCGACGATCTTGATTTTGAGACCATACAACTGCAAGGTATGCCAAACTATTGCATCAATATGAAAGAGAAGGGTGGCATGTGGATTGAAACAGCTGATGGAAAATATAGGGCCTATCTCTACATCAACTCTCTCAAGTCTATCTCGGGAGGTGTGATTAGCATCAAACGGTATAACATGTATTAGAATGAAACCGTATAAGTTCGAAGCATATTTGAAGACTACCCTGTGGGGCGGCTACCAGATAGCGCCCTTCAAGGGTATCTTTACTGCCCAACCGAATATCGGCGAGAGCTGGGAGGTCAGTGGTGTGCCGGGACATGAGAGCGTAGCCATTGAGCGTGGTCTCATCGACGATGTCGACGTCGGTCTGACGCTCACCGAGCTCATCGACAAGTACAAGGGCCTGCTCGTCGGCCAGAAGGTGTATAAGAAGTTCGGCAACAAGTTCCCGCTGCTGGTGAAGTTCATCGACTCCCGTCAGGACCTGTCGGTACAGGTACACCCCGACGACAAGCTGGCTATGGAGCGTCACGGCTGTGCCGGCAAAACGGAGATGTGGTACATCATCAAGAGCGACGTGGGCTCGAAGATCTACGCCGGCTTGAAGAAAAGCATCACCCCCGAGGACTACGAGCAACTGGCCACCGCTGAGCCAGTAAACGGTCACTCCCCCATGCAGGACGTCATCGCCACCCACGAGGCGCACCCCGGCGACCTCTACTATCTGCCTGCAGGCCGTCTGCACGCCATCGGTGCCGGCAACTTCCTCGCTGAGATACAGGAGACCTCCGACATCACCTACCGCGTCTATGACTTCGGCCGTAAGGATGCCCACGGCAATCCCCGTGAGTTGCACATCGAACAGGCCAAGGATGCCATCGACTATCAGGTGTGGCCGGAGTATCGCAGCAGCTACGACAGCACGCAGCCCATCTCGCAGCTCATCAACTGTCCCCACTTTGTGGTGCATCGCGTGGTGGTGCAGGTCGCCAAGCAGATCGATTTCCACGTCGATTCGTTTGTCATCGTGATGTGTCTGTGGGGCGAGGCCAACATCAATGGCATCAAGATCCGCCAGGGTGAGACCATCCTCGTACCCGCCTGTGAGAACGTGCTCTACATCTTCGGCAACGCCACCTTCCTCACAGCAACAATGTAGGAAAAGTAAAAGTTAAATGTTAGTTTTGGTTAGTAAATTTTTCGTTAGATACCCTATTGATTGGTATTAGTGAGTAGTTTAAGGTAAAAAAGGAGTTTCTGTGATAGAAATTCCTTTTTTTATTTCCCATTGCTTGCACGATACAGCTTCAGTGAAGAGTGTTTTTACTTTTTTATATTAGAAAATAGCCAAAACTTCATAAAGGAGGTTAAAGGCATTAACAATTGCGCCAACATGTTGGTGCAATCGCTTTTGAAGTTATTCGTACCTTCGCAGTATGACTAACAAACCATCGAAAAAATATACCATATATTTTGCACGACAGTGGCTTGAAGAAGTGCTCACCATGTGTCGGGCATTCAGGGGGTTCCTATATCATTTGCGGACATCGGGGCATCTGAATTCTCGTTACACGGCGATGGACTGCGAAGTCAGTGAAATGACGGTGGAGAACCTGTTACGTATAGAGGTAAATCTGGCTATGCAGATGGATGAGAAGGACTTTTATCAGCACTGGGAACAGCTGGGCAGGATGATATATCTCTTTGCTGACGAGCATGGTGACGAGTTTAATCGGCAATATTCAAAAAAACACAAGACAAAGAATGTCAAAACAGAGAAATAAGTCCATGACAGGAAAGGAGAAGAGAAAAGAAGCTAAAGGAGTTAAAGAAGTCAAGGAGGTTAAAGAAGGGAAAGAGCTGGCTCGGCAAAAGCACAAGGCTAATTGGCGGGAGGTGTATGCCTCGCCGGAGGACATCAAGCGCTTCCTGTCGGAGCATGTGATGCTGCGGCACAACGTCGTACGCGGAAGGACGGAGATTCACTGGATAGAGGCGCCGCCGGACCTCTCCGAGGCGGTGGAGAAGAACCTGACGGAGGAGCAGTGGAAGGAGTGGCTCCGGGAATATCAGGAGTGGACACCCTCCGACGGCTATCACTCGCTCACCGACCGCGATGAGAACTCCCTCTGGGTGGCGATGTCGAAGGTGCAGCCTGTGCGCCTGCAGGACCTGCAGCACGTCATCGCCTCGGACTTTGTGCCGGAGTATCACCCCTTCCGCTTCTACCTGGAGCGCCTGCCGCCGTGGCGGGAGGACGACACGGACCACATCATGGGGCTATCGCTCAGCGTCAACGTGAAGGGCGATGCCGACGAGCAGCTGCTGTTCTACGAGTACCTGAAGAAGTGGCTGGTGGCGATGGTGGCCAGCTGGGTGAACCCCGAGGTGGTGAACAACGTGATGCTGGTGCTCATCGGCGAGCAGGGCAGTTATAAGACGACGTGGTTCAACTACCTGCTGCCGCCGGAGCTGAAGCGCTACTTCTACACGAAGACGAACGCGAACCGCATGACGAAGGACGACCTCTTGACGCTGTCGCAGTACGGTCTGGTGTGCTGCGAGGAGCTGGACACCATGCGGCCGTCGGAACTGAACCAGTTGAAGGCGGCGATGACGATGCCGGCCATCGACGAGCGTGCCGCCTACGCCCGCCACAAGGAGCACCGTGAGCACATCGCATCGTTCTGCGGCACGGGTAACAACGTGCAGTTCCTGTCGGACACGACGGGCAACCGCCGGTGGCTGCCCTTCGAGGTGTCGTCTATCGACTCGCCGCGGTCGTCGCCGTTCGACTACGAGGGCATCTACAGCCAGGCGTATGCCCTGTACCGGCAGGGCTTCCGCTACTGGTTCGACGCCGACGAGGTGCGCCGCCTGGCCCGCCATAACGAACAGTTCGAGACGCCGTCGTTGGAGAAGGAGCTCATCGACCAGTACTTCCGCCGTCCGGAGGGTCAGGAGCCGTCGGAGAAGATGCCTGCTGCCATGGCGCTGCAGATTGTCGGTGCCAATATCACGCAGAAACTCAGTGCCGTCATCCTGGGCCGTGCCTTCGTGGCGCTGGGCTATCGGTACGTGACCATCAAAGGTTCACGGCATTACCTCGTTGTGCGCCGCACGGCGGACGAGATGCGTGTCATGCGACAGACCGCCGGGGGTGGAGATGGTGGAGATGGTGGGGCAGTTTTCTAAGACCCCTCGCGTACTGCGCGCGGTACGCGTAGAAATCTTCATTTATATCTCCACCATCCTCACCATCTCAACCCTGAATGGATATTTTAAACACGAATTAAAATTTCCCCTAATTTCCCTTAATTTCTTTCTAAAGCACTATGAATGAATTTACCATTAGAAGTTATCCTAAGTCGGAGCTGGCGCTGCTGTACTTCCCTGAGAGCGACCCGCACGTGGCACTGAACCACCTGAACAGCTGGATCCGTCGCTGCGAGCCGCTGGTCGCCGCCCTCGAGGACTGTCACCAGTCGCGTCACGCCAAGTTCTTCTCCGCCAAGTCCGTCCGCTGCATCGTCGACTACCTCGGCGAACCGTAGGCAAAAAAGAGACTTAAAAGTTTGGAGGTTTGGAAATAAGTTCTTAACTTTGCAGCGAGAAAACAAAAGAAATAAGATATGATGGAACCGAAAATTGGAGATAGGATGAAGGTAAGTCCACAGCTTACAGCACAGTCGGACTGGATAGATGGCGAAGTGATCGACGTAGAGCATAATCCGTTTATGGGACTCATCATTTCCATAAAGGATAAACTCGGAAGAATCTTTTTCGGACAGAGTCGTTTCTTTGTTGCTTTATAACGTGTTATGTTCGCTATCGCATTTGACATGGATATTAAGGAACTCCGTAATACATACGGGGAACCCT
>Ga0310694_10003937_pt1 | contig 14466 bp, 10 predicted proteins | sample 174DNAGHGhighgp2_FD_203884 | JGI IMG/M metagenome (GOLD analysis project Ga0310694, IMG submission 203884) | Sheep rumen microbial communities from Palmerston North, Manawatu-Wanganui, New Zealand - 1742 DNA GHGhigh gp2 (v2) (version 2) | ecosystem: Host-associated > Mammals > Digestive system... | reverse complement strand
CCAATACAGTTGTAATAGCTGCGGTCAGAGTCGTTTTTCCGTGGTCTACGTGACCGATGGTACCGATGTTAACGTGCGGTTTCGAACGGTCAAATTTTTCTTTTGCCATAGTAATTCTTTAATTTTTTTATTAACGTTAATAAACAATTATAATATTGTTTTCTTTACCTGTTTACACAACGTGAGAGAGCTGCTTCCGAGAGTTGAACTCGGGACCTCATCCTTACCAAGGATGCGCTCTACCACTGAGCTAAAGCAGCAAAGAGCGGAAAACGGGACTCAAACCCGCGACCCCCAGCTTGGAAGGCTAGTGCTCTATCGACTGAGCTATTTCCGCGAGATTTTTCTTGCCGGAAAAATCTCGCGCAAGTTTTGGTATCCACGAGATGAGGATGTAGAGATTCTCTCGCTTAGCGCAAAACTTCCGCAGGACTTCCGCAGAATGATATTTGTGTGGGTGCGGATGGATTCGAACCACCGAAGTCGAAGACAGCAGATTTACAGTCTGCCCCATTTGGCCACTCTGGAACACACCCATTTTCAAAGAACATTGGCTATTGGCTTTTAGCTAACAACTAATACCATTTGTGAGCCTCTAGTCGGACTCGAACCAACGACCGCTGGATTACAAATCTAGTGCTCTACCAACTGAGCTATAGAGGCGCGCTTGCATCAGAAGTTGCATAAGAGGCTGCCAAGCAGGCCAAAGTTGCTACATTCTGTGCTGCACTTTTCAGTCGGCGAAACAAGTTTCACCTCCCGAGGGAAAGCCCTCAACGATGCGTTTCCGACGAAAAAGCGTGCAAAGGTACTGCTTTTTTTTGAATTGACCAAATATTTCTGCAAAAAAAATGCATTTTTAGTCATTTTTCTTGTTTTTGCTCATTATAGTTAACGAAAGAAGGAATTACACCTTATAATATTTCGCGCGCACGCGAGGATGCAAATGGCCTGTTTATTATGTTCCGTAGCTGTAAGGTTGGTTTTCAAGCCTGCAATTTGCCGAAGACAAGAACTCGGAATCAGAATAAAGCAATTTTCAGAAGTGCCTTTTAGTCGTTAATTATTCCGTTAACATAAGGTGAATATCGCGTTAATAACGCGGTAATAACGCGCTAATCACGCGCTTTTGGATGTATAAAGACAGGGTAAAGGGAGTATTGTTGTTTTACAATTTGTGCAAGGTATTATTATGGGGTTGAAGGATTTTTTCTTTTATTGGCCGAAAAAAAGTAGTGTTCACAAAAAAATAACAAGGTCCCAAAAACGGTTCACAAAAAAAATAACAAGGTCCCAAAACGGTCCTCCAAAAAAATAACAAGGTCCCCAAAACGGTTCACAAAAATTATTTTTTCGCGCACGGAGGGCGCGAACACAGGACACCGTGGGACGAGAGAGAGAAAGATGAGGGGCAATGGTGATAGCCGGATGGTATTCGGAAAAATAAACGAAGCTTTTGAACCTATTCGCGTAGGTTTTGTCGCCTTACTGCACAAGTTTGAAGAGAAGTGCTCGCAAAGAAAGAAACAGAGAAAACATTTTAAAAAAAACGTCGCACGGCGAATTACGCGAATTATGCGAAACATTTTGGGAGGTCAACAATTAAAGACAATTGAAAACAATTATTAATAGCAATAGAAAAAAAAGAAGACAAATTATCATCTTGCCAATGAATTTGCAGATGGTGCTTTGTCTTCTTTTTAGCTCTCAGTACCGCGAGTGGGACTTGAACCCACACGCCCATCACTGGGCAAAAGATTTTAAGTCTTTCTTGTCTACCTATTCCAACATCGCGGCGGTCAAGTTGACCATTTTGTAAAAATCGGCTGCAAAGGTACTGCTTTTTTTTGACATACGCAAGAAATTTTGTAAAAATGATTGTTTTAATAGCGATTTTTGTTAGGAGTAGTTGTTCAAATCGAGTTTTTTCGCTCGAAAACATCATAGTAAAGTTATGCTGTGGGGCATAGTCATCTAAAAATATCCTATTATAAGTTTCCCATGTGATTGGCAAGGTATAAAACTGCGGGTAAAGCGGCAAAATAGAGAAAAAAATGCGCAGTTACTTGCATATGTCAAAAAAAAGCAGTAATTTTGCAGCCGTAATGATTCACGTCGGGGATTGCGGGTGGGCGTCTGCTCAACAGAAAAGTTCCCTTTTGTGAATTGTTGCAGGCATATTATAAAAAGGCGTTTATTGACGCTTGTTTTGGTTTTACGGAAATCTGGTAAATTTCTTCCCCCAAAGCAAGGAAGTGCAATGAGCGTCCTCGGCTATGTATATACCGCTGATATGGCGTATTTATACATGTCGGCGTGGACGTTATTGCTTATTCTTGGGAAAAAGGTTTACCAGAGCCTCGTAAAAGGGAATAAGCAGAGATAAGGTTCCACGCTTTCTTTTTGTTAGCAACGGGCTGTTGCGGAACCCAGCTCCCACAAACAATCTAATTTAATGAAAAAGATATTTTGTTTTATTGCCGCTTTAATTATGGCAGGAATGAATCTGCTGGCGGCGGATGTAATCGTGCTGCGTAACTCCACGCGGATCGATGCCAAGATTCTTGAGGTTTCGGATACAGAAATCAAGTACAAAAAAGCAAACAATTTGAATGGACCTACTTTCATTCAAAAGGTAGAAGGCATTTCTGCTATTATCTATGAAAACGGCGATGTAAGTTCTTATGCAGACCTTGCTCCTGCCCAAAATCATAATTCTCGACAAACCAGCAAAGCATCGAATTCTACATCGAATAATACAGCCGAAACTCAAAAGGAAAGCAAATTCAAACTGCAGTTCAATCCCCAACCTTCTGATAAGTATTGGTTCGGTTTGACGATTGGTTATATGTCCAAAAATATGAAAGCCACTTATATGGGAACAAGTGCACAAGGGAGTTTTATCTTTGGAACGGAGAGTGGAAAAACATATACTCCGGCAATGCGGTTTGGTTTTACAATGAATCCGACTTTCAAATATGGTATCGGAATGAGAACCGGTATCTTCATGGAGTACGGAAGAGATGTCATGAAGGGTGCAGCAGAAACATCAAGTGGAGATAATACTGATTTGATAGGACATGATGTTACATTGTCGGTGCCATTACAGATTTCCTATCGCTATGAGATTATTCCCAAACTCAGCGTAATGCTTTATACGGGTCCAATTTTCGATTTTGGGGCATTTTGTACCGTGACTTATGCCGGAGATCCTAATAGTAAAGAAAATATTTACGCCCATAATTTATCAACGGGTAATGCCGGTTACTCGGGATTCAACTGCCTTTGGGGTATAGGAGCCGGTGTGCAATGGGATCGGTTGCGCTTGGATATAGGCGGTGATTTTGGTATGGTTAACAAGTCTCCGGAAAGCGGAGCTACACTTAATTGGAACAAGCCTGTTTATGTTACACTTACTTGCTTTTTCTAATTAGATCAGGACTTGTTAAAACTTCCGGTAGTAGGAAAACTATCGGAAGTTTTTATATCCTTTTCGTACAAAAAAACACGATACTCTTGCGTATATCAAAAAAAAGCAGTACCTTTGCATGCGGAATGGCTGTTGGATATTGGCTGTTGGCTGTTGGCTGTTGGCTGTTGGCTGTTGGCTATTAGCTGTTAGCTGATGGCTTAAATTAAATTAACTATATTATGAAAAAGATTTTCTTTTTAGCAAGCTTACTCACTGCCACAATCATCTCACTACAAGCAAGTAGTGTGACTTACACGGCGGACAACACCACTGTTTTCAAGAACCCGGAGCGTGGTTTTACAGAAGAGTTGAACGGCAAGGTGTCGGTCTCAAGTCCTTACCGCATCAAGAACCATATCAGTTCCAACTGGGGCAACAGCGACAAGATGACCATGCCGGTTGTGCTCTATAATTTCGGCAATTTCAAGAGTCAGGATCTGCCCGATGCAATTCTCAATGGTTTCGATGAGGATATGCAGGTGTTGCGCGAAATGGGTCTCAAATGCGTATTGCGTTTTGCTTATACGGAGCGTGAGAGCGACAAAGTGGATGCGACACCGGAATGGGTAAAGCGCCATTTGGAGCAGTTGAAGCCTCATCTTGCCGCCAACAAGGATGTGATATATGTGTTAGAGGCCGGTTTTGTCGGTGTATGGGGCGAGTGGTATTACTCTGTTAATTACGGCAATGAGACACAACATGTGACGGCTAACCGGCGTAAGGTGATTGAATATCTCTTTGAGAACACGCCGGAAGATATGTTCATTCTTTTCCGGTATCCGATGATTCAGCAGGAATATCTTCGCGACAAGACACCTCTGACATCGTCTGAGGGTTTCAGCGGAAGCCAGAAAGCGCGTATGGGCTGTCATAACGATGCCTTTTTGCACAATTGGGGCAATATGGGTACCTATGGTAGCGACGATGATGACGACGACCCAAAGATGCGTCAGTATGTAGCTACTCAATGTCTCTACACCCCGAACGGCGGCGAGACGAATATAGATGATGACGATGCGTTAGCCGAGAAACGCTATGTGGAAGCGCCATCCGAGATGGCCACCTATCATTGGTCCTTCTGCGGTTCGACGTACGCGATGCCGGTAATCAAGAGATGGCGAAACAGCGGACTTTTCGACACGCTGAATATCCATATGGGTTACCGCTATAATTTGCATTCTGCACAGTTTTCCGATCAAGCCGCTCCAGGCGGTAAGATGAACGTGTTGGTAGAGTTGCGCAATTCAGGTTATGCTCCGTTATATAATGCCCGGACGGCTTATATCGTTCTGAAGAACAACAGCAAGACTTATGCTCTGCCGCTAAATGCGGATCCTCGTCGCTGGTTGCCGAACGACGCGTGGAGCCAGATTCGCGAGCAAGTAGCCATCCCTGCTGACGTTGCAGAGGGAACATACCATCTATATCTCTGGATGCCGGACAGACATGAGTCCATTAAAAATGACCCGCGTTATGCTATCCGTTTCGGCAACACCAATGTGTGGGACCAGAATACCGGTTACAATGATTTGGGTGCGACGATTACTATTTCCAATAGTGCGCCACAGGACCCTGGAGCATTACCGGAGGGAATCAGTAATATACAAGGGGAGAAGGCACCATGTACGAAGACGCTTCGCGACGGACAACTTATTATTACAAAAGGAGACAAGGAATATAATGTATTGGGACACAGTTGTTTTTGATTTAGGCGGCGTGATTATCAATCTGAACGTGCCGCGTTGTGTGAGTAATTTCAAACGTCTGATGCCGGAGGAGAATATCCGCAATGTGTTGGGTATTGACGACGAAGGCGAAGGAGTGGTGGCGGTGAGCGCTGCGACGAAGCAGTTGATGCACGATTATGAGTATGGCAATATATCGACAGAGGAGTTTCTGACGACCTTGCAGGAATACTGCTTCGAAGGTACGACGATAGAGCAGATTCGTGCGTCCTGGCTGAGTATGTTAGACACGTTACCTGAGGAACGGTTGGCGTATATCGCATCGCTGCGTGAGAAAGGCATCCGCACGATATTGCTGTCGAACTCGAATGAACTGCATTGGGATCCGATATGGGAGCAATATCAGTTGGGTAACTATTTCGATGCTGTGTTTGCTTCGCATCATTTGCATATGGCCAAGCCTAATCAGGATATTTTCGAGCATGTGATTCGCGAAGCGAAAGTGGAAGCGGACAGGACGATCTATGTCGATGACCTGGAGAAGAACCGCAAGGCCGGAGAGCGCTTTGCCGGCTGGCGTACCGTAGCAAGCATAGAGGAACTAAAAGCATTTACCATTTAGACATTTACCATTTGGTCATTTTATGAAGAATATATTAAAACATTTTGCAATCTGGAACGAAGTGGGAGATCCGCAACCGTTACGTATCGGTTTTATTAATGATTCGTTCGTTGTTCCGGCGAAACGAATAGGTGAGACCTCGTATTGTCTTCAACGCATCAACCATCATATTTTCAAGGATGTAGAGGGATTGATGCGCAATATAGAGATTGTGACCACGCATATCCGTGAGAAGTTACTCATTGCCCGAGAGGAAAATATCGAGCGGAAGGTATTGCATTTGGTTCCGACCAAAGAGGGTAAACTATTCCATAAGACTCCCGAAGGCGAGTACTGGCGTTTGTATGTGCTGGTTGAGCCCGCTACATCTCAGGAGAAAGTGACCCCTGAATCGGCAGAGTTAACAGGTCAGGCCTTTGGTCGTTTCCAACGCCAACTGGCAGATTTACCTTTTGATGCGCTGTGTGAGTCCATTCCTAATTTCCACAATATGGAATTTCGGTTGCAGCAGTTTGACGAAGCATTGGAAGCCGATGCGGCGGGGCGCAAGTCAGCATGCACGGATATAATAGATGCTATAAACAAGCGAAGGGAAATGATGTGCCTGGCTGAAGTGCTGTTCCGTGAAGGCAAGCTGAAGAAACATATCAATCATTGCGACACGAAAGTGAACAATGTGCTCTTTGACGAGAAAGGCAGGCCTATCTGTATTGTGGATTTAGATACGGTGATGCCAGGATTTGTGCTAAGCGATTTCGGCGATTTTATGCGTACGGCGGCGAATACAGGACAAGAGGATGACCCAAATCTCGACAATATACATGTGGACATGGAGGTGTTCGAGGCCTATGCCCGCGGTTATCTGAAAGAGGCCACATTCCTGACAGAAATGGAAAAAGAGTTGCTGCCCTATGGTTGCCGGTTGTTGAGTTACATGCAGACCGTTCGGTTCTTTACGGACTGGCTGAACGGCGACACGTATTACAAGATAGCCTATCCGGAGCATAATCTCGTCCGTACGAAAGCACAGCTGCGGCTTGTTGAGGAGCAGGAGAAGATGGAAGAGCAAATGCGGAGCATTATTGCTCATTTGTAATTTGTCATTTGAGATTTATGATTTACGCGATAGACAAAGTTAATTGGCCGGAGGCTTTTCCGGAGAAGCCGGAGACGACAGTAGAAGTGACAAACAGCCATGAATGGCTGTTCCTGAAATGGCATGTGAGGGGTGAGCAGTTACGCGCTGTGACGACAGAGGATCAGGGTCCGGTGTGGGAGGACAGTTGCGTGGAGTTTTTCTGCCAAGTGCCCGGAGAGAAGTATTATTGCAATTTCGAGACCAACTGTATTGGAGCGATGGTAGGATCAAGAAGAAAAGGCAGGGCAGAAGATGTTCAGCCTTTCAGTGCCGAAGAGATGGGTCTTATTGAGCGCAAGTGTACTTTTCCGCGAGAGGCTTTTGAAGAGAAGGAAGGTATGTTTGAATGGGAGGTGGAATTCCAAATTCCATTGGATTTGATATTCAGAGACAGCAAACCGGTCTTTCCGCAGGTGTTGCGCGTCAATTTCTACAAATGCGCAGACAAGACGAAAAAGCCGCATTACGTAAGTTGGCAGCCGATTCAGCTGCCAACCCCAAATTTCCATTGCCCTGAATTCTTCGGAGAGATCATCCTAAAGTAATCACGTAATCACGTAATTACGGTATAACGGTATTTCGAGAGTCGGACTAACGTACTTTTGTTCCGACAAGCGAGTATGTATTTTCTGAGCGCCGTATATAGATTGTCCCATCGCGGAGAAACTTATACGGCGTTATTTGTGTATTGTCCGAAATGAACGGAATTCCCCATGTTTCTTGGCTGAAGGTATAGGTATAGAATACCGTTCCGACGGAATCATAGGCGGTGAGGGTGATGGAAGATGCGTCAGCAGACATGTCGAGCGTGGAGAAACAGGATACTTGTTTATAGAAAATTGAGTATTTATAGTCTTTCAGTTGGGTCTGCTGGCTGTAATTGGCATCTCTACCGCAACCCGGCCGGACGTAATGCACACCATCTTTGTACAAGTGCTCGAAGGAATGGTCGTCTCCTGAGAGAGAGATGATGTGTTTGCCGAGTGCCGCATGTTTCTCGAAAAGCGTTCCCATCTGCCGCGGTTCGTCTGCCCACTGACCGTGATAGCCGGTAGTATGCACACCGACGTGGTGGCAGATGAGGATCCAGGGTTTGTCACAGACATTGAGGATAGAGTCCGCCCATTTATATTGCTTGCTGCCCGGCAGGAAATGTGGAGAAGAAGGATCTCCGTTGAGATTGAGCATGATTACATCCGCATTGCCGTAAACGAAGTGGAAATAGGCCTCGCCTCGCGGATCGATGGTGTCTCCTTCGGATACACCTTCATGGCTGAACTGATGGAAATAATCGTAATAGGAGGACCAACGAAAGGTAAACGGATCACCCGTCTCGTGATTTCCGACGGAGGACATAACGGGCACTTGGCCTAAGAACTGCGCCCCTGGCGTGAAGTAATAGTTGTTCCAGTTGCGGTCGTCGCCTTTGGAGGACACAAAATCTCCGTTCATGAGCGCAATGTCACAGCCGAGGCTGCAAATGAAATCCTGCATGTTAGACCAATTTCGGCACGCATTGCCGTGAATATCGCTGATAGAGAAGATGCGATATGCGATACCGGGTTCAGGGGCGGTTTTGGTCCAACTGATTTTCGGACAGCGTCGAGTGTCATTTGCTCCGACCGTAAAATAATAGCGTGTGAAAGGCTGCAGATCTGTCAGCGTGACGACATGCACAAAGCCTTCTTCAGGAACCTGCCATCCATCAGAAGTAGTGATTTGATGGTCGAGGTTGGTAGAGTCTGTGCCATAATAAACGACAGCCTCTGTGGGTTCCACTTCTTCCGCCATCTGCCAGATGACTTTTACCGAATGGGGAGTCGGCGCCATCGAATAGGGCATTTTGTATGGCATATAGGGGTCGTTAGAGTTGTCGTACGGTTGCTCCGAAACTCCCCATCTCGGGTCACCGATAGTGGAACCGTCCGTGCCCATTGTGACAGCTGCGCTGTTGGCACAGAGTTGGAAATTGCCGTTCGCAGCATCTACGAAATAGGGATTCCGATTGATGCAATGCGTCTGGGTAGCACCGGTAGATAGTTTGAGAGGCGCATACCAAGCGAGGCAGTTTTCAATATGGGATTCTGCGCCGTACAAGGCAAAACTGACGCCTCCGGAAACTTCTTTGGGGTTCATGAAGATGCAGTTGGCGACATGACTTCCCCCTATATTCGCCAGATAGACGCCGCGTGTGTCGTTGGTGTTGTAGAACGTGCAATGGTCGATGAGGAGTGTGCCTTGCAAGGGAATGATGGCATTTTCGTCTCCCGAGTGCAAGTAAATCATTCGTCCTGTTCCTTTAGCGCCTCCGTCGAAAGTGCAGTTGCGGATGAAAAGGTTTTGCAACTGTTGCGGCGTTTTGGATGCAGTTATTCCGCGTGCAGTATTGGTCGTTTCACCTCCCATACGGAAGGTACAATCTTCCACTGTGAGGGCATGTATATAGGGATTTTCTTCCGTAGTAGTATATGCCCGGATGAAATAGGAGGGGCAGCCACTGAGTGTACAATTTTTGAGTGTAACGTCATATAGTTCGTCTCCGGGAAGCATCCTCACGGCTTCGCCGGAACTCTGGATATTTACGCCTTGAATGGAAAAGTCTGCCGAGACTTCGAAACGGCTTGTGAGAATAACAACGGGCTTTGCGCCTTCTGCGGCCTGAATGGCAATCCCAACAGCCGGTTTGACTGAAGACTCGGAGTACTCGCCGTCCGTCAGCACAAGGACATCGCCTGCAGAAGCATTCCCGACTGCTGTTTTGATAGTGCCGGAACCGGGAGATACATGGATGGTAGCAGCATAAAGCGTTGTGGCGCATAAGAGCGCACCCAATAAAGAGATAAAAGTCTTATTCATGGAATAGGTGTGTTAAAACTATTTTCCAAGGGTTCAAAGTCCAACAATGATTCACGAAACGGCTAATTAACCGAACAAGCCGAAATTCCGTTTCTTATAAAGGCGGCGCGCCAAATGACGCGCCACCTTTCTATCGGGCACACAAATCTCGAAAGGGAGAGCGTGCTGGATAACAGGATTATTACATCGGGTCAACTCCTCCAGGAGGAACAGAACCTCCTAAACCGAGAGAGCCGCCACCTACGCTACTAATCTTACAAATGTTGTTTGCAGAATACATCTGTTGCAACTCTGTTGCCGGTTGAATATATATCTTTTTCATACTATTCCTATTTTTAAAAGTTCTACAAATTGTTTACTTGTGTTTTAAGTATATTATTATTCTTTATTCAACCCTAACCCCCATTACGTTATAGCGGACGCCGTCACGGATGATGATGAGCATGCCGTTTTCAATTACTTTCTGAACTTTGTTATTGTCGCCGTTCATGAGGTCAATCGCAGTAAGTATTTGCTCACCCTGTGCAATACGTGCATGTTTGATAACTTGTGCAGCATTGGGTACATTCACTTGGAAATATGCGCGAGTACCTTTAATAGGAGTAGCCGCATCGGGCGAGAAGTAAAGCTTATCATTCGGTCCGAGGAAGAGGTTGTTTTCTCCTGCAGGTACTTCGCCTGCGATGAATGAACCGATGAATTTAACCATGTCACATTCTTTTACAAGGTGTGAGACGCTCTTATAGATTGTATGAGAATGGAACATCGGATTTACCACATCGTGAGTCGGTTTGATCAAGTATGGTCTTCCGTAAGTGTCGGAAGAGAGATTAACTGATTCAAAATTCAAGACCAATTCACTTTCATTCAAAGCAGCAGAAGTTAACTCTATGAGTTCATATCCCTCACCGAAGATCTCTGCCAGTTCTGAATCGGTTACATTATTGAACGGGAAGAGGACAGTGTTGTACATGCCACCTTTGAATGAGCGTTTGAGCAGCGGTTTCATAGATTGTCCGTTCTTCTCATCGATATAAGTCATATCGGTAGCAAGTTCATCCACGACGAGGATGCCTTCCACTGCGGCTGCGGAAAGAGAAACGAGGTAGCCATTAGAGTGGTTAGCAGGGTTCGATAATTTGAGCTCATAATTACCAGCCTCTAAGAACCATTCCGGAGAATTGATTGTTTTTTCTCCTGTATAGGTGTATTCCGGTGTAAAGGAGTATTTCTCCACACCACTTTGCAATACCTTGATGGTCAAATTAGAATAATTGGAACTACTGCAATTAACTGTGAATTTGTACATTCCATCAGCAGCCACATGGATGTTCCACTTAGCATATTCATCTGAAATATGTCCAAGGTGGTCATCATCTGTGAAATGAAGTCCATCACCATCGATGAAAGCGCGCGTACTAAGGATTGCTTCGTTCAGAGCAATTGCGCCAGGGATGTCGATTACGCCACCACCTGCGTGAGCGAATTGAACGCTGATCAATTTAGCGTCTGAGTGCTGGATTGCGTTGGTTACCTTGAGGATGTAGTTACCTGCCGGTACTTCCATTGCACCTAAATCGAGAGTACCAATAGTGCTCTTTTGGCTTCCTTCGCTAATGGTAATAGGAGATTTATCGCTTTCGTTCTCATAGAGAGCAACCGTGTAATTGTGACCGTTTTCATTTTCGATATTCACCTTCACGTTGTAGTTGGCAGGATTAGCGAAAGACACATTCCATTTTACCCAACCATCTTGGATAGAACCATCGGGGAAATCAATCTTACCATCTGCGCGAGTACCTTGTGCAGAGAACCAAGCGTCGGCAATGTTGGTTGTACCCGGCATGGTTTGTACTTCGCCACCAGCATAGGAAAGGATAACATTTTTGATAGCACCTTTACCGAAGTCGCGGTTATTCTTCAATTCAATGGTATAGTTACCCGCGGAAGGAATAGCGAGAGTGCCACCCAGAACTTTCACTTGCTCTGATTCTGTAGATTCGCTACTTTCTGTCAACATACCTAATTCATTACCATCAGCATCTTTCAAGTACACTTCGAAGATGTGTTTGTTAGAACTAACAACCGGACCTAAATCCAGAGAAGCGGAAATGTAGCAAGCACGTGTTGCAACAATATTCCATGAAGCAGCGGCAGGTGCGCTAAGTGCTCGGTCACTCCAGAAGATATAATGTGGATCAGCCTCGGTATTCAGGCCGAAGCTTGAACTGATTGTGCCACTAAGAACTGCATCGTCTGCCGCACAGGAGTACGGAGTTGAGAAATCGGTAATAGGAGCAGCTCCTGCATAAGAAAGAATGACATTCTTGATTGCACCTTTACCGAAGTCGCGGTTATTCTTTAATTCGATGGTATAGTTGCCTGCGGCAGGAATAAAGATTTTACCATCCAAAGCTTTCACTTGCTCAGAATCGGTATTTTCTCCGGCTTCTTTTACCATTCCTATTTCGTTACCATCAGCGTCTTTTACATACACTTCGAAGATATGTTTGTTAGAACTAACAGCCGGACCTAAATCCAGAGAAGCGGAAATGTAGCAAGCACGTGTTGCAATAATATTCCATGAAGCAGCAGCAGGTGCGCTAAGTGCTCGGTCGCTCCAGAAAATATAATGTGGCTCAGCCTCAGTATTCAAACCAAAGCTTGAACTGATTGTACCGCTAAGAACAGCATCATCAGCCGCACAGGAGTACGGAGATTCAAAATCAGTTACAGGAGCAGCTCCTGCATAAGAAAGGATGATGTTCTTGATCGAACCTTTGCAGAAATTGCGGTTGTTGCGCAATTCGATGGTATAGTTGCCAGCAGCAGGAAGAAGAATTTTACCACTCAAGGCTTTAACTTGTTCTGCTTCTGTAAAGCCATCACCGGTATAAGCAGGCCCTTCTTCTACAACACCAAGTTCGTTACTACCGGCATCCAATACTTTCACTTGAAAGATGTGCTTATTGGAACTAACCGCGGTACCTAAATCCAAAGAGACAAAAATATAGCAAGGGGTAGATACCGAAACAGACCATGAAATGACAGATGTATATGCCTGACTAACGTCTGACCATTCGATTTGGTGAGGATCAGCCGTTTCATTCAAATATACTTTGTTTGAAGGGGCATCTCCGCTGATTACTCCATCATCGGCGGAACAATTGTACGGACTAGAGAAGTCAGTTTGAGCATTAGTGATTAGAGATAGCACTAATGCGGGGATAAGAAGGAAAAGTTTTTTCATAATATTTAATGTTTAAAAGTTAGTTGTTTTCGTGTTTTACAAGGGCGAGAAGCCTCAAAATGTGGTGCAAAGGTAGTAATAAATAATGAACGCGCGAGCGTGTGCAGATATGTTTTATAACATAAAACAAATGTTCATAATAGTCACGAGCGGTATTAATATAGTGAATTTCAGTTGATTATAATATTCAATAAAGAAGTGTAGTTTTCTTTCGAAATGTTACGAAAAGATCAGAAAGAATAAAAGCGATAATTTATGCAGAGAGACGAAAATGGCAACATAAAGAGACTTTATTTGATTCGCCGAACTGGGCGGAAACTACGATGACAATACGGTGTTCTACGCTTGTGATATGCCGATGAACATAATAATAACATAATAATCACCTAATAATAACATAATAATCACCTAATAATGACATAATATATACAGGTAATTTTCTGCTGAAGAGCTAGCAAATGATAGTTGATTGATAATAGAAGGACGCGTGAAAAAATGCGTATAAATGTGTAAAAAGCGTGTGAAAAGTGTATTAAAAGTGTATTAAAAGTATATTAAAAGCGTGTGAAGAGTGTATTAAAAGTATACTAAAAGCGTGTGAAAAGTGTATTAAAAGTATATTAAAAGTATATTAAAAGCGTGTGAAGAGTGTATTAAAAGTGTGTAAAAAATGAGCATAAATGTGCAAAAAATGCCCCAAAATGCCGAAAATGATTTCAAATCGAAAACTAAAAATATGTTCATATGACGCTGAATATATGCAACTTATAGGAAGTCCAATAAAAGTTAACGCAACAGCAGTAATTTTGAACTTCAAGTGGACAGTTATGAGTTGACCTAATAAAGTTAACGCGTCAACAGAAATGGGAAATTGAACATGCAAAAGTAAAAGTGGAGTTAGGAACATGTAAAAGTAAAAGTGGAAATAGGGAAATGAATAGAAACGTTTTCGAAAGGTTTTGAAAGCAGAAATGAAACTGTTAAATTGCTGAAAAAGAAAAGATTAGTGTTTGTTTTTTCAAAAATATGTTTTTAAGCATAATTCGCGAGCGCGTATTTATTATAAAAATATTGTAATTTTGCGTCGCGAAACGAAATGATACCCGAAAAATTTGTAAGTCAACAATTATCCACAATTAAAGACAATTTTTTAAGGATAATATGATAGCTTGAATATTGGATAGCCGGATGCTATCCGGCAAAATGGACGAAGTTTTTTTTCGTCCAAAACGGTCCAAAGGGATTCAAAAATAATTATTGTTCACGAATTAAACGAATTAAACGAAACTTTATAGATAATAAACAATTCAAACTAAAAGATAATAAACAATTTAAACAAAAATAGTTATGGCAAATTACACATTTGACGAGATTCATCAGCAACCTGCGATGTGGCGCAAGGAGCTGAAGGCATTGTTGGCTGCGAAAGCTGAGGTAAGTGCA
>Ga0310694_10003936_pt1 | contig 14470 bp, 10 predicted proteins | sample 174DNAGHGhighgp2_FD_203884 | JGI IMG/M metagenome (GOLD analysis project Ga0310694, IMG submission 203884) | Sheep rumen microbial communities from Palmerston North, Manawatu-Wanganui, New Zealand - 1742 DNA GHGhigh gp2 (v2) (version 2) | ecosystem: Host-associated > Mammals > Digestive system... | reverse complement strand
CAAGCTGCCGACCGTCGTCAAGGACTTCATCGCCACGCACCACGGCAAAAGCCTCACCAAGTACTTCTATGTCAAGGCAAAAGAGGAACTCTCGCAGAGGGGGAGCGGAGAAAAGGCTTTCACCTATCCAGGTCCCAAGCCGCAGACGCTCGAACAGGCCATTCTGATGATGGCGGATGCCGTGGAAGCCGCATCAAGAAGCCTCACCGAATACACGGAGGAGAGTATCTCCGCGCTGGTCGAGAAGATTGTCGGCTCGCAGATTGCCGACGGCAGCTTCGACGAATGCGCCATCACATTCCGCGAGATAACAGAAGCGAAAGAAGTGCTCTGCTCCCGCCTCCGCACCGTCTATCACACCAGAATACAGTATCCCGAAGAAAAATAGTCGGAAAAATCTTGACAACATTTTGCTTCGGCTGCAAGAAAAGTGAGGGCTTCGAACCGTCGCAAAGCAGTACGTCTGTCAACGAGGCACGCTTCTTTGGGCAACGCGGCACGGTGCGTTTGAAAATTGCCTGTGCCGTGACGACCGAAAAAAAGCGCCGATTTTTGTCGGAAAACACATCTTTCCTGTCCCTTTTCTCCACGTTTTTACAAATCGGCGTTTGGCAAGTCTTTGACAATTAAACTAATACAAAATAAACGAAAAATGGCATCCGAGCAACCCTTGAGCTGTTCGGATGCCATTTTTCGCTTGACGATGCCAAATTTTTGAGAACTTTCTTGACATTTTTATGCGGTTGTGCCGCCTCGGAGAGAATGACACATATCTCTATTCTTCGTTTTTCTTCGGCATTTGCGAGAAGCGGTAGCTGACGGTGAGGAGGGCGTAGCGGCGCATGGAGTTGGTCCACGTCTCGGTGCGGCCTTGGGCATTGATGCTGTAATGGAGGTTGGAGACTTGTCCCAAGATGTCGTAGCCCTTGAGCTTCAGCAGCCATTTGCCTTGCTGGAAGGATTTTGTGATAGAGGCATCCCAATAGAGGCGGTTGTCGTTCATCTCGTCGTCTGTGTAGCCCCGGCGGGAGTGCATCGTCAGGTCGGTGTCGATGGTGAAGTCCCAGGGCAGTTTGTAGTTGGCATTGAAGCCGTAGCCGATGTCCCAGATGTCGGTAGGCTGTTCGCCCAGGGTGATGTTACGGTGGATGTGGCGGTACCCGATGTCGCCCTTCGCGGAGAGCGTCAGTTTGTTCTTCTGAAAGCGGATGCTGGGCTTGTAGCCTACGGTGAGGGTGCCGACGCGGCTCAGCTCGGGCTGCGATGACATTGCAGCAGACTGGACAAGGGCAAGGCCGGTGCTCTTGTTGTAGTTCAGGCTCACCTCGTTACTGATGTGCCAGAGCTTCTTCTTGTCTATGGCTCGGCTCCAGTTAAAGCCCGTCCCGACAGACCAGTTGCCGCTGCCAATGTTCTCTGGGCGATAGGTGCGTACGCCTGTCGTGGGGTTGTAGGTGTAGCCCTGCACACGGGCATTGTGCGTCAGGTTGCCGTTGAGGTTGATGCGGATGGTCTGCTGGATGCTGTCGCGAGTAAGCTCATAGCTCGACCAGAAGTTGTGGTTTGTGGAAGACTTCAGGTCTGGGTTGCCGAGGAAGATGTTCAGCGGGTCGCTGGTGATGGGGCGGTCGATGAGGTCGGTGACGGAAGGCGTTGATTGGCTCATGCTGAAGCCCATGTTGAAGTCACGGTCCAGGATGGAGTCTCCCCTGTTATAATATAGATACATATAGGAGGTCCATAGCGTGTAGTTGCGCGTGAGGTCTGTCGTGAGCGGCTGGCTCTCGTAGCCCATCTTTTGCCGTTGGAAGGTTGTGGTCACTTGTCCGTACATGCCGATGTAGCGGCTGCCTGTCTCGGGCTTGAAGTCCTTGTTGAGGCTGACGTTTATTCCCACTCTGCGGTTCAGCGTCTTTGTCCGCTGGTTGTAGCTGTTCTGAGCGTCGAAAAGGTAATCCACCTCGTCGCGCAGGTATTCGTGGCGGTCGCTGTGGTTGTCGCCTGTGCCGATGCCAACTCTGGGGCTGAGCCGTAAGCCTTTGATGAGACTGTAGTTGTAGGTCAGGTCGGCTGTCCAGTTGTAGCTATAGTTTGGTGACTCCGTGCGACGGTCGCGCAGGTCGGTCGTGCCAAGCTTGTGGTAAACGTAGTTGTTCTGGCTCGTCGATTCGGGATTGAACTGGCGGCTGAAGTCCGCATTCACGTTGAACGAAAGGGCATCGCCCGACTTCAGTTGTTTGGAGATTGACGCGTAGCCGTAAGCACTCAGACGGCTCGACTTGCTGCGCGAGCGGTACCACGAGCTGTTGATGCTGTCCTTCATCATCGCGTCGGCAGTTGTCAGGTTCCATCCCTCGCCCTCGTTGGTGTTGTGGTTGTAGCGAAGCGTTGCCGAGGAATAGAGGTGGAACTTGTCGCTCATGCGGAGCGTGTTGCTCAGCTCGAAGTTTTGGGCTTTGTAGCGGCTTGTCCCTGCCGACCGCCCGAAGGTGCTCGCTCCGCTCAGGAACGTCTCGCTCTCGCTTCGGTTCTCGCTTCGGTTGTCGCTCCACGAGGCACTCACCTCGGTGGAGTTGTTCACCTTGTCCTCCGGGCCAAGATAAGTGAACTGCCCGCCCACTTGCCGGAAGTGGTTGTCGCCCGCTTGGCTTGTCCTGTCGGTATAGTCCTGCCGGTACTCGTCATAGTCCATCGTCTCGTTGATGTTGTTCAGGCCTCCGAAGAGCACCGCTCTCGTGCGGTCGGTGAAGTGCAGCCCGAAGCCCTTCAGCTTGTAGCGCCATTCGCCTCCATCGGCAGGACCGGGCGAGCCTCCGGCCTCGATGTTTGCCGAGCCGCCCCTGTTGTACTCGCGCTTTAGGATGACGTCCATCGTATATTCCTTCTTGTCCTCGTCGTCGATGCCCAAGTACTTGTTCTCCTCCGTCTGTTTCTTATAGACCTCAATGTTTTTCACCGTGAAGTACGGCAGGTTCTCCAGCATCACTTTGTTCTTCCCCTTGAAGAAGTCCTTGCCGTTGAGCGTGAGGTTGTCTATCTTCTTGCCGTTGACGAATATCTCGCCGTTGTCCTTCAGCTCCACGCCCGGCAGTTGCTTGATAAGGCCGTCGAGCATCGAGCCTTCCGGCACATTGAAGGCATCGGCGTTATAGACCAGCGTGTCGCCCTTCCACACCATCTGTATCCTTGTGGCCTTCACCGTCACCTCGCCCAGCGTACCGCCGTCCATATCCCCGTAGGCACTTCGCTTTGCCCGCTTCATATAGACCTTCGGCCCCTCGAGGTATTGGCGGCGACGGCCCACGTCCTTCATCTCGAAATCGACATAGGTAGTGTCGTAGCTGGGATGCACGAAGCGGAGGATGTATTGTGCCGGTTCGCGGCTCACCTCGAAGTAGTAGCGTGTCGCCCCTGCCGTCTTGCCGATGCCGCTCGCGTAGCCATAGCTCTCATAAACCTCCATCGTATCGACCACCGTCGAGTCCGTGCGCAGCAACGCCGCCTTCGCGTCCATGATGCCCGCCTTCGTAAAGCTGTCCGCCACCAAACCATAGACATAGATGGTGCTGACCTTCTTCTTCTTCACACTTGTAGTGTCCGCCTGCCCGTAAGCTGTCACACAGGCGAAGGCAAAGAGGAGGGCAATGATGGTTTGCTTCATATTCATTTATTTGTCCTTAAAGATTTCTGCCAGCGTCTTTTCAATGTTCTCGCCGCGAAGACCTCGCTTGAGTATGGTGCCGTCGGGGGCAAAGAGGATGATGTGGGGAATGCCTGTGATGCCGTAGATGTCGGTGGCTATCTGCTGCGAGTTGATGATTTGCGGATAGGGAATTTGTTCTTCCTCGATGGCTTTCAGAGTGGCTTCGGGCTTGTCCCATGCCGCAATGCCCACCACCTCCAATCCTTTATCCTTATATTTATTATAGGCGGCGATGAGGTTGGGAATCTCTGCACGACAAGGACCACACCACGAAGCCCAGAAGTCAACGAGAACATACTGCCCTTTGCCCACATAATCACTAAGGCGAGTTGTCTTGCCGTCGTACTCTACAGCGAAGTCCACGAACTTGCTGCCTTCATCGGTATTCGGCACCTTTTCCATCTTGCTCTTTGTCTTTTCCAAGTCGATTGAAAGGTAAGGCGTGGCTTTGATATAATCTCCGTTGGAACGCAATAGCTTGTCGTAAAGCTCCAGCCAAACGGCGGGCTTGAGGCTGGCACGCGCTTCGTTTATTAGGATGTAGAGACCATAGACATCAGATGCATGACGGCTGATAAGGTCGTAGAGATAGTCGGACATTTCCTGGCTCTTGTCAAAGCGGAAGGTTGTCTTGAAGGTCTTTATCTCTTCGCAGATGGGTGTGCCGCTGTAACGAAGCCACCCATTTTCGTCAGTTCCATTCAAGTGTGTTGTACCTTGGTCGATGAACAGGAAAAGATATGGCGGCCCCGATGTATTCTCTTCCTCACCCTCAGGCATAATTTCCTTGAAAACGCAATATGCCATCTCTGGCAAGTCGCCCTCTTTGGGTGTTACGACACCGTTCACGACATCTATTGTGTCAATCACAATGGCTTTCATTACGTCACATATCTCAACCTTTCCCGTGAAGTCGGGTAATCCGATGTTTCCTTCTATTCGGTAGTGGACTTGCCCTTGCCCCGTTAATGTGACGAGGGCAAGCAGTGTGGTGATGATGGTTTGCTTCATATCTGTAATTGCTTGTTATTCCCCGAATATCTCCGCGAGTTTCTCGTCGAGCATATCATCGCGCAAGTCTATGTCGATGATTTTTCCTTCACCATCGAGAAGGATGTTGGCAGGGATGCCCTTGATGTCGTATGTCTTTGCCCCGATGCTGTTCCATCCCGCAAGGTCGCTCAAGTGTACCCAAGGCATCTTCATCGTCTTGATGGCACGAAGCCACGCCTCTTTGCTCGTGTCGAAAGAGATGGCGACGATGTCGAGACCTTTTGAATGGTATTTCTCATAGCAATACGTCACGTTGGGCATCTCGGAACGGCATGGGCCGCACCACGAAGCCCAGAAGTCGATGAGCACATAGCGGCCTTTGCCGCACCACTCGCTCAACCGCCGCTCTTGTCCCGTCGTGTCGTTCATGGCAATGTCCGTGAACTTGCTTCCGATAGCACGCACTGTCTGGCTCTTCAGCAACTCCTCACGTTCGCCTTGCAAAGTGGCAAGATGCTCCTTGGCTTTCTGCATGGAGGGAAGGTTCTCGTATGGCGCTCCCTGATAGAATATCTTTTGCAAGTCGCCGAGCGAAAGCCCCGGGTAAATCATTGGCACGAAGAGCGCGGGGATGTTCGAGTCGAGATTGTCCATCACAGCCTTGCGCATCAGCTTTATTGCTTCTCCTTTGTCGTCGTTCTTCATCGAGGCCATCAATCCCCTCCAGGCGGCGTTCATTGCCTCGGAACCCTTCGAGCCTTTGACCGTTCCTGTGGTCAGGTCAACTTCGGTCGGGATGCTGTCGGCCATGACGGTCACGATGTCTTCTGGCATACCCCGGGCAGCCATTACGTCGGAAGAAATAGCAAGAGTAATAACATCAGAAGGCACTACTTTCTCATATTCCCACTTCCCGTTTGTGACGGTTACGCTGTCTAGTCCGCCACTGCCGTCCATGTTCTTGCATACACCTACGGTTTTTGCGTCCTGCTGTGCAATGCCGCGAATGCACACTCTCGTTTGCGCCTGCCCTGCCACCCAGACAAAGGCGAGCAGTGCGATGATGATGGTTTTCTTGTTCATATTTATACCTTTTATATATATAACGCACGAAAAGGCGAAATGTTGACTGCCTTGGGGCATGATTTAAGTTTTATTAGCAGGAAGCCCTTCATTTTTCAATGTTTTATGATTGATATTGCGGGAAATGTTGTACCTCCCTCTAAAATCTGCCCCCGCATCATCGCGACGCAGGAGCAGGGTGGCGCCAGTTAGTCTTATTAACTTCTAAAACCGACGGCAAAGGTACATGCCTTCTGCCAAACTGACAAACAAATCCTGTTTCAATGTGTTTCACTGCAACGTTAAAAGATATTGCCAGCACCTCGATTCCTGCAAAGTTACAGCTTGTGAAACACATTGAAACACGATGAAACGCACCTTTTCGGTTTTTCTTTATAATTTTGCAGCACCAATCCACCAAACATGAGACATTATTTAATCCTTCTTCTGCTGCTCGCTTCCTGTTCTAATGAGACTATCTTAAGGAAGATGGAGCAGATAAAGACCTTCGGCAACGAGAATCCGAGGGAGGCGCTTGCGATGCTCGACTCGCTCGATGTCAGCAGTGAGAGCGAGTACATCAAGAACAAATACAGCCTGCTGCACATCCGGCTGAGCGACAAGTCCAACATCATGCCAAGCTCCGACGAAGAGATAAAGCGGCTGGTAGGATACTTCGAGGCAAATGGCTCCACTGCCGAGAGGCAGGAGGCCTATTACTATGCCGGCAGCACGTACCGCGACTTGCAGGACACGCCCAGGGCTTTGGAGAACTTCTTCAAGTCGCTCGACCTTGCCCTCGAACACAAGGAGTGCGACCCCATCATGCTTCGGAACACCTATTCCAACCTCACCTACCTCTTCTATATGGTGAAGGATTATCCTGATGCTTTGGAATATGGGCTCAAGGAACTGGAGATTTGCAGGCAGACGAAGACCGATGTCGTGGTGCCATTCGTACACATCGGGGCTGTGTACCTCGATATGGATAGCTTGCAAAAGGCGGAGGCAGCAAGTGACTCGGCTTTCGCATATATCATGCAGTCGGGTAACTTCCACAAGTATCAGGAGTCGTTATCCTTTCTGCTGTATTACTATTCATATATGGAAAAGGTGGAGAAGGCAAAGAAGTGTCTGCCGCTGATAGAGGGCAATACGTTGGAGGACGGCAATTACCTTACCTGTATGACTTTCGCTTTTTACTATGAGGCATTGGGCAAGAACGATTCGGCTGCCATCTATTGCAAGAAGGTTCTCGACAACGCGAAGGACACACTCTATATGTATGATGCAGCAAAACATCTCTTTACATATTACAACGAGTTGGGCGACGAGCATAATGCCGCCCGCTATGCCAAGGCATATATGGACATGAGTTCCGCTATGGACTTCGGGAGGCGGCAAGAACTCGCGGCAACGGTCAACAACCAATACAAGTATCACCTTGACCAGAAGGAAGAGCAGCGGCTGAAGGACGAGAGGGAACGCTACAAGACAATTCTCCTGCTCCTTGCCCCTTGCTCTCTGCTCCCTATCTCTGTCGGCTACATTCTTTATATGCGAAGGCGGAACAAGCACTTGCAGGACGTCGTCGCCCTCTCGTCGCAACTGAAGAGGCTCTCCGAAGAAGAGGACAGGCTTCGCGGGATGATCAGGGAGAAGCAGGAACAGAACAAGACCATCCTCCAGTTCCTACACCAGTCGGAGCTGGAAGGCAAGGCAGAAGATGTCATCCTTGCTGTCCGTCAGTCCTCCACAGGCAAGAGGGACATGACTTCTGCCGAGTGGAAACAACTCTATCATGCCGTCGACGAGCTTTACCCGTCGTTCCGGGACAGGCTTCTCAAAGAGCTTGGCACCTTCACGGAACAACAGATGCAGGTCTGCTACCTGATGCGCATCGGCCTCTCCAAGCCTCAGATTCAGAACATGACCAACCTCTCGCGCTCCACCGTCTGGCGCTGGGTCAATAAGTACGATTGGGTAAACACCACGGAAGGCAAATAACCTCGCGGAAAAGAATAATTCTTCATTCTTAATTCTTCATTCTTAATTTTATTTCGTACCTTTGCAGGCAGAAACCAAGAATGCCATGCACTATGACCTACCTAAACCAGTTCCACAAGGAAGCGACGGAGCGCAAGTTGAAGAAAATCGCAGAATCGCAGAAGTCGCCGATGAACTCCGTAGAAGCTGCCAATTATATGAAGCGCAACTTCCAGATGGCAAAGGCAATGTAAATGCCCTTGAAGTTGAACAGCATTGTGCCGAACAATATGCGATAGAACACGGATGCTGGATTCCTTTAGAACGTCTCATTGAACTTGGCGAACCTGGGCCTTGCGGCAATGAGAATGACACATACGTTTCAAATGACATCATCTATAAAGTCAATAACCTCCTGAACCAAGGAAGCATATTGGGTTTATTGGAGAGAATTATTTGTCACAATACTCTTTTTTACGACACCTGCTATTCTTTGCATGGTTTTACTGGTTTTGGCAGTCGTTCAGTCATGCCAGTTCTTAAACAAAGATTGATTAAGGATGCCCGTCCAGCCACGCAGGTGATGATAGACACCTATATGGCAGCTCTCGGCTTCACAAAGACAGACCAAAGGGGGCGTTTCACAAACGGAACCTACGAAGCCTGGGATTTGCTGCCCCGCAATGTGCTTGTAGATGACGAAGGGGATTTGTATGTGGTTGATGCCGAGATTCGGAAGTTATAGCAATAGGCAATAGTGGTTTGCCAAACTGCCCCCGCATCATCGCGACGCAGGAGCAGGATGGCGCCTTTATTAACTTCTGAAACCAAATGATTCTTTATTTCCTGCCCTTCTTCGGCTCCATACCTTCGAAATAAGTTTTCTTTCCGTTGATGATGGACTTGAGGGAGAGGTATTCGAGGGGAATCCATTCTGCCCCTCTTGTGTCGAGGAGGAGGAAATGGAAGCCGCGGTCGGCAGCTTGGACCTGTATTGAGTTTGTTTCCGGAATGTGGGAGGCATAGCATGTCAGCATCTGGGGAGTGAAACCGTTGAAGGTTACGCCGTAATTGTACTGATAATAACATTCCTGACGCTTCTCGGTAAACTTCAGCGCGAGGCTGTCTATCTGTGCGAGCAACTGCTTTGCGAGCGGCTCCTGCTCTTCGGGCAAGGAATAGATTGTTGCTTCCGTGACGCCTGCTTTCTCGTAGGCCCATTCCCCATAGGTTCCCATGCCTATCCAATCGAGCGAGCCTTCATCCCATATTGAGTCGGAATAAACCATGTCATGCTGCCAGAGAGAATTGCGATGACTGATGCCATGCTCATCGAAGAGACGGGCGATGTCGGCTTTCAGGCTCTTCCATGTATAGACATCTGGCACGACGGAAGATTCGATGCGGGGCAGTGAGACGGTGTAGCTGAAACGTCCTTCGTAGGTGTCTTCCTTTTTGCCTGATTCAAGGCGGAAGTGCAGGAACTCGTCGGAATTGAAGTAAGTGTAGTTGCCTTCCTGGTACTTGTGGATTCGCGAGGTGTCGTGGCTGAGGTTCAAGGAATAGAAGATGGTGTCCCTGCCGCCTGCATGTCTTTCATAACGGCAACTGTCCTGTGCCTCTTTCTGCAGCTCGGATATGGTGCGACGGATAGCCGTTACCTGCTTGTCCAAGAGTGTCCTTTGTACTTGCAGCACACTATCCACGAAGAGGCTGTCCTTCCTGCCCCGGACGAGGTCAGGCCTGTAGAAGAGGTACATAGAGTATTCCAGTTGCGGAGGGTTGCCGTATCTGTCCATTCCGCCTCTCTTGATGATGGATGGCCGTTCCCTGCCGAATGGCGATTTGCCCATTGTCGCGAGTTTGTCAAAGAGCTGGCTCATCCTGGGATTCACTTGAGCCTTGGATGCTGCACATACGAGCGCAAGTATCAGAATTGATATCGTCTTGTTCTTCATATATATTAATTAACTATCGAACCACGGATTAAACAGATTTAACGGATTGATTCTATATATTTCTCTCGGATTTAACGGATTCCACTTGCTGTAACTCCGCTTAATCCGAAAGCAATTCCAATTGAAATCAGCTTAATCCGCTTAATCGTGGTTTATTATATTCATGTAACCGCAATGTCTTTAATAATGCTTTTCACTTCTGTGGCAGGTCGCCTGTCCTTTCGAGGACGAAATCGACGGCAGAGAGCCAACGCCCCGTGAAGTGCTTGCCAGTGAAATCCTCGTCGCAAGAGACGCCGTAGGTGAGGGTGCCGTCGCGGACGATGATGTCCTCGATGACGATTTTGCTCCAGCCATAGCCCATTCCGCCATTCGCCAAAGCGATGCGGACATCCTGCGGCGAGATCTGTTGTCCCTTTTCGTCAGCCTCCTTCACCCGTATCGCAGCATCTTTCCAGATGTCGCCTTCGTGGTCGTCGCATGCAGGAATCTCTTTCAGCAAGGGCTTTCCTTCCGTCTGGGCAAAGATGAAGGCCCCTGTGTAGCCGCTATATGAAGTACGTCCTGCGGCAGTCAACTTGTAGATGCCAGGCTTGAGGTTCGTCTCAACATGCTGTGCATGATACTTGAGTACGCCGTCCTCATCGGCACAGGCATCAAGGTATTCCAGGTCGGGGTTGCCCGTGTAGTGCTTGCCCGAAACAGCAAAGTACCAACGCCCGCCTTCGTTCTTCGTGACGGTGAAGCCTATGTCGCGCAGGAACTGATGCCGCTTCGCATCGTGATAGCCCAGACGAACCGACTCGTTTATCTTGCCTCGCAGAATGCTTTCGGAAGCTGTGAAGTAGTTCTGTATCTCAGCATCGGCGTTCTTTGCCTTCGTCTGCATATAGAAAAGTCCTTTCCAAAGCAGGGCGAACTCCTCGGGTGTGAGCAGGAGTTCATAGCGCGAAGCTTCCCGTTTCAAGGCGAATCCGATGGAGGCCAACTGCGCACTGCTGGCATCTTTGCTATGTTCGACGAGCGCATTCACCTTGTTTTGCAAACCGGCAAACCCATCGTAGTAGTCGCTAACGTGGTCCATAGCACGCAAGACGCCTCGATGGAATTGCGTACTTACTGCCCACTTTCCGTCGATATAAGTCGTGTCGATTTCAATCTGCGCATTGTTCTTGTTCTCTCTCACCACTTCGCCTATCTTAATGGCAGTACGGACGCTGTCCATGGCAATCGGACTTTCAGGTGGTATGAGTGTTACGAGCGTGGGGTTGTCACCGATGAAGCGAGTCAGGATGCCTTCTTTCCCGCCATCCTGTTTGTCGTTCCATCCGAGGTAGAAGCCATTGTCGTCGCCTTCTTCGTCCTCGATGACAATCACATACACATTTTTGTAAACGCTTGTCAACACAATGATTCCTTCCATGTTGTCCATTCGTAAGCCTGTCCAATGTGCGTTCTTCGGGTATTCTTCATCTGAGCAATAGAAGTAAGATGTGTTTTCTATGTGTGACATAAACTCCTTCGAGAGACTGCTGACCAGTTCGCCGTCGGTGCAGGTGAAACAGACAGTCCAATCAGTTTCCTTGACATTGATGCTCTTCTTGTCAATAGGCAGACCTTGCGCAACGATGCGTGGGTCTGAAAGCAACACACGCTTGTTTTTGATGAAGGATTTCAAGGCCTTCTCCGTTTCCTTGATATCATTGTGCCATTTCGCGGAAAGCGGCAAAGCCAAGAACAAGCCGAGGAGCAAGATGGTGAGTTGTGTGAGTCTTTTCATAGTCTTTAATTTTGGGGAGTTAAATGGGGAGTTATAATATGAAGTTAATTCGCTTCGCTCATGGAAGTTAAAGAGGACGATAGTTTGGGTAGGATGAAATGGTAACGTCCAGCACGAAGTGCTTAACTTCCACTTTAACTTCTTTCTATTACTTCCATTTTAACTCCTGATTATTATTCATAATGGAACGTAGCGTGTTGTTGTGTCAACGAGGTATTCCTCTTGGAATACTGTCTCCACTTGCTTGTGGATGATTTTGTTCACCAAGTCCTTGATGCGTTCGTCGGCTCGCATGAGGCCCGTCAGCTCAGCCAGGCAGGTGCTGTCCCGGCAGACGCCCATCTGGTTCTCGAGCAAGGTGAGGTAGTAGTAAAGGCTGTCGGCAGCGTTGAGGAGTTGAGGCTCGGTGGTTGATGGCTTTTGGGTGTTCTGGGTAATCGGAGTGTTCAGAGTATTCTGACTAATCGGACTTTTCCGGGCAATCCGAGGCTCCTGCAAACGCGGCACGGTGCGTTGACGATCGCGGCACGGTGCGTTGGCCATCGCGGCACGGTGTGTTGGCGATCGCAGCACGGTGTGTTTTTCGGGAGCCTGTGCCGTGTCTTTCGGCACGACGCTCTCCGCCGTCTTTTCAGCAAGTTGCGGCAGGGGTTCCGGCGTGTGGCTCTTCCAGGTGAAAAGCGTGAAGACAGCGACAAGGACAGCGGCCACGGCAAGGAGCCACCCGCCCCAACGCCTCCAAGACCCTTCCAGACCTCCCTTTAAAAGGGTCGAGGACAAGTCTCCCTTTAAGGGAGATTCAGAGGGTCTGAGCAGGGCGTCGTAGAGCGCCTCGTCGCGGTCGAGCTCGCCCTCTGTAGGCAGTTCCCACGAATTGTCCTCTATGGGGTGCCTGCCTTGCAGGTAATCGTTGGTGAGTAGTTTTTTATCCATCAATATATCCTCCTTCCTTTAATACATTATATATATGGTGTCTGGCATGGCTGAGCATGGAACTGACCGTCCGGACACTGATTCCTGCGGCAAGGGCAATTTCGCTCGGTGGCATACCCGCTTCGGCAAACATCCGCCAGAGGCGTCCTTCCGACTTTCGGAGCGTTTGGGCAGCCTGTCGGATGGCTTCCGCGAGTTCGCTTTCTTCTATGGTATGGGCTTCGTCCGACGCAGGGTGTGACTCTACTTTGCTGATTGTGAGGGTTGTATGGGGCCTTCGCTGTTCCCTTCGCCACACGTTGATGCACTCGTGCTTGGCAATGCGGACGGCCAGCCGCTCTGCCTCCCCGGGAGAGGGCAGCGTGTCCCAAGCCTTCCAGAGGCGTATCATCGTCTCCTGCGCCACATCCTCGGCGGCCTCCTCCGAAGAGAAGAAACCCATGCCAACGGCTATTGCCTTGCGGCGCAGAACGTGTGCCAAACGTGCGAACTCAGCGTGCTCCATACACACTTATAACGTCACGAACCGCGAGATGTTATGCGGCATTAAGAATCTTTAACCTTTGCGACATACTTCCTAACAAGGATTTTGGTTATTTATAAAACCACAGATTGAACGGATTGGACGGATTATTCCGTGGTTTTATAAAGTCAATTCGAGTAATTCGTGCAATTCGTGGTTACATAAATTAAGGATAAATCCGTTCAATCCGTTGAATCCGTTGTTTGAAAAAATCCGCCGTTTTCTTGTGTGTCGAGGCACATTTTAAGTCTTTTATTTAATTTTTTCCCGTAATCCTTTGCTGTTTGGTTAAAAAAGTGTAACTTTGTGGCGCAAAAATGCGCTTGTGGTGGAATTGGTAGACACGCCAGACTTAGGATCTGGTGCCGAGAGGCGTGTAAGTTCGAGTCTTATCAGGCGTACACTTTCCATGATGTGGCACTTGGATAGGGGACAAATGATTCGTGATTAGGGATTAAATCTTCGTGGATATGAAGAAGTATATTGGATATTGGTTAATGGGTATTGTATGCCTTGTCAGTTGTACGGAGGATATCGACACGTCGGCAAGGTATGTCTTTAAGGAACGCACTATTGCCAGCTACCTCGACGACCATGAGCAGTTCAGCGAGTATGTGCGGCTGCTGAAGGAACAGTCTGTGAGCGATGTGAGCGAGACGAGCGTCTATCAGCTTATGACGGCTTACGGCTACTACACGTGCTTCGCTCCGACAAACGATGCCATACAATTCTACTTGGACTCCCTCGTCATAAAGGGCATCATCCCCGAAGCCAGCTGGGATGCCTTCCCCAACGAGAGGGCAAAGGACAGCATACGCGCCGTCATCGTGCTCAACAGCATCCTCGACGGCACGAAGCAGGAGAAGAAATACAACACTGCGGAATTCCCCAAAGTGAACGAAGAGTTTGAAATCACCACGATGGCCGACCGCAAGATAAGCGTCACATATCCCGAAAAGGCCGACCTTGACAGCATCTGCATCGACGGCTCATGTCCCATCTCGAAGAGAAACCGGGACATCGAGGCCATCAACGGCTGCCTGCACGAGGTGGGATACGTCATCAACCCCAGCAACGAGACGCTCGGCAGCACGCTCCACAAGTACGCTGCCGACTTCAACAGCAACTTTACCGTCATGGCAAAGCTGGTGGAGGCCTGCGGAATGACCGACACTTTGAGCCGCATAAGAGACGAACGCTACGAGACTCTCTACAAGACAGGCGCATTCCCAAGCTTCAAATGGCAACTGCGCTCATTCGAGATAGAAGCACCGGAACACCGCAAGTACGGCTTCACTCTTTTCGCAGAAACCGACGAATTCTGGGAAGCGGAACTGGGCAAAGACCGCAGGGACATTACAATTGACGACGTGGTGGAATGGGTGGACAAACAAGGCTTTTACCCTGATGCTGTGAAGGATGGCAGTTACGAGAATGTTGACAACATCCTCAACCTGTTCGTCACCTACCATCTTCTCCCCATGCGCATTCCTGTTGACAAACTTGCCTTGCACTACAACGAGAAAGGCTAC
>Ga0310694_10003933_pt1 | contig 14474 bp, 10 predicted proteins | sample 174DNAGHGhighgp2_FD_203884 | JGI IMG/M metagenome (GOLD analysis project Ga0310694, IMG submission 203884) | Sheep rumen microbial communities from Palmerston North, Manawatu-Wanganui, New Zealand - 1742 DNA GHGhigh gp2 (v2) (version 2) | ecosystem: Host-associated > Mammals > Digestive system... | reverse complement strand
TCTATTCGTCTTTGTCGGAGTGTTCGGAGCGAGTGGTTCGCGTGCTCCATTACGGAGACAGCCAGATAGAAGAAGACCGGATGACAATGCAGATTCGCGAACAGTTGCAGAATCTGTTCGGCGGTCACGGTTGCGGGTTAATGCCCTTAGCACAGACCATTCCTGCTCTTTCGGTCAAGCAGGAACTATTTATGAGCGGTCGCCGTGTGAATCCGTCCAACGGACCGCGACGCTATGCTGTTTACGCCGTGCGGAGCATGCAACGCCGCGACGGCTTGTACGGCGTTATGGGACAAATGGCTTTCATGGCGGACAGTTTGGTACCCGGCAGTGAAGAAATGGCCGCCGTGTGCGTGCCGCAAGTTCCTTCGTCGCAATACACCCGCTGGCGTGTGTTTGCCGACAGTACAGTGCATTATTCGTTCGCCGGAGATACGGCATACTTGTATGGCAAAGGCGCTGTTTACGGCCTGTCGCAAGAGTGCGAAAGAGGAATCATCGTAGATAATATAGCCATGCGCGGATGTTTGGGATTAGTGTTTACCAAAATGGATTCAGCGCAGCTATCCTCGTTCTACGAGTCTGAAAACGTGCGACTTATCATTATGCAGTTTGGCGGTAATGCCATCCCTACGAACCAGAATTCGAGTACTATCAGTGCCATCGTTAAAGGGCTGCGCGAGCAAGTACGTTATGTGCAGCGCTGCGCTCCTAATGCCAGTATTCTGTTCATCGGTCCGAGCGACATGATGCGACAGATAGACGGTGAGTGGGAGAGTTATCCGATGGTGGGTTATATGGATGCCCTGCTGCGCAAAATGGCGTTGGAGGAGAATATCGCTTATTTCAGTCTGTACCGTTGGATGGGCGGCGAAGGCAGCATGCTGCACTGGCAGGAAATCGGTTTAGCCGGCGCGGACGGAGTTCATTTCCATCGCAGCGGCGCGCGCAAGGCAGGAAATGCCGTGGCGAGTTGGATTATTGAGGGAATGGAGAATTAAGAATGGAGAAAATTGAGCAGCAATAATTGGATTTTTTACATCACATATTGGCATTTGACTCGAACAGCCCGCTGCTGTTCACTCAATTCTATTTCTGGGCGTTCTTTGCGCTCGTTTATGCGCTATTCGCACTGATTCTGTCCAGCGGCAAACTGCACTTTACCCACAGCAAACTGCATTTACGCAATGTGTATCTGCTGTTTGTCAGTTGGTTCTTTTATTACAAAACAAGTGGTCTTTTTCTGCTCATATTGGCGTTTATTACCCTGAGCGACTGGCTGATAGCAGGACAAATCGGAAAGGAAAAGAAGATTTACAAGCAACGGTTATGGCTTACACTTTCAGTCGTTATTGACTTGGGCCTGCTCGCATATTTCAAATACGCGTATTTCTTCACGAACATGATTAATGACTTGTTCGGCACCGGATTCCGCGTGTTTGACATCTTTGCGTATATCGGAAACGGTTTTTCGGAAGCAGGACGGTTTAGTGTGGACACGATTGTATTGCCGGTGGGTATTTCGTTCTATATATTCCAGGTTATTTCCTATACGGCAGATGTGTTCCGCGGCAGGATAAAGCCGGTAAAGAACATACTGGACTTCGGTTTCTATGTGTCTTTCTTTCCTCAGTTGGTGGCGGGTCCGATTGTACGTGCGGAGGAGTTCATTCCGCAATTATACAAGCCGTTCCACCTCAGCCGGCGGTATTTCGGTTTGGCTGTTTTCTGGATTCTGAACGGTTTGGCAAAGAAGATTATCATGTCTGATTATCTGGCAGTTAATCTGATAGACCGCGTGTTTGATAATCCTCTGCTCTTTTCGGGTTTTGAGAATCTGTTTGCGCTGTTTGCCTACTCGCTGCAAGTCTATGCGGACTTTTCCGGATATACGGATATTGCCATCGGCGTGGCGCTCCTGATGGGCTTTTACCTGCCGATGAACTTCAACTCGCCGTACAAATCCAAGAACCCGCAGGAGTTCTGGCGAAGATGGCATATGTCTCTCGGCCGATGGCTGAAAACATATCTGTATATTCCGTTGGGCGGCAACAGAAAGATGGGATTCGGTACGTATTTCTGGTGGAGTCTTATCGCCGTTGTGTCTGCTTCTCTTACGGGCTGGTGGTGGATACTGTTGGTAATCGGTGTTTTGTTGGCGGCAGTAGGTATCATTGACCGCAGGCTTCGTGCCGGAGGCAAGCTGACCGAACAACGCAAACTGCTCTACTCGAATATGAACTCGTTTATTACGCAAGTCTTAGGCGGCTTATGGCATGGCGCGAGTTGGAACTTTATTATTTGGGGCGGTATTAACGGAATAGGAATGATTGTTAACAAGATATGGCGTGAGATGAACTGGCACATCCGTTTCGGTGCGATGAGCGTTCTGACACTCATCCTCTTCCTATTGGATTTCACGACAGGCCTACCCGTGTGGCGGCTCTTCGCCGTGTGGTCCGCCATCGTATGGATAGGAACAGCCATCCGCTATATCTATTGGCTGATCACGCAAGACCGTAAGGTTAATTCTCAATTCTCAACTCTCAATTCTCAATTATCCAAAGCTTGGGCTATTTTGCAGACTTTTGCCTTTATTACGTTTACCCGTTTGTTCTTCCGTTCGAGCAGCAATCTTGACCCTGCCACCGCCAATGAGGTAGCCTGGGAAACGGCAAAGAACATGGTAAACCAGATAGGCGGCGCATGGTCAAACGCCATTATTCCGGATTTCCTTTGGGAATACCGATGGGTGGTAGCCATGTTTGTTGCCGGAATGGCTATTCACTGGATTCCGACGAACTGGAAACGCCGTTACCGCTTGTGGTTTGCCGGCATGCCGTTATGGCTGATGGTAATTGCCGTTTGTGTAGCAATCGTGGTTATTTATCAGTTCGTTTCCGCGGAAATGCAACCGTTTATTTACTTCCAGTTTTAGAGCGTTTATGATTATAGGAATAACAGGCGGTATAGGCAGCGGGAAATCCACTATTGCACGGGAGTTGGCAAAGAAAGGCTTTGCTGTATATGATTGCGACCGCGAGGCGAAACGGATTATAGCGGAAAATGCGGAGGTCAGGAATGGGATTATTGATTTATTGGGGCATGAAGCGTTCGCAAACGGACAATATAACACAGCTTTTGTGGCAAAAAAAGTGTTTTCGTCGCCGGAATTATTGAAGCGTTTGAACCAAATCGTTCATCCGGCGGTAGGCAGAGATATTTTGGACAAACATCCGGATTTTGTGGAATCCGCCATTCTTTTTGAATCAGGCTTGGACAGGATTTGTGACAAAATCATCGTAGTGGATGCACCGGAAGACGTTCGTATCGCCCGCACTATTGCACGCGATTACAAAGGAGTGTTTACGCCGGAGAACATCGCCAGAGTGCGTGCGCGGATGAATACACAGACAATACCCTCGGAAAGCCGGGACAGCAAAGTATCTATCGTACTCAATGACGGTCAACGACCCATAGAAGAAACAGCTAATACAATTATACAATTATGCGATATTTAATATCCGGAGGGGGAACCGGAGGACATATATTCCCCGCCATCAGTATAGCCAACGCATTGCGCGAAGCGGATCCTCATGCACAAATTCTGTTTGTCGGTGCTTTGGGTCGCATGGAAATGGAGCGTGTACCTCAAGCAGGATACCGGATTGTGGGTTTGCCTGTGCGCGGATTCAACCGTTCACAGCCTTGGAAGAATGTGTCGGTATTGGTAGATTTGCTGAAATCGATTCGCCAAGTGAAGAAAATCATTCGTGATTTCCAGCCTAATGTCGGTGTGGGCGTCGGCGGATATGCGTCCGGTGCTGCCATGTGGGCGGCAGCCAAAATGGGTATTCCGATTCTGCTGCAGGAACAGAACGGATTTGCGGGTGTGACGAACAAGATCTTAAAGGACAAAGCGTCGAAAATATGCGTGGCGTACGAAGGAATGGAGAAGTTTTTCCCTGCCGACAAAATCATACTTACCGGCAATCCGGTTCGTCAGAACTTATTGGACGGCAAGCGTGATGAAGCCCAAAGCGCGAAAGGCAAGAACCTGTTGATTCTTGGCGGCAGTCTGGGTGCCCGTACGATTAACGAGGCGGTAATAGCCTCTCTTCCTGCATTGGCAAAGAGCCATCTGAATGTGGTATGGCAAACAGGCAAAGTGTATTTTGACAAATGCAAAGCCGCTTGGGAGTCTGCCGGAAGTCCTGTGAACATCGAGTGTCTGGATTTTTTGAGTGATATGCCGGACAGATATGCCCAAGCAGACCTTGTTATTTCGCGTGCAGGAGCCAGCTCCATCAGCGAGATTTGTCTGTTAGGCAAGCCATCGGTATTAGTTCCTTCGCCGAATGTGGCGGAAGACCATCAGACGCACAACGCGCTGGCATTGGTAAACAAAAACGCCGCGGTTTTGGTACGCGATGCGGAGGCCGGAGAGAAACTGATAGAGACCGCCTTGGAGCTGATTCAGGATGACAAGCAACTGGAAGAATTACACACCAACGTGTTGAAATTGGCGCAGCGTGATTCCGCAAAACGAATCGCCGAAGAAGTGATGCTTCTCGCCAAAAAGAATCTTTGATTTACTCTCGAGTTGCCTTCGAGACGCCTTCGAGATGCCATCGATAAAAAATGGTAAAAACATTTACAGAAAAATAACCCTATAAAACAAAAATTTATGGAAATCAGTTTACGTGCACAATCCATGCCCGAAAGCCCGATTCGCAAGTTAGCGAAATACGCCGACGAAGCCAAGTTGGCAGGTGTTCATGTGTATCATCTGAACATCGGTCAGCCGGATATCAAGACCCCGCCCCAGGCGTTAGAGGCGGTTAAGCGCTACTCGCAGGATATACTCGCCTACTCTCCTTCGCAGGGTTTGAAGTCGCTTCGTACCAAAATGGTCAGTTACTATGCTGAGTACGGCATCGACCTGTCTCCGGACGAGATTATCATTACCTCCGGCGGTTCGGAAGCTATCATGTTTGCGTACATGAGTTGCCTTAATCCGGGCGACGAAATCATCGTGACAGACCCGTCATACGCGAATTATATGGCATTTGCCATTTCCGCCGGCGCAGTAGTCAAATCGGTCAAGACAGATATCAAGAACGGATTCAAACTGCCACCGGTGGAGGAATTCGAGAAACAAATCACTCCCAAGACGCGCGCAATTCTCATTTGCAACCCGAACAATCCGACGGGCTATCTCTATACGAAGCAGGAAATGAGGCAGATACGCGACCTTGTGAAGAAATACAACCTGTATTTGATTTCGGACGAGGTTTATCGCGAATTCATTTACACGAAGTCGCCGTACATCTCTGCCTGCCATCTGGAAGGAATCGAGCAGAACGTGATTTTGGTGGACAGTGTGTCCAAGCGTTATTCGGAGTGCGGAATCCGCATCGGAGCGCTCATCACGAAAAACAAAGCCGTACGAGAGGCTGTCATGAAATTCTGCCAGGCTCGTCTCAGTCCTCCTCTTTTCGGACAAATTGTGGCAGAAGCCTCTCTTTCAACACCGGAGGAATACATGCAGGAAGTATATGACGAGTATTTGGGACGGCGTAATTTCCTTATTGATCAGCTCAACCAGATTCCGGGTGTGTTTGCTCCGGCTCCGACGGGTGCATTCTACGTGATGGTGGAACTGCCGGTTGACGATTGCGAGAAATTCTGCAAATGGTGTCTTACGGACTTTACGTATGAAGGAGCGACAGTCATGCTGGCTCCCGGAACAGGTTTCTATACCGACCCGGACGAAGGTCGCACACAAGTACGGATGGCCTATGTGCTCAATAAAGAAGACCTCGCAAAAGCGATGATTGTACTCCGCAAAGCCTTAGAGACTTACAATGCACAGAAGTAAAATCACTATAAATAGGGATTGTGCAATCGGAGAAAAAACCGTATCTTTGCAGCAAATTTGAGAAATATGCGTAGGTATAGTCTGTTTTTTCTACTGATTTTGGCGTTTTCGACGTTTGTTCGTGCGCAAGTTACGGGCGTTGTTCTGGATGACAAAGGCGAACCGCTCATGGGTGCCAACCTTGTATGGGCAGGCACGGGTGTCGGCGTGGCAGCAGGTTTGGATGGCGAATTTACCCTGATGCCTGTAAAGACCACTAATGTTCTTGTGGCGAGTTTTGTCGGATTTCACAATGATACGATTGTTGTGCTTAACCGTCAACCGCTGACAATTGTACTGGTTGAGGACGGCATACTTGACGAGGTCACTATCACGGAGCGTAAAATGGGCGTTCTCAAGAGCCGCACGTCAGCTTTCGACACCCAAACAATCGGCACGGAAGAGTTGTGCCGCGCAGCTTGCTGCAACCTCAGCGAGGCGTTTGAGACCAATGCGTCGGTGGATGTGGCGTATTCAGATGCAGCGACAGGCGCCAAACAAATCCGATTGTTGGGTCTGAGCGGCACGTATGTGCAACTGATTCAAGAAAATACGCCCGCTGTTCGCGGTTTGGCGCAGAACTTCGGTTTGGAGTATATCCCCGGTCCGTGGATGAGTTCGATTCAGGTCAGCAAAGGCACATCGTCGGTCATCAACGGTTATGAAGCCACTTCCGGCCAAATCAACGTGGAGCTACTGAAACCGCAGACCCAGAATCCGCTGTCCGTCAACGTGATGCTCAACAGCGAGTTACACGGCGAAGTAAACCTGATGGGCGGTTGGCAAATTCCCCTCAAAGGCGAGGAAGAAGAACATGCACATCATCACGAACACGAAGAAGGCGGGCATGAACATCATCACAAATCGCTTTATACAGGCGTTTTGGCACATTATCAGCACGGTTTCCTCGCGATGGATGACAATCACGACAGTTTCCTTGATATGCCCTTGTCGCAGAACGCGAACCTTGCCAACCGATGGTTTTACAAAAACGGCGATTATACGTTTCAGGCATTCGTCCGCGGTTTGTACGACCGTCGTCGCGGCGGTCAGCGGCCTTTGACCATCGCTTCTCACCAAACAGCACTACCGGACAATCCATATCTGATAGACCTGAACACATGGCGTGTGGAGGGATTTTTGAAGAACGGATACGTATTTGACGAGGAAAGCGGTTCATCGGTTGCCCTGATTACGGCTGTCAGTTATCACGATTTGTCCAACAAATACGGCAATCGTTTATGGGATGCCAAACAACTCAACGCCTATCTCAATGCGATTTATCAGGGTAACTGGGAAGGCGGCGGACTAATAGACAACGACCATCGGCTGAGTGCCGGGCTGTCAATCAATTTTGACCGCTACGATGAACAATTACATGCGGATGGACCGACTTGGATACCGCCAATGAATCTTGACCGATTTGAGGTAACTCCGGGTATTTTTGCCGAGTACAGTTACAAATATGCAGAGACATTGTCCCTCGTTGCCGGCGTTCGTGCGGATTACTCCACCCGATACGGCTTCTTTTTTACTCCGCGCATGAACGTACGCTATACTCCGTTTGAATGGTGGACACTGCGAGCGAGTGCCGGAATGGGTTATCGTTCGCCGAACATGATTGCAGACAATGCGTTTACGCTTCCTTCCTCCCGCCAATTAGCAAAAACAAGCACGGACATAGCACAAGAACGCGCCGTAAACACAGGTGTAAGTACCACTTTCTATATCCCGATGGGCAGCAAGCAGTTGCAACTCTCTGCGGAGTACTACTACACTCATTTTCTGAACAGCCTGATTGTTGATTTGGACCAAGATCCTCATGCTGTTTATTTTTACAACCAGTCGGATATGCCGGATGCGAAGTCTTTTGCCCACAGCGCGCAGATAGAGGCCAGTATGGAAGTGCTTCGCGGCTGGACATGGACCGCAGCGTTCCGTTGGACGGATGTCGAGCAGACAACTATCGGTTCGGACGGAATAGCCCGCTTGCGTCCAAAAGCTCTGACAAACCGCTTCAAGGGAGTAATTACCACCAGTTACCAGACGCCTCTCAAAAAATGGCAATTCGATGTTACGGCACAATTCAACGGCATCAGCCGTATGCCGGACGGCTTTGTGGCAATGGGCGATTTTCTCGGCGGGTACGGCACTCCCAAACCCATTACGTGGTATCCGCAACTGATGGCACAAATTACCAAATATTGGCGGACATGCAGTTTGTATCTCGGCGCTGAAAACATGACAAACTTCAAACAGGATTCGCCAATTATTGACAGTTTCAACCCGTTTGGTCCGGATTTCGATGCATCAATGGTGTGCGGACCGGTAACAGGATGGAAGATTTATTTAGGTTTCCGTTTTGACTTGGAAAAAAAAGATGAAGATTAAAGAAAGCATACTGATTGTTATATTATCGTGGGTGTTCGTACCTGTATGGGCGCAATACGACGCCCACTTGACCGGGCATGTGTTAGACGAAAAAACGGGCGAACACCTGCCGTTTGTGAACGTACAAGTAAAAGGAACGAACATCGGCACCGTGACCGATGAATCCGGACACTATTTCCTGAAAGACCTGCCAATAGGCAAGCAGACCATCGTGTTCAGTTATGTGGGTTACGAAACCCTGGAATTGCCCGTAACGATGGTTGAGGACAAGACGATAGAACTGAAAGCGGTCATCCGCGAAGTATCGCAACAACTGAACAGCGTAGTGGTTACCGCCAACCGATACGCCACCAAACGGCAAGAAGCGGCAACGATTGTCAATGTGCTCTCTCCTGAACTGTTCGAGACAACAGCTGTGTCCTGCGTGGCGGATGCGCTCTGTTTCCAACCCGGTTTGCGTGTGGAGAACACATGCTCCAACTGCGGTAAGACGGATTTGCGTATCAACGGTTTGCAAGGTCAATACACTCAAATCCTAATGGACAGCCGACCTGTATTCTCGTCGATGGCCTCTGTTTACGGGCTTGAACAAGTTCCCGCAGCGATGATAGACCGCATAGAGGTAATGCGCGGAGGCGGTTCGGCCGTCTATGGAGCCAACGCCATCGCCGGCGTGGTGAACATCATTACCAAAGAGCCTGTACGCAATTTTGTCAACATTGCCAATATCAGTAATATCAACGAGCACGCAGGGTACGACATCAACACCGACCTCAATGCTTCTGTCATGAGCGAGAACCGCAAGATAGGTGCTTATCTTTTTGCCACCCACCGCACGCGTAGTGCCTATGACCGCGACTGCGACGGTTTCAGCGAAGTACCGCAACTGCGTACTACAACCGCCGGAACGCGTTTATTCTTCAAGACCTCCGCATACAGCAAAATAACGGCCGAATACCACCATACAACCGATTTTCGGCGAGGAGGCAACAACCGCGACGAAGAGCCGCACAAAGCCGATATAGCCGAGCAATTACGGCATAATATAGATGCGGGTTCGCTGGCGTTCGATTGGTATTCAGAGGACTGCCGTCATTTTGTTTCTGCCTACTCCGCCCTGCAGCACATTGGTCGTGAAAGCTATTTCGGCGCCGGCAGAGACACATCTGCCTATGGTCGCAGCTCTGACCTGACAGCCAATGTCGGTCTGCAATACCGCTTTTCGTACCCTTGCGGACTAATGAACGGCGACTTGACCGTTGGCGCTGAATACAACCATAATGGCCTGCACGACAGGATGTTAGGTTATAACCGTGACATTACCCAGAAAGTCCATATCGTAGGTGCATACGCCCAGAACGAGTGGAAGAACGATGCGTGGAGTGTGCTGGTCGGAGCGCGGCTGGAGAAACACAATCTGTTGGTCAAACCCGTTGTGAATCCCCGTCTCACGGTGCGTTATACGCCCTTGGAAGGATTGGTGTTCCGTGCCGGATACAGCAGCGGATACCGTGCGCCGCAAGCCTACGACGAGGATTTGCATGTGGCGGCTGTCGGAGGAAATGTGTCGCTCATCACGCTTGATCCCAACCTCAAGCCGGAGTACTCGCATAGTGCGACACTGAGTGCCGACTGGTATCATCAGTTCGGCAAATGGGAACTCAACCTTACTGCGGAAGGTTTTTACACGTACCTGCAGGACGTTTTCTTCCTCCGCGAGGAAGGCACAGATGCGATGGGCAATATCCTTTTTACGAGAACGAACGCACCCGGTGCATGGGTCGGAGGAATGAATCTGGAAGGCAAAATCGCTTATGGACAGTGGTTTACATTCCAAGTGGGATATACATTCCAGCAAAGCCGATACACCGTTGCACAACAATGGAGCCAAACCGTAGCGCCGCAAAAACGCATGCTGCACACACCGGATAACTACGGCTATCTGTTACTGGATATCCATCCTTTAAAAGACTTTACCATCTCCATTAACGGCAAAGCCACCGGTTCAATGCTTGTGCCACATCTTGCTGGTTTTGTTCCGGCAGATGAGGAAGTTAAGACTCCGAGTTTCTGGGATTTGGGACTTCGCTTGGCATACGATGTGCATCTATACAAGCACTATTGCCTGGAAATCAGTTGCGGTATAAAAAATATCCTTGACCAATATCAGCGCGATATTGACCAAGGCGAGTTCCGCGATGCGAACTATATCTACGGTCCGACGGTTCCGAGAACGTACTTCGCCGGACTGGCTTTGAAGTTGTAATTACCAATCCAAGTTATAACTTACGCCGATAGCATGCTTGTATAGGGTCTCTTCATCCAAGCGCACTTTGAGTGATTTGTTATCGGTGTAGTATTTTTTATTGACATTGACATCCCGGTCATAGCCATACGTAAACCGGTAATAGAAATGGAGTGTACTGAGTCTGCTCACACGCCATTTGACTCCTACCTGCGCACGCACAGTGCTGATATACTGACGGTTGTTCTTTTGCTGATATTCAGGCGCATTGAGGGTGTTCTCCAGTTCCACCCATGCAAACGGCGTAACAGGTTTGCCCGGTACATAGCAATCGATACCCAAACGGCTACGGAGCAACCAGTTGTTCTTGTTCTTCTCATCCGTATTGACGCTGTCCGTCCGCATGTCCAACAACGCGCGTTCACGCAGATAGAGCTTGTAATACATTGTTTTATAGGAGCCTTGCAGCGAGAAGAACACGCGATGGCGCAGGAACTCATTCGGGTCACTCCAGCCTTTGTTTCCCAATAGACGAAGCGTGTAGCCGGCATCTATCTTCAGGAACGGAACGGGTGCATAAGCCACAGCAAGCGTCGTATAAGACTTGCTCAAATACGGCGCGTAGGTTGTATCCAGGGAAACGGATTTGGAAGTCTTGCCTGTTTCATGGTTGTACATCGCAAAACGCAGATCCTCCGACAGGCTGAGTGACACGCCGCAACGCCATTTCTTTGTGAAATCCGCTCCGAGACGTGTCTCCATGACTTGTGAAGTTGTCGCACCCGTGGAAGCATAATCCACAGCACGCGCACAAGGCGCCATAATGAGCAATACCAGCCACACAAACGCCCTTCTCTGTTTCGCAATTAGGCTCATTTGAACTTCGTTATTTGGTCAATACTGTTATGCGTCGTACCGGCTTCCAACGTGTATGTCACATTGATGTACGCTACATCTCGCAAGAAATCAATATGTCCTATTTCAACGTCTTGTATTTTCAGTCCGGTACGTTCCTCCAAATCAGCAATTAACTCCTGGCGGCGTTCGGGTTTGATGTTCTCTATTTTTTCATAAAGAATAATCTTGGTCGAGGTGCGTTTGCGTACTTGCCATGCTTCAAACGCCCATGCCAAAAGGATAATAGCTACGTTGGCAAAGAGCAACAGGTACCATGCCAAACCGTCCGCTTTCAGACTAAGAGAATTGATGACGGAAACGGCAATTATCAGGAACATATAGTTCATTTCACGCACCGGAACGGTCTCCGTACGATATCGGATCATACCGAAGATGGCAAACAAACCCAACACGAATCCGGTCTGTATATCCAGAATCTGCATCAGCCAAAGCAGCACAAACATACCGGACGAGAAGAGCATATAGGTCACATAATAATCGCGCCGGCGGCTGAAACGATAGTAAATACAATAGACAATAATCCATGTAACGAGCAGGTTGAAAAGGAACATCAACGGCATCGCAACAAGGGAGGTACTCACGTGCAGCCATTCGGCTATCGAGTGCATCAGATAGGAAATACTGTCTGTCGCGCCGAAACGCTCGGCGATACTGGGGTCGTTCTCCAGAAACTCAAGAGTGGGATTGGTTAATTCCGGCATAATGTCTGACAATTTGGTTATTATTGGTTTATATATTCAGTAACTTACGGATTTTCCGGATTTTGTCGTTGAAACGATTCTTCTTTATGTCCGGATTAGTAAGGGCAGTACCGATGCAGTACTTGCTGATTTTGAGCGGTTTGATGCGTTCGTTCCGCATAATGGTCGCCATATAGGATGGTACGTTTCCGTCGCGTTTGAGTTCCACAATGACAAGATTCGGGAAGGAAATTCTCTCGCCTGTTACAACGTTTTCCCATACCAAATGCATATCGATCGTCAGCCTTTCCGTCTTGCCTTTATTGACCAGTGTGATGCGCTCGAACTTGGTACTCAGGCGCGGCGATAATTCGCTCCATGTGTACCGGCTTTTCTCTGCGATAAACTGCTCCACGGTGCGGTCTTTTTTCTTGCCGTGACCGATGGTGTCTGCCGTTATGTCAAAACCCTGAACGACCATTCGCCGCTTGCTCGTACGGCCTTTGTTGTTCTTGCGTTTGACCTCAAGGTACGTTTCCTTGGTGTTCACATATTGCCGCACGCGTATTTTCTGCCGCACAAGTTGGCGATCGTGGTGGCGGATGTACATGTCGAGCGACTCGGTATCGTAGTAGAGCGTGTCGTAAACGGCTATCCGCTTGCCGTTTATTTCCTGCGCAAAATAATCCGTTTTGGCGGCACTGAGAATTGCCGGCAGCACGCTTAACGGCACCACATACTTTGTATCAATGCGGCTCATCAGTTTCACACTGTCCATTTCATCCAATGAGATGGGTGTGAACTCATTTATCAGAGAAGATATACTCAAATACCTTTATGCTGTATAGTTTTCCGTTCGGCAGATAGTTGTACTGTTTGGCTTTGGTGCCATCCGCATTCCACTCGTACTTGCGAATGCGAACAGGCCTGTTGCGGTCGTTGTACTCCACTTCTTCGAGCACTTTGCCCGTTACATCGTCGTACGTGGAAGTGACGCGGCTTTTCTGACCGTAACTGGCGTACTCTATTTCCTCGACACAACGGCCCTCGCTGTCATACACTTTCACATGGTCAAGCCATCGCGTATTTGTTTTGTTGTCCGTGTTCCATTCTTTGACAGTCAGGTTTTTGCGCTTCTCACGCTTGGCTAATTGTTCCGGAGTTAGCAGACTTTGCGCGAAACAGCCGGCCGCAAGAACCGATAATACGAATAATATACTCTTTCTTTTCATAATGTCCATATAGTAATTATCTGTTTACCAAGGTCTGCCTCCGCCTCCGTGGCCGCCTCCACCTGGACCGCCGTTTCCGCCGGAATAGGACGAAAGTGTCACATTGCTGCCGCCGGTTGCCGAAGCCGGATAGAATGCCATATTGTTGAAAATAGCGGTACCGCTGGCCGTCACGCCGGATTTTAGTGTCGGAGTAACAGCTCCGGAAACAACCAATGTACTTCCTCCGCCGGAAGGAGTCTTGAATGCAAAGACCTCCTCACCTGACGTCAACGCGTACCAGGTGTTCTTGCTCCATGAGGAAGCCGAATAACATGCCTGCGTCAAAGTAGAGCCGCTCTCCAATCCTCCGATGGCAACCAGCGTGCCGCCCTGCACGTACAATTTCTTGCCGCCTTCGCTGTTGGCATCTATGCCCACCTCCGGACTGGAGGCACTAATGGCATAAACCACGCCGCCTTTGATATAGCAGTTTCCGTTGGCGTCAATTCCGTCATTTCCAGTTGAATAGGCGCACACATAACCTCCTTCAATAGTCAGGTCTCCGCCGGCATTGATGGCGTCGTCGTTAGATTGGGAATAGACTTGTCCGCCTGTAATGGTAATGGTCCCTTTGGCTTCAATACCTTCGGGCGAGCTGGACGAACTGTTTCCACCCCATCCTCCGCCCCAGCCTCCGCCGGACGAAACACCGGTACAAATGACCTGAATGTCGCCGCCGGAGATATGCAGATTCGCTTTGGTCTTAATACATTTATATTCGCTCGTCACGCGAACGGTACCGCCGTTAATGGTAATACCCAATGAATCGACAATTCCTTTATCGGTTGCGGTAATGTTCATTGCACCGCCGTTGATGATAATAATGGAGTCGCATTGAACACCGTCATTGCCGGCATGGATGGTGAACGTACCGCCGTCGAAATATATACCATCGTTGGCGTGAATACCATCCGCAGCGGCTTTAAGTGTCAGTGTTCCCGTACTCTCGGCAAACTGGATGTAGTCGTCAGACGCGATGGCGTGCTTGTAGTTACCGGTAACGTCGAGTGTACCGTTTCCGGAAACAATAATCTGTCCTTCGCTGA
>Ga0310694_10003929_pt1 | contig 14482 bp, 10 predicted proteins | sample 174DNAGHGhighgp2_FD_203884 | JGI IMG/M metagenome (GOLD analysis project Ga0310694, IMG submission 203884) | Sheep rumen microbial communities from Palmerston North, Manawatu-Wanganui, New Zealand - 1742 DNA GHGhigh gp2 (v2) (version 2) | ecosystem: Host-associated > Mammals > Digestive system... | reverse complement strand
GAGAATAAATAAAGCAATATTGGTATGCCTCCAGCTCGTGGCCGTCCTTCAGCCCCTCAAGGCGCAGACAGCTCTCGACTACATTGAGCGTAACCGTAACTTTGCTGCCAGCAACTACAGCATCTACCCCGACACGCTCATACCTCCACAGACACCGCCTCCCGCAGGCTACCAGCCTTTCTACCTCAGCCACTACGGACGTCACGGCTCACGTTACATCAACAGCACCACGGCCTTCGACATTCCGCGTCAGATGCTGCTCAAGGCTGACAGTCTGGGACAGCTTACAGAGACAGGAAAGTGTGTTCTGAAAGAGCTCGAATATATCATCGAGGATACCAACGACCGCTGGGGCGACCTGACGGGATGGGGCAAGCTGCAGCATCGAGGAATCGCACGCCGTATGGTTGCAAACTTCCCTGAGCTCTTCCGCGACGGCACCCACGTCGATGCACGCAGCACCACCGTCACCCGCTGCATCCTCTCCATGGGTGTGGCACTGCAGACGTTAGAGAACGCCAACCCGCGCCTCTACGTCACCCTCAGGGCTTCACAGCGCGACATGAACTACATGAATTTCCAGGACAAGAAGCTGCGCAAGGGAGCGATGACACCCGAGGCACAGAAGGCCTACGACAACTTCTGCGCAGACCTCGACCGTAATCCGCGTATCATGAGACAGCTCTTCGTCAGTCCCGACTCTGTCCGTCAGTTTGTTGATGAGAGATGGCTCAATTATTACATCATCAAGGCAGGAATGATTCAGCAGAACACCCACCTTGCCACCAAGACCTACCTGCTGGACCTCTTTACCGCCGAGGAGCTCTACCGGATGTGGAAGACGGAAAACGTCTGGTGGTTTATCAACCACGGCTTCACGCCCCTCAACGGCAGCCGGCAGCCCTACACCCAGCGTCACCTGCTGCGTCAGCTCATCAACGATGCCGACAGCTGCATCCGCATGGTACGTCCCCCCGTGCAGCTGCGCTATGGACACGAGACGGTGCTTTTGCCGCTTGTCTGCCTGTTAGGCATCAACGGCTTTGACTTCACGACCGACCGTCTGGAAGAGCTGGAGCCCCACGGCTGGCTGGCAGCCCTGGTGTTCCCCATGGCCTCAAACCTGCAGTTCGTCTTCTATCGCCGTGACCAGGGCGACCGCGACATACTCTTCAAGGTGCTGCTCAATGAACGTGAGGCTACGCTGCCCCTGCCGGCAGACAAGGCACCCTATTACCACTGGAACGACTTTCGCGAGCATTATCTGAACATGCTCGACGCTGACAGAAGGCGAAAGAAATAAGGATGATTATGCTTTGACATACACGCACAGCGTGTTCTCGCCGTACGTATGGCAGCTCCGCAGCCGTGCAGTGGCGGGGATGCCTGCTGCCCGTGTGCCGCCAGCCACGACGAGGGGAGCCGTCTCCACACGCAGCTCGTCCCACCAGCCATTTTCCATAAACGAACGGTGTGTCTGCGCACCGCCCTCGACGATGAGCGACTGTATGCCGTGCTGGTAGAGATCGTCTATCAATTGCGATAGCGGACGGTCGTGGGTAAGTACGATACGTTTGGGATCGGTACCCGTCCAATGGCGCACGTTAAGTTGTGGCTGGTCACGCGTAAACGTGGTATGCCCCACGAGGATAGCCTCCTCCTCGGCCCGCAACTTGTGCGACAGCATCTGCGTCTGAGCGTTCGAAAACTGTATGGGTTGGAAGTCCTTGTCAATATAGCCGTCTGCCGACTGTGCCCATTTCAGGATGATGTATGGGCGATGCTCCCGATGGAATGTGAAGAAACGACGGTTCAACCATTGGCACTCCTGCTCCAGCACACCCACAGTAACCTCGATGCCAGACTGCTGCAGACGTTCAATGCCACGCCCCTGCACCTCGCTGAACGGATCAACAGTACCCACCACACAGCGGCGCACCCCTTTCTTTACAATAAGGTCGGCACAGGGCGGCGTCTTGCCGTAGTGCGCACAAGGCTCCAATGACACATAAATGGTGGCATCCTTAAGTAGCGGCTCGTCCTCACTTCGTATGGAGGCAAAGGCGTTAACCTCAGCATGGGCTTCTCCGCAACGCTGGTGATAGCCCTCACCGATGATACGTTCACCTACTACAATAACCGCCCCCACCATAGGGTTGGGGTGTGCGTTCTGTCGTCCGTTAGCTGCCAGTTGCAGACAACGGCGCATGTATTTCTCGTCTATTTCCATCTGGTTCATGGCGACAAAAGTACAAATAAGAATGCAAAAAAACAAAAATATTTGAGGATTTCAAACAAACATACCGAGTAAAGGGCCTTTACATGGCGAGTAACGACTGCTTACATACCGAGTAACGACTGCTTACATACCGAGTAAAGACGCCTTACATGGCGAGTAAGAAAAACGATGAAAAGTGACAGATGACGGATGACAGATAATTATTAAGGATAAACCTATAGTTTATAAAAACACTCACTTTTTGATGTAAATATTTTGAATTATTGATATAAATATGTATCTTTGCACTATTATGACGTACAGGGAACTATGGAGCCGACTGACAAGGGTGTATGACGAAGGCGAGGCCAAGGCCGTAGCACGCATGGTGTATGAGGTGGGCTACGGGCTGACCATGAGTGACTTGCTGATGGGGCGCGACAGCGAGGTGCCTCAGGAGGAGATGGAGGCGCTGGCTGCCAGGCTGGAGCGCCAGGAACCTGTGCAGTACGTCTTGGGACAGGCTGACTTCTTCGGTCGTACCTACCACGTGGAGCCTGGCGTTCTGATACCTCGCCCTGAGACGGAACATCTGTGCCGGCTGATTATAAAAGAGGAGAGAGGAAAGAGGAGAGAGGAAAGAGGAGAGAGGAAAGAGGAGAGAGGAGCAATCCTTGACATGGGAACTGGCAGTGGCTGCATCGCCATCACACTGGCTATGGAGCTAACGGGTAGCCGGGTAACGGCATGGGACATTTCACCCGTTGCCCTGCGCGTGGCCAAGGATAATGCCTGGCGGTTGGGTGCACAGGTTGACGTCGTAGAGAACGACATGCTGCAGCAGACCCCCCACGTGGTACCCCAGTGGAACCTCATCGTGAGCAATCCGCCATATATCTGTAGCAGTGAAGCCAGCCAGATGGGGGCCAATGTGCTGGACTACGAACCGGAGGTGGCTCTTTTTGTGCCGGACGACGACCCGCTGATGTTCTATGTCCCTATCATGAACTATGCTCAGGCTGCGTTGCATCCTAACGGTGAGCTTTGGTTGGAAACCAATCCGCTATATGAGAAGACTATTGAGGAATGTCTGCTCGAACGGGGCTTTCGTGTTACAACTCACGATGACCAGTTTGGAAAGAAACGTTTTATACAAGCCATACGATGAAACAGAAGACAGAGCAAGAAGCCTACCTGACGCTGGCAGCCATTTGTGCAAAGGCTGAGCACTGCCAGTGGGAGATGCTGGAGAAGATGCGCCGCTGGGAACTCTCGGACGAGGCACAGGCCCGCGTGATGGAGCGGCTGGTGAAGGAACGCTATGTCGATGACGAGCGTTATGCCCGTGCCTTTGTGCTCGACAAGATTCGCTATAATAAGTGGGGACAGCGTAAGGTGGAGCAAGCCCTGTGGCAGAAACATATCGACGATGACATCCGCCAACGTGTACTTGGTGAGGTTGACGACGAGGAGTATCTCAGCGTTCTGCGTCCCCTACTCAAGCAAAAGCGGCGCAGCGTAAAAGCCTCCAGTGACTACGAGATGAACCAGAAGCTCATACGCTTCGCGCTGGGACGAGGCTTCAGGTTTGATATTATCCGACAATGCCTTGACGTAACAGATGAAGAGCAGTATTTGGACGAGGCTGATTGACCTCATAGCGCCTCGTCGCTGTATCATGTGCGAAGGGCGGTTGGATGCAGAGGAGGAATTTCTCTGCCAGGCATGTTCGCGTGAGCTACCTCGTACCCATTTTCATCAGAAGCCTTACGACAACCCCATGGCACAGCTCTTCTGGGGGCTCATGCCTGTAGAGCGTGTTACCGCTTGGTTCTACTACGCGCCCCACACCCGCACCAGCCAGATTCTTTACGACCTGAAGTACCACCACCAGCCCGACATCGGAACGGTCTTAGGTGAAGCCTTTGCCAGCGAAATCAAGGACAGCGGCTTCTTCGACGGCATTGATGCAATCATTCCTGTCCCTCTTGCAAAGGAGCGTGAGCGACAGCGAGGCTACAACCAGAGTCTGATGATTGCCCGTGGTGTCAGTCAGGCGACAGGAATTTCTGTTATGACCGATGTCCTGCGACGATTGCATTTCTCGGAAAGCCAGACACAACTCGACCGCTGGGAACGACTGAAGAATGTAGAACAGCAATTTCAGGCCCTTCACCCCGAAGCGCTGCAAGGCAAGCATATACTTCTCATTGACGATGTGGTAACCACAGGTGCTACGCTTATAGCCTGTGCACAAGCATTACATCCCAAAACGAACAACATCCGCTTCAGCGTGCTTTCGCTGGGATTTACAAAGACATAGTTTTCACTTCCGCTCGAGAAAACTCAAAATTCTTTTGGTTTTCTTCTCGCTAATTCGTACCTTTGCACCCTATAAAGAACAATACGCAAACATTTTTATGGACGCTATCAAGAAGATTTTTGCAGGAAAACTGCTGGACATCAAGGCTATCAAGCTGCAGCCCACCGACCCCTTTACATGGGCTTCGGGCTGGAAGTCACCCATTTATACCGACAACCGCAAGACGCTGGGATTCCCCGACGTACGCTCGTTTGTCAAGTTGGAGCTCTGTCACGCCATTCAGGAACACTTCCCTGAAGCAGAGGCTGTGGCAGGCGTTGCAACGGGAGCCATCGCACAAGGTGCGCTGGTGGCCGACGAGCTGGGACTGCCCTACGCCTACGTTCGTCCGAAGCCGAAAGACCACGGCATGGGCAATCAGGTAGAGGGTGAGCTGACGAAGGGTGCCAAGGTCATCGTAGTGGAAGACCTCATCTCGACTGGCGGCAGCAGTCTGAAGGCCGTGGCTGCCCTGCGTGAATACGGCGTAGAGGTCATCGGCATGGTGGCAAGCTTCACCTATGGCTTCCCTGTAGCTGAGGAGGCTTTCCGTGAGGCAGGTGTAGAGCTGATCACCCTGAGTGACTACAATGCCGTGCTGGAACAGGCCGCCGAGACCGGTTACATCAAGGCCGAGGAGATTGAAGTACTGAAGGAGTGGCGTAAGGACCCGTCGGTTTGGGGAAAATAAATTGTAAATTGTCCAATTGTAAATTAAGAAGATGTCAAAATTTGAAAGTAGCATCAAGCAGATACCCTATTCGCAGGCTGCCGTCTATCGTAACCTGAGTGACCTGAGCAACCTGGAGCGGGTTCGTGACCGTATCCCCGAGGATAAGGTAAAGGACTTTTCGTTCGACCGTGACTCGGTCACCATCAGTGCCGATCCCGTTGGACTCATCACGCTGTGCATCTGTGAGCGTGAAGAGCCCAAGTGCATCAAGTTCGAGACAGCACAGTCGCCGCTGCCCTTCAACCTGTGGATTCAGGTGCTCCCCGTCACGGAGACTACCTGTAAGATGAAGCTCACGCTGAAGGCCGACATTCCCTTTATGCTGAAGGGCATGGTGAGCGGCCCGTTGGAGGACGGATTGGAGAAAATTGCCGACGCACTGGCACAAATACCGTATGAATAATGAAACTTTGGGAGAAGAACTACGAGATCAATAAGGAGATAGAGCGCTTTACCGTAGGGCGCGACCGTGAGATGGACCTCTATCTGGCCAAGTACGACGTGCTGGGCTCCATGGCCCACATCACCATGCTGGAGAGTATCGGACTGCTGGAGCAGGACGAGCTGCGCCAGTTGCTGGCTGAGCTCAGGAACATCTATGCCGTTTGCGAACGCGGCGAGTTCCTGATTGAAGATGGCATTGAGGACGTCCATTCACAGGTGGAGCTGATGCTCACCCGCCGTCTGGGCGACATGGGTAAGAAAATCCATTCGGGCCGTTCGCGCAACGACCAGGTGCTGGTGGATTTAAAACTCTTTACGCGTAGCCAGCTCATAGAGATAGCCCAATTGGTCAAGACACTCTTCGACGAGCTTGTTCAGAAGAGCAACCAATACAAGGACGTGCTTATGCCCGGCTATACCCATCTGCAGGTGGCTATGCCCAGCTCGTTCGGACTGTGGTTTGGCGCCTATGCGGAGAGCCTGACCGACGACATGCTGTTCCTGCAGGCTGCCTACAAGATGACCAACCGCAACCCCCTTGGTTCAGCTGCGGGCTACGGCTCCAGTTTCCCCCTGAACCGCCAGATGACAACCGACTTGTTGGGCTTCGACTCCATGGACTATAATGTGGTCTATGCACAAATGGGACGCGGCAAGACCGAGCGTAACGTGGGCTTTGCCCTGGCCACCATTGCCGGCACACTGGCGAAGCTTGCCTTCGATGCCTGCCTGTTCAACTCGCAGAACTTCTCGTTTGTTAAGCTGCCCAAGGAGTGCACCACTGGCAGTAGCATCATGCCCCACAAAAAGAATCCTGATGTCTTCGAGCTCATCCGTGCCAAGTGCAACAAATTACAGGCATTACCCCAGCAGGTGACGCTCATCATGAACAACCTGCCCGTAGGCTATTTCCGTGACCTGCAAATTATCAAGGAGGTGTTCCTGCCAGCCTTCGATGAGTTGAAGGACTGTCTCCAGATGACGGCCTACATCATCAATAAGATTGAGGTGAACGAGCATATTCTTGACAACACGATGTACGACCCCATCTTCAGTGTGGAGGAAGTGAACCGTCTGGCAGCTTCGGGTACGCCCTTCCGCGATGCCTACAAGCAGGTGGGACTCGACATCGAGGCAGGCCATTTCACGCCCAACAAGCAGATACACCACACCCACGAGGGCAGCATCGGCAACCTGTGCAACGACCGCATACAGGCGCTGATGGACGCCGTGCTCAGCGACTTCCACTTTGAGCGTGTTTCCTCAGCAGAAAAGAAACTGTTAGGTTGAGCATGAAGCACAGACCCCTTCCCCTTCTTCTGGCGGCCCTGTTCCTGCTCTCGGCATGCAACGTCGAGAACGAGTACAGCAGCCAGCCCTGTTACTTCGCCTATCAGAATGCGAACTATCTCGACGAGACCCTTGCCACGGCCATGAACCCCCAGTCGCGGGGCGTGTTCTGCCAGATCAGCGAAACGCATAGCGGTGGCGTCACCTACCTGAACTTCACGAACAACCAAGGCCTCACGTCGCAGAAGAAAGAGACCGCCCTTGAGCAGCAGACGAACTATGTCATTGGCGTGAACAACGGTATCATCGTGGGCTTCCAGACGCTCAATGACACCCCTAACGGAGGCTTTGCCGCCTACGACCTGCAATGCCCCAACTGCGTGCGACGTCATAGCAGCTACACCAACCCCCGCTACCGCCTCACCATGTCAACCAGCGGCATTGCCACCTGCAGCAGCTGCGGCAAGCACTACGACATGAACAATCGCGGCGTTATACAAGACGGTGAGGCTGACGATGTCAACCTCACCCAATACGTTGCCACTACAACAGGTCCCTTCGGGTATCTGCTGGTGCATAGCAGGTAGGGGTTAGGTTAGAAAAAATGTATTATTTTTTTGGTACTTCCAAATAAATTGCGTAATTTTGCACCCCGTAGTCGAGCCGCGATGGTGGAATGGTAGACACGAGGGACTTAAAATCCCTTGGCCCGAAACGGCTGTGCGGGTTCGAGTCCCGCTCGCGGCACTCGGCAACAAAGAGGGCAACCTAATGGGTTGCCCTCTTTGTGTTATTAGTACTTGAACGACGATCCTCCCAGGAACTCACGCAAGAGCGAGGTGGGGGGTATCTGGTTGCCGGGGATGGGCTTGATATAACGCAGGAACTTACGCAGACGGTAAGCCTCGGCATACTCCTCGCAGTTCTCGGGCACCTGCTCCAGCAACGGCTCTGCCTGTGCCTTGATGACGGCAAGCTCGAAGAGCATGGCGGAGTTGAACATGGCATCGGCATTCTCCTGGAAGGGGAATATCCAGCGGTTCTCGCCCCGTCGGACAGAGGGCCAGCGACGGATGGTTTCCTGTGCAGAGACTCCACGGTACTTATGGTCGCGGATGATGCGGCGCAGCAGGCGGTTGTCGGTGGTGGGGATGTAGTTGTGGTTGTCGAGCAGGATGGTGGTGAGTGCCGAGGCATAGACGCGGAATATCTGGTCTTGGGGGATGTCGGCCGTCAGTTCGGGGTTGAGGGCATGGATGCCTTCCACGACGAGTATCTCGTTCTCCCGCAGCTGGATCTTCTTGCCGCTCCACTCGCTACGTCCCTCGTGGAAGTTGTAGTGTGGCAGCTCCACCTCTTCACCGCGGAACAGGGCGTTCATCTGCTGGTTGAGCAGGGGGATGTTCAGCGCATGCAGGTGCTCGAAGTCGTAGTCGCCCGACTCGTCGCGCGGTGTCTGGTCACGATCGAGAAAATAGTCATCGAGCGAGATGTTGACGGGCTTTATGCTATTGACGGCCAGCTGTACGCTGAGACGCTTGCAAGTGGTAGTCTTGCCGCTGCTGGAGGGTCCTGCGATGAGCACCATCCTGACGCCCTTTCTGCGGGCTATCTCGTCGGCTATCTGAGCTATCTTCTTCTCCTGCAGGGCCTCGCTGACCTGTATGAGCTGGTCGGCATGGCCAGAGCTGATGGCTTCGTTCAGGTCGCCCACGGTGCGCAGTCCGAGGATTTCCTGCCACTGGTGGTGCTCCTTGAAGATGCTGAACATCTTGTCCTGATGGATGAACTCGCCCAGCTCGTCAGGGTGTGTGGTCGAGGGGATGCGCAGCAGCAGTCCGTCGTAGTACTTCTCGAGCCCGAAGAGGTAGAGCTGTGAGGTGTTGGTGAGCAGTGCACCGTAGTAATAGTCTATGTAACCGTCGATGTCGTAGTACGTGGTGTAGAGCTGCCCTGAACTCTGCAACAGTTTGACCTTTGAACGGTTATGCAGGATACTGAACATACGGATGGCTTCCTCGGTGGTGGTTTCGTGACGGTGGATGGGCATGGCGGCGTCGATGATTTCCTGCATGCGTCGGCGTATGCGTCCTGCGTCGTCGAGGGTGACGGGGTGTCCGATATTGATATCGACGTAGTAGCCGTTGCTGACGGGGATGTCGATGGCTACCTTACACTGTTCGTAGAGGTCATGTACGGCTTTGCAGAGTACAAAGAAAAGCGAACGCGTATAGGCTCTTGAGCCGCTGGGGGAAGTCATGTCGAGGAATTCCACTTCCTTCTGTTTATAGACGCGGAAGTGCATTCCTTCCACCTTGTTATTTACACGTGCACTGATGGGTCCGTACTTCATTTCGAGCCCTGAGAGCGAAAAAATTTCAGAAAGTGTCGTTCCGATGCCGACATTTAAAGTTTTTTTGTTATTTTTGCAACGAATTTCGACTTGCTGTTCCATAGACGTATTGTTTTAGTGGGGGCAAAGTTACGAAAAAACGAATGAAATGCCAAATTTATTTGAGCATTTCTGAGTGCCGAGTAAGTTCGGCGAAGCCAAAGTTACGAAAAAAAATTGAAAATAGTAAATCGTAAATAAAAATGTCGATTTGGGTAATATTTAAGCTTTTGGGCTCGCTTGCCCTGCTGATGTTCGGTATGAAGTCCATGAGCGAAGCCCTGCAGAAGATGGCAGGTCCCCAGTTGCGTTATGCGCTCAGCACCATGACCACCAACCGCTTTACGAGTGTGCTGACGGGAACGTTCGTCACCGCCGCCGTACAAAGCTCGACAGCAACAACGCTGATGACGGTATCGTTTGTGAATGCCGGTCTGCTGACGCTGATGCAGGCCATTGCGGTCATCATGGGTGCACACATCGGTACTACGGTAACGGCCTGGATCATGTCGCTGGTGTTCTCGGTCAATATGTCGGCTGTCGTCTATCCGGCGTTGTTCCTCGGCATCATCCTGATATACATGAAGAAACGGCGCATCGTGGGCGACTTCCTCTTCGGAGTGGCGTTCTTCTTCCTCGGACTGATGACGCTGAAGAACACCGGCCTGTCGCTGATGGAAGACGGGGAGACGTATGACGCCATCAAGACCTTCTTCTTCCATTTCAACGACCTGACATTCTGGAACTCGTTTCTGTTCTTGCTGATGGGAACGCTGCTGACGCTCTGCGTACAGTCGAGTGCTGCCATCATGGCCATCACGATGATGCTCTGTGCCACGGGTGTGCTACATATTGACCAGGGCATCATGCTGGTGCTGGGCGAGAACATCGGGACCACCATCACGTCGAACATCGTGGCGTTTAATGCCAACACGTCAGCCCGACGAGCCGCCTTTGCCCACCTGAGCATCAATGTGGTGGGTGTTGTCTGGGGACTTATATTCCTCAAGCCGTTCTTTGGCCTGATATGTCAGATGGTCGGCTTCGACCCCGCCATGAGCCCGCAGGATTCTGGCTTTGCCTTCCAGTCGGCCATTGTGCTGGCTACGTTCCACTCCACCTTCAACGTCCTGAACACGCTGTTGCTCATCGGGTTCGTGCCGCTGATTGAGCGCTTTGTCTGCTGGGTTATACAGCCGAAGCAGACGGACGACGAAGAGGACTTCCGCCTGTACTTTATCACCAGCGGTATCATGAAGACGCCCGAGCTCTCGGTGCTCGAGGCGCAAAAGGAGATACGCTCCTTCGCCGAGCGCATGCAGCAGATGTTCGGCATGGTACGTGACCTGGTACACGAGAAGGACGAGAATGCTTTTGCCAAAGGTTTTGCCCGCATCGAAAAGTATGAAGGCATCTCGGATAATATGGAGATAGAGATTGCCAAATACCTGAACGAAGTCTCCAATGCCCATCTGTCGGACGAGACGAAGGCCAAGATGCGTGCCATGCTGCGTGAGATATCGGAGCTGGAGAGCATCGGTGACGCCTGTTACAACATTGCCCGTACGCTGAACCGCCGTCTTAAGGGTAAGGAGGACTTCACGGAGTCGCAGTATAACCACATGCACCAGATGATGGAGCTGGTCAACGAGGCGCTGACGCAGATGAACTCGACGCTGGTCGGCTATCGTGAGCAGAACGACGTCAACCGCTCGTTCAACATCGAGAACGAGATCAACAACTACCGCAACCAGTTGAAGTCGCAGAACATCAACGACGTGAATAAACATGCCTACACCTACGCCATCGGTACGATGTATATGGACGTCATTGGGGAGTGCGAGAAGTTGGCAGACTATGTGGTAAACGTCGTCGAAGCACGCATGGGAACACGTCAAAAGGGGGTATGATTCCCCCTTTTTTTATACAAATAAAAAATTTCATGGTATTTTTAACGTTATTGTGAATTTTTTTATTTATCTTTGCTCCCAAATTAACAATTATCAAAACGCTAATATTATGCAGAAAAGAATTTTCTTGCTTTTTGCCCTGATGCTCACCTTCTCTGTAAGCATCATCGCTCAGGTAACCACCGCGTCATTGGCCGGTAAGGTTACGGCAACCGACACCAATGAAGAAATCATCGGTGCATCGATTCAGGCAGTGCATACGCCGTCAGGAACGCGTTACGCTGCAGTGACCAACATTGACGGTCGTTTTACCATTCAGGGTATGCGTACCGGCGGTCCTTATTCTGTAACTGTAAGTTACATCGGTTTCCAGCCGAAGATGCTGAAAGGCATCAACCTTCAGCTGGGTGAGACCTACAACTTGCAGGTATGGCTCAAAGAAGATGCCAATGAGCTCGCCGAGGTGGTGATCACTGGTAAGGCATCAAAGTTCGCAGCAGAGAAGACAGGTGCTACTACGAACATTTCAAACACGATGATGAATGAGTTGCCAACCATCAACCGTTCGATCAGCGACATCGCCCGTGTGTCTCCTTATGCCAATGGCATGAGCTTCGCCGGTGGTGACGGTCGTAGCACGAACTTCACCTTGGATGGTGCCAACTTCAACAACAACTTCGGTCTTTCCGACAAGCTGCCGGGCGGTGGTAACCCGATCTCCATGGATGCCATCGAAGAGGTGCAGGTGGTGGTGGCTCCGTTTGACGTGCGCCAGACCAACTTCATCGGCGGTGGTATCAACGCCGTCACGAAGTCGGGTACCAACACCTTCAAGGGTACGGCCTACGTATATCACAACAACGAGAACATGCACGGAAACCGCGTGGATAACCAGAGTCTTGCCGATCCCGGTAAGGATCGTCTGACCACCTACGGCTTCACCCTTGGCGGTCCGATCATCAAGGACAAACTGTTCTTCTTCGTGAACTACGAGCACTCTGCCGTGCCTACCGTGGCTACCCGTTGGCAAGCTTCCGAGGATGGTAAGGCTGATGCCTCGAACTATATCTCCCGTACCACACTCTCTGACATGCAGCGCGTGAGCGAGTTCATGAAGAGCAAGTATGGCTACAACACCGGTTCATGGACCAGCTTCCCCGCCGATGAGAGCAACAACAAGATCCTGGCCCGCATCGACTGGAACATCACGGATAACCATCACTTGGCCGTTCGTTACAACAACACCAAGAACACCGCATGGAACTCTGTGAACGGTAACTCCACACAGGCCAGCTACCGTATCCGTCTCGACCGTATGTCGATCTATTCGATGGCCTTCGCCAACTCCATGTACTCCATGGAGAACAAGGTGCAGTCATGGTCAGCCGACCTGAACAGCCGCTTCGGTGATAAGATGGCTAACCAGCTGCTCTTCACCTATTCGAACATCGAGGATATGCGTGGCAGTGACTCCAGCATGTTCCCCTTCGTTGACATTCTGAACGGCTATCAGACCGGCAGCGAATACGGTGACTATGGTGTGAAGCAGACACTTGAGCCCTATATGTCATTGGGTTACGAGCTGTTCTCTTACCTGAACGGTGTGACCAACAAGATCACCACCGTGACGGATAACTTCACTTACTACCTGCCCCAGCACAAGATCACGGCAGGATTCAACTTCGAGCACCAGACCGCCGACAACAGTTATCTGCGTGGTGGTACGGGATACTATCGTTATCGTTCAATCGATGACCTCCTGAACGGTGCTGCTCCTGAGACCGTGGCTATCGACTATGGTTACAACGGTCGTCAGGCTACCTCGAATGTCACCTTCAACCAGCTCGGCCTGTACCTGCAGGATGAGTGGAACATCCGCGACAACTTCAAGCTCACGGCAGGTATCCGCTTCGATAACCTGATGTTCAACGAGGATGATATCATCACGAACAACGCTATCAAGGATCTCGACTTCGGCGGTCGTCATATCGACACCGGTAAGTGGCCGAAGTCCAATGTGCAGATCTCTCCGCGTGTAGGCTTCACATGGGATGTCTTCGGCGACAAGTCACTGAAGGTGCGTGGCGGTACCGGTCTCTTCGCCGGTCGTCTGCCTCTGGTGTTCTTCACCAACATGCCCGCTGCCTCTGGTATGATCCAGAACCGTCCGGTGCTCAGCACCACCTATAACTCCGACGGTACCATCAAGAAGCGTGATGCTGCTCTCGACAACTTCGCAGGAGGACTGGTCACCACCGTTGAGGAGATTCGTCAGCGGATGGGCGAGGGCATCGCTCCTGCCAATATCACGCCTGACCAGGGTCTCTTCCAGAAGAGTATTGCTGGTGTGGATCCCGACTTCAAGATGCCGCAGGTATGGAAGTCAAGCATCGCCGTTGACTATCAGCTGCCCGTCAGCTTCCCCTTCACGGCTACTGCTGAGTTCACCTACACGAAGAAGATCAACGACGTGCGCTTGGTGAACTGGAACATCAAGGAGGATACCAGCAGCTGGCCTCACCTCCAGGGTGCCGACAACCGTCTGCTCTATCCGGCTGACTTCAAGTATTACAATAACGTGAGCGATGCTTGTATGCTCGTGAACACCAGCAAGGGTTACGGCTGGACAGCCAACCTCACCTTGAATGCTGAGCCCATCGAGAACCTGAGCATCATGGCTGCCTATACGCACACCGTGATGAAGGAGGTGTCGGGTATGCCGGGTTCCAACGCTACATCAGCCTGGAACGGTCTCTATACCATCGACGGACCTAACAGTGGTAAGGTGCAGAACTCTCAGTATGTGATCCCCGACCGTATCATCGCCAGCGTATCATATAAGTACGGCAAGGAGCACTTCTCCCTGTTCTACACAGGTTACAGTCCTGCCGGCTACAGCTTCTTCTACAACGGTGACGTGAACGGCGACGGTGTGGCTACCGACCTGATGTATATCCCTGCCAACGACAGTGAGATCAAGTTCACCAACGAGAGCGATCGTCAGCTCTTCTGGGACTTCGTGAACCAGGACAAGTACTTGAAGAACCACAAGGGTGAGTATGCCGAGGCTTACTCTGCTCGCGCTCCCTTCGTGCACCGCTTCGACTTCCGCTGGGCTCACGACTTCGACCTG
>Ga0310694_10003926_pt1 | contig 14484 bp, 13 predicted proteins | sample 174DNAGHGhighgp2_FD_203884 | JGI IMG/M metagenome (GOLD analysis project Ga0310694, IMG submission 203884) | Sheep rumen microbial communities from Palmerston North, Manawatu-Wanganui, New Zealand - 1742 DNA GHGhigh gp2 (v2) (version 2) | ecosystem: Host-associated > Mammals > Digestive system... | reverse complement strand
GCTGAACTGTGTGGGTCTCCAGAACAAGGGCGTGGACTATTTCTGTGAGCATATCTATCCACAGATCAAGGACATTGATACCAATATGATTGTCAATGTCAGTGGCTCTTCCCCAGAGGATTATGCTGAATGCGCGGCCCGTATTGATGCCTTGGAGAAGATTCCTGCCATCGAACTGAATATTTCCTGTCCTAATGTCAAGGATGGCGGTATGGCCTTTGGCGTTACCTGTGCAGGTGCTGAGAGTGTGGTCAAGGCTGTTCGTGAGCGTTATCACAAAACGCTGATTGTAAAACTGTCGCCTAATGTTACTAATATTGCAGATATAGCCCGTGCTTGTGAGGCGCAGGGCGCTGATAGTGTGTCACTTATCAATACCCTGATGGGCATGGCGATTGATATAGAGAAGCGTAAGACCCTTCTGAGCATCAATACTGGTGGACTGAGTGGTCCTTGTGTCAAGCCTGTGGCCTTACGAATGGTATGGCAAGTGGCTAAGGCTGTGAAGATTCCCGTAGTAGGCTTAGGAGGCATCTCCAGTGCTACCGATGCCATCGAATTCCTGATGGCTGGTGCTACAGCTATAGAGATAGGTACGGCCAACTTCCTGGATCCAGCCATTACAATAAAGGTTCGCGACGGTATTAACCAATGGCTTGATGACCATGGTTGTCAGGATGTTCACGAAATTATCGGGTGTATATAAAAGAAAATTTGAGGGCGGTCAATCAACCGCCCTCAACCAACACAAAACCTAAACTAGACTTAACTAAAGCATATTAGGATTTTCACAAACCCTCAATAGCACTTGCAAAGATAGTGCAAATCTTTTAAACAGCAAGGCTTTTTATGTTTTTTTTTCAATTAAATGCGTTTTTCTTGCATTTTTACCGCTTTATTTGACAAATATGCATCTAAAATAGTCATGGCGGCCATAGCTTCCACAACGGGTACTGCACGTGGCAACACACAGGGGTCATGACGCCCTTTTGCAGTCAGTGTCGTCTCCTTCCCGTTCGTGTCCACAGTCGTTTGTTCGCGGAGAAGGGTAGCCACTGGCTTAAAGGCTATGCGGCAATAGATGTCCTGTCCGTTAGAGATGCCTCCCTGTATTCCTCCGGAGTGGTTTGTTGTGGTCGTTATATGACTATCAACGGAACAGAAACTATCGTTTTGTTCCGAGCCACGAGTGGTCACGCCGTTGAACCCTTCACCATACTCAAAGCCTTTTACCGCATTGATACTCAGCATGGCAGCGCCCAACATGGCGTGCAACTTACCAAATTCCGGATTGCCCAGTCCTACAGGACATCCCTTTATCACGCAGGTAATCACGCCACCGATGGTGTCACCATCAGCTTTAACTTCCTCTATCAGTCGAATCATCTCCTCTGCCTTCTTGCTATCTGGGCAACGGACGATGTTTTCTTCGGTTTTTGACAGATCGTAAAGTCTGTAGTCACGGTCTAGTGCTATAGGACCAACCTGTGAGGTATAAGCGGTGATGCTTACTCCTATCTCTTTGAGAGCCAACTTGGCCAATGCACCAGCCACACAACGGCTGATGGTGATGCGGGCAGAGGAGCGTCCACCTCCGCGATGATCTCGTATGCCATATTTGCAAGCATACGTATAGTCAGCATGCGACGGTCTGTAAAGTTCTCGCATGTTGTCATAGTCGTTCGAGTGCTGATTGGTGTTACGGACAATGAAGCCAATAGGGCATCCTGTTGACTTCCCTTCAAACACACCACTCAACAGTTCCACTTGGTCAGCCTCTCTTCTGGCTGTCGTAATGTGACTCTGTCCAGGTTTGCGCCTGTCCAGTTCCTGTTGGATGAATTCCAAGTCAATAGGTATGCCTGCAGGCATTCCGTCTATGACACCACCGATGGCTTCTCCATGACTTTCGCCAAAGGTTGTCAGCCTAAATATGTTACCAAACGTATTCACTATTTATGATTCACTTTTAATGGCAATCGCAGCTTCCGCCACAGTCACTACCACAGTCGTGACAATGTCCGCCACATCCACTGCAACCACCCGACATGTGGTTAATCAATTGCTGAATCTCCTGATTGGTGGCCTCGCGGTTCTCCAGTATCTTACCTTCAAAGTACAGCGTCTCGCCAGCCAAGGGGTGGTTCAAGTCCACCTTCACCTTATCTTTTCCGATCTCCACTATACGACCGTAGAAGTGGTTTCCATCCTCATTCTGCAAGGGAATGATAGCATCTACGTAGATGTGTTCGTTGTCAAAACGACCATCGATGCAGAACATTTCACGGTCCAAGTCCAGTACGCGTTCCTCAACATAGTCGCCATAGGCCTCCTCTTTCTCCAGTGAGAAACTGAAGTCCTGCCCCTTTTCTATATCAGCAATCTTCTTTTCAAAAGCATCCAGTGCAACACCAAAGCCTGTAATCATCTGGAAGGGCTTTCCCTCCTGGGTTTCCTCCATCAGCTCTTTTCCCTCTTCACCGTCCACATACAGGCGGTAAGACATTGAGATAAATTTGTTCTTATTCTCCATTGATTTTCTGTTCAGTTTAATTTTCAGAGTGCAAAAATACGAATAAGTAAGTGAAAAACCAAAAGAATCCCTCTTTTTCTTATATATAATAAGGTATATAGGCCTCTCAATTGACCTCAGTCAAGGTTCCCCCCCGATTCTTTGATAGACGTCAAGAATTCGCCTTGTGTGCGCAAACAATTTGCTAAAAAGTTTGGTGCGTGTTCATTTTTGCCGTATCTTTGCATCGTCAATCAAGGTAAAAGGGTTGACGTAAGGATAATTTTTAGTAATAATAAAAAGATTAAGAAAGGGTAACAAAAATGAAAAGAATGATTCTTACAATTGTAGCAATGCTTAGCATGACTATGACATTTGCTGAGAATGAGAACATGAATGCTCTGAACACAACCGAGGCTTATGATATGACGGTTAATATGAAGAAGCTCAGTCAGGCTCTTGGTTTGTCGAAGGACCAGGTTGAAGGTGTTGCTGAAGTGCACAAGACTTTCAGTGCAGAAATGATGTTTGCAGCACAGTATGGTAAGGAAGAGCGTGCTAAGATGGTTGAGAAGGCCATCAACAAGGACCTCGCTTACATGAACTACATGCTGAGTGATACTCAGTACCGCAAGTATCTCATGTTGCTGAACTTGACACTGGTTAACCGTGGTTTGAAATAATCAGACAGAACTTTTTTAAACTCAACTATGCCATCGCCTTCGGGCGGTGGCTTTTTCTTTCCTGTACCTTATTATTTTTGGCAAAAAAGTATTTTATACCAAAAAAACTTTGTACCTTTGCACATCATATGGCTGAATCGAAATGGGTGGTCATCCGAACCTTTAATCGGAAAGAGATGGAGGTAAGTTCATTCTTGACTAAGAATGAGCTACATCATTTTATCCCGATGACCTACACCGAAAAACTGAAAAAAGGCGAAGACAAGCCTCGTATGGTACTGGTTCCTGTCGTTCATAATTACATCTTCGTGGAGAAAACGCTCGAAGAAACGGAACTCCGCAGTAAGTTGGCGGAATGTGGTTTCCCGTTGAGTCTGATGATGAATAAGGGTTCGAAGACGCTTACGGAGATTTCTGATCATGACATGGTGGAATTTCGTTTGCTCTGCGACCCCGACTATTCCAAAACCCCTAAGGAGTATGTAGATGCCGAGGAGAGCGAAGCCCTTCCTGGCAAGGAGGTAATGGTGGTCCATGGTCAGTTTAAAGGCATTCGAGGCAAGCTATGTAAAAAGAACCAGAAATACTGGTTTGTTAAAACCGTTGGAGGCATCAGCGTCATGCTGCGCATTTCCCGCTGGTATTGTAAAGTAGTGGATTAATAACGATAATTATCAAGATATGCAAGAATTCAATTTAGATAGTTCCAAACTTCAAATGGAAACGGAAGAGAGTAGTGCTTCCTTCTTCGATTTTGAGAAAATCAAGATGGTGTTCCTGATTCATTGGAAGTGGTTCATCCCGTCTATCGTCATTTGCTTGTTGATAGCGATGTATTATCTGTGGGTCACTCCTACCACCATTTCGGTGACGGGTAAGATGCAACTCATCGATAAGAACCAGGGAAAGAGTAGCTCTTCCAGTGCAGGTTTGGCTATCCTGAGTTCACTTCCTTTGGGCTTGGGCAATAGCATTAGCAGCAGTTTGGGCGGTGCAGCAGGTATTGATATCGAAAAGGAAATCCTGACCTCTACCGACTTGGCCCGTGAAGTGGTGCTCGACATGAACCTCTATACCACCTATAAAGTGGAGAAGTGGGGTAGGAGCACACAGCTTTATAAAGACCAGCCTGTTGTGGTAACCCTTGACAGAACCCACCTGCTTTGGATGGATCGTGAACTGCCTTTGAACTATCATCAGGTCAGCATGACCATCAGCAGAGACGATAAGGGTTATCAGGTGCAAGGTTCTGCAGATGGTAAATCCTTCTCTAAGCGCTTTACCGCCCTTCCTGTCGCTTTCAGAACGGAGGTTGGTACTGTTAAGATAGCTGACAATGATCAGCTTACTGCCTCTCAGCGCAAGACTTATGCAAAAGGTTTCGAGATAAAAGCCACCATCGCTCCTCCAGTGATTGTAGCCAAAGGTTTTGTTTCCCGTATGGTTGCGGAACCACCCAAGAAAGGCGTGTCTAATTTGCTCAATCTGACGTTGAGAGACGAGAGCATGCTTCGTGGTATGGACTTCATTACCCGTTTGGTCGAATTATACAATCGTCAAGGCAGAAAGGATGTCGACGAACAGAATCGTAAAACTGATCAGTTTGTCAACGATCGTTTGGCCAAGATCAATGTGGAGTTGGGTATTAGCGACGATGCCTTTCAGCATTCTAAGGAGAAATACCAGATTACTGCACCTGAAGCTGATGCCAGTGAGGCATTGGAGAATAAAAATCAGTATGAGCAGCAGCTTATCCAGATTGGTATCCAGCTTCAGTTACAAGACTATATGAATGAATTTGCTCAGAATCCTGCCAATATTTACGAGGTTATTCCAGTTGTAAGTGGTGGTATGAGCTATGGGGGTAGTTATGGTGGTGGCATGAGCTCTGCTGGTGGTGGTCAGGCGCTGAACCGTCATAACACCTTAGCTTTTCAGCGCAAAGAGCTGATGAAGAGCATGAGCGAGAAGGCACATCAGGTGCAGCGTGTCACGGAGTTGATAGAGGAGTTGCGCCCAACCCTTCTGACAGAGTTGTCGCGCACCCGACAAGCTATGGTTATTCAGCGTCAGAATATTGAGCGTGAATATAAGAAGGCGATGGAACGTATAGGCAGTGCTCCTCGTATCGAACGTGTTTTTACAGATATTGAGCGTCTTCGTGAAATCAAACAAGGGGTCTATATCGTGATGCTGCAGAAACGCGAAGAATTGGCGCTGAATCGTATAGATGCTACCAATAAAGGAAAATTAATTGAGAAAGTCCAGGTTAATGGCGGCAGCGACCTGCCAAAGCGCAATTTTGTCCTGTTGATAGCATTGGTAATGGGTATTGCCATACCGTTCTTTGCCATTTTATTGCTGTTCTTCCTGAAGAATAAGGTTGAGACGCGAAATGATTTGGAAAAGTCCACCAAGTTCCCGATTGTCGGTGAGGTTCCCAATGTTAACAACGAAGAAGCCCTTCGTACCCTTCGTACCAACCTGCTTCTACATTTAAAGGAAAACCAGAAAATCATTTTGGTCACCTCTAATGCAGTAGGCGATGGTAAAACCTTTAATGCCGTCCACTTGGCAGAAGGACTAGCTCGATTAGACAAGAAAGTGATTCTTTGCGACCTAAATCTTCGTCGACCAGGAGTAGCCAAGGCGCTTTCTATCACAGATAAGTCAGGCATATCTGAGCTGTTGAACAATGGTCACTTAACAGCCTCAGATGTCCAGTCACAAATCATGAAGGCTGATGGCTTTGATGTCTTGCTGGCAGGCAAATCTGGTCAGGTGCATCCTTCTGACCTTCTGGCTCGTAATAGTCTTATCCAATTATTGGATATCCTGAAATCGCAATATGATTACGTGATTATTGATACGCCAGCCTTGGAAGGCTGCAGCGATACCTATCAGATTGCTACGCAGGCAGATGCTACCTGTTTCGTGCTCAAGGCAGATCATACCCCTAAGTCTGATGTAAAGAACTTGGATAAACTTAATCGTTTACCTGATAAGATGATGATTTTTAATGCTATAGATATGACTAAGAAAAAGTATAAGTACCTTTATCGCAATGCGTTGACATTGCTCTCCTTTGTGCTACTGTTCTCTTCCTGTTCTGTCAAGAAGTTTGCATACTTCCAAGGAGCTGATAAGGTTGATTTGAATAAACAAAGTGCTTTCTACGATGCCCGTATTATGCCCAAGGACCAATTGGATATCAAGGTCTATACCATCAGTCCGGAGGCCTCTGCACCATTCAATATGTCCACAGTCTCTGTAACCAGTGCAGGGCAGGGCTCTTCCTCAACCTCTGGAGGTGGTTCGCAGAACTATCTGGTCAGCAATGATGGCACTATCAACTTCCCTGTCTTGGGCCGCATCAAGGTGACAGGACTTACCAAGGAAGAGTGTGAGAATATGATTCTGGAGAAGATTCGTCCCTATATGGCTGCATCTGAAGAACCTGTTGTCACGGTTCGTCAGGCCAACTATACCATTACTGTTTTGGGTGAGGTTGGTAGTCCTGGCAGCATTCAGGTTAGCCGTGAGAAGATTAATATCTATGAAGCGCTGGCAATGGCAGGTGACATGACTGTCTATGCTCATCGCGATCGTGTCAAGCTCTTCCGTGAGAATGCCGATGGTACCCGCGAATTGCACATGCTCGATTTGAGTGATGCTAACATCATGAACTCTCCCTATTTCTACCTTCAGCAGAACGATATGATTTATGTGGAGCCTAGCATTGTCAAAAAGCAGCAGGGTAATCTGCTAACTAGTTTGATAATACCTCTAACAACCTCACTGGTGTCCTTCTCTGCTCTTCTTGTCGCTATCTTCAAGTAGCATCAGTTTTTTAGAGATGCTACATAACGGTGATAACGATCGTGTTTTTGCCCTTGACAGCATGAAGAGTAATGGTGTCAGGCCAAGGACCGCTTAGAAACAACTCCTTGTAGCCTTTGAGGCATGCAATACAAATCTCACCGGGATGAGCGGCAGCATAGGCGGTGATGGCCTCCTCAACATCAGTGATGGTAACATCCTTTCCAGCCACCATTTCCTCTGCCAACATCCCCAGAGCTCTTTTAAATGCATCTGAATCATATTAAAGATGGCACGACGTTTTTTGGCCGCTGGCGTGGATAGACGTATGCGGGCATAGTGGGCGTGGAACGCGCAAAGGTAACATCCCCGCGAGTTACATACGTGATGCCATCAATTGTTCCTGATGCCATCCGGCCTAAGCCGACTTGTTTGATTTTTACCATAACTGTTATATGATTAGTTTCTACAATATTTAATTATTCCCAACAGACTTATTTCTTCACTCTATCCATACTCTATCCAAGCAGTAGTCGGATACTACCCAAGGTAATGTCATCCTTTTGACCTTGGGTACACCTTGGCTACACCTTGGGTACACCTTAGGTACACCTTGGGTAGAGTATGTGAAATCTGCGACAAAAGTATAAAAAGTCTATGAAATAGACAAAGAAAAAGTGTTTTTTTTCAATGACCAGTACATTCGAAATTACCAAAATTGATTAACTTGCGCGTGCAAATAGGGTGACGCATCACCAAAGTCAAAAACTCATTTTTTGTACCCCTTATCTCAAATCTTAAAATTTTCTGCAAAAACATACATTATTCAAGATTTTTTTAATATCTTTGTACCCGATATAGTATGCATTTCTAGGAAATCTACGGGATTTGTTCCCTCGTGTAGAGGTGGTAATTTGCTGAACTATACCCTTTTATGCATTTCTTGCCCATGTCCGTTTACATAGTAAACAGGACAAGGGAAAAGTGTGTATATAGGTTAAGTTCGTTAAAATCATCTCTATCTTCATTCAAAATCAACAGGAAAGTGATAAAATTCTTGGATCTTCAAGCCATCACCATGATGCACGGTGATGAAATCAAGGCTGCAATCAATCGGGTTGTAGAGTCTGGTTGGTTCCTTCAGGGCAAGGAAAACCAGCAGTTTGAAGCCGATTATGCAAGATATATCGGTACAACGCATTGTGTGGCTGTGGCCAATGGCTTGGATGCGCTGAAACTCATTCTCCGAGGGTATAAGGAGATGGGCGTGATGCAGGAAGGCGATGAGATAATAGTCCCTGCGAATACGTATATCGCCACCATTCTTGCCATTACGGAGAATAATCTCGTTCCAATCTTGGTAGAACCTACCTTTGAGCACCTGGAGATAGATATTGATCAGATAGAGCAGCACATTACTCCGAAGACAAAGGGTGTGATGACCGTTCATCTCTATGGACGTATAGCCTATAACGAAAAGTTAAGGGATATATGCAAGCAATATGGTCTGAAGCTCATGGAGGATTGTGCTCAGAGTCATGGGTGCGGATTCAGGTTTCAAGATTCAGGTTTTACGAAGACAGGAGCACTGGGTGATGCAGCAGCCCACTCGTTTTATCCAGGAAAGAACCTGGGCGCATTGGGAGATGCAGGCGCAGTGACCACCAACGATGCAGAACTGGCCTCTGTCGTTCGTGCGCTGGCCAATTATGGCAGTCAGAAGAAGTACGTTTTCAAATACGTGGGCATGAACAGTCGTATGGCAGAGACCGATGCTGCCGTATTGGATGTCAAACTGAAGTATTTGGACGAAGACAATAGGAAGCGCCAGCAGTTGGCTGCCTTCTACTACGAGCATATTAAGAATCCACTAATCACGCTCCCCAAACGTATCAATGATGAGAACAATGTCTATCACCAGTTCCCCATTTTCTGCGAAAAGCGTGACGAACTGCAACAGTATCTTGGAGATAATGGTGTTCAGACACTGATTCACTATCCAATACCCCCACACCAGCAGGAGTGTTATAAGGCGTGGAACCATCGTAGCTATCCTATAACAGAGCGTATCCATGCCCAAGAGTTATCAATCCCGATGAGTCAGGTGGTTACTCTGGATGAGGCAGAAACGATAGTTCGGGTACTCAATAAGTTTAGTTGAACAAATCATATTAGTATGAAATATCCTATAGGCATCCAGAATTTTGGTGAGGTAATACGTAATGGCTATGTATATGTAGATAAGACAGCATTGATGTACAAAATGGTGTCTGAGGGGAAATACTATTTTCTTTCTCGCCCTCGCCGTTTTGGTAAATCTTTGTTCTTGTCAACATTAGAGAGCTATTTCAGGGGTGAAAAAGAATTGTTTGATGGGTTTGCTGTCAGTAGCTTGGAACAGGAGTGGAAACAATATCCCATTTTGCATCTGGATCTGAATACGGAACAGTATGAGACGAGTGAGGCATTGGCAAACAAATTAAACCTGTTTCTTTCTCTACAGGAGGAACAATATGGAAGTAATCCCAATGAGAAATCATTAGGAACACGCTTTGAGGGGACAATCCGCAGAATAGCGGAGGCAACAGGAAAGCAGGTCGTTATTCTTGTTGATGAATATGACAAGCCTTTATTGCAGTCTATAGGTAAAGATGAATTGCAGACGGCTTACCGTAATTTGTTAAAAGCATTTTATGGCGCTTTAAAATCTTGTGATCGTTATATCCGTTTTGCTTTCCTGACTGGTGTGACTAAATTTGGCAAAGTAAGTGTCTTCAGTGATTTGAATAATTTGGAGGATATATCGCAGTTGCCTCAATATGATGCAGTATGTGGTATCTCAGAACAAGAGTTGCATATTTTTTTCGATGAAGGAGTTGGTGAACTTGCGAATGCTAACGGCATTTCAAAAGATGAGTGTTATCTACGATTGAAGAAGGATTATGATGGTTATCATTTTACTTGGGATAGCCCTGGTATGTATAATCCCTTCAGCCTTCTGAATACGTTAAAGAACAAAGTTTTCCGTGACTACTGGTTCGAAACAGGAACTCCCTCATTCCTGGTCTATCAATTAAAAAAGACTGGTTATATTTTGGATAATATGACCACGGAGGAACTGGCAACAGACACATTGAACAGTATCGACGTCATGGATGAAAATCCACTTCCATTGCTTTATCAGAGTGGTTATCTTACTATTAAAAATTATGATCGTGAATTTGATTCTTATCAGTTGACTTTCCCTAACCGTGAGGTAGAACAAGGTTTTATACGATATTTGCTTCCTTTCTACACGCCAAAGGTAAATGATAAGAGTACATTTGCAATTACACAATTTGTCAAAGATATACGAAATGGCGATGCCGAAGGTTTCATGCACCGTTTGGAAGGTTTCTTCGCCAAAGGTGATTATCAGGTGATGGGTGATTTGGAAATCTATTTCCAGAACACGCTATACGTCATCTTCCGCATGCTGGGCTTCTATGTAGAGGTGGAGCGCCACACAACTAATGGACGTATGGATATCCTCCTCCAAACTCCAGATTATATTTACATATTGGAACTGAAGATTAATCAGTCGGCAGAAGTCGCCTTGCAGCAGATTGAAGAGAAAGGATATGCCAAGGCTTTTGAAAACGACTCCCGCAAGTTGTTTAAGATTGGTATGAACTTCTCTACCGAAACGAAGTTGATAGATGATTATAAGATTTTGAAATAAATATGGAAAAAGAATGGACAATGATTATCAGGCCACAGGAGAAGTTGTGGAAAGTCAACTTGAAAGAGATTTGGGATTATCGTGACCTGATAGAACTTTTTGTGAAACGTAATATCATCACAGTATATAAACAGACCGTATTAGGCTCTTTGTGGTATCTGATACAACCAGTATTAACGGTCATCATGAACATGGTGGTGTTTGGTGGTATTGCCCACATGAGTACCGATGGCGTGCCTCAAGCGCTGTTTTATCTGGCTGGTAATGTCTGCTGGTTCTATTTCTCAGACTGTCTGAACCAGACCTCCAGTACTTTTGTAGCTAATCAAGGAATGTTCGGAAAAGTATATTTTCCACGTATGGTAGTTCCTATCAGCACGGTCATCAGTAATCTTTTGCGTTTTGGAGTTCAATTAGGCTTATTTATAGCCATGTATCTCTATTTTTTCATGAGTGGAGCTGATGTATGTCCTAACTGGACCATACTTACCGTTCCATTTCTTATTATTATGATGGCTGGTTTAGGACTTGGTTTTGGTATTCTGATATCTTCATTTACTACAAAGTATCGTGATTTTACAATACTCTTTAGTTTTGTCGTATCACTATGGATGTACGCCACACCCATAGTCTATCCTCTCAGTATGGTAACAGACGAGACTTTACGTACCATTATCATGTTGAACCCCATGACCTCTATCATCGAGGCCTTCAAATATGCCACCCTTGGTCAGGGGTATTTCTCCTGGGGAGCCCTCGGCTATAGCTTTGCCTTTATGTCCGTTCTTCTGGTCTGGGGTATCGTGATATTCAACAAAGTTCAGCGTTCCTTCATGGACACTGTTTAATGGAAAAGAAAGTATATGAATGCAATAGAATTTGATCACGTAGGTAAACAATATAGGTTAGGTCTGGTCTCCACTGGTACATTCAGTGACGACCTGACTCGTTGGTGGACAATGCATGTCCGCCATAAGGAAGACCCATTCTTAAAGATAGGCGAGACCAACGACCGCACCAAGAAAGGCGACAGCCGTTTCGTATGGGCCCTGAAAGACATTAACTTCAATGTCGAGCAGGGTGATGTCGTAGGTATCATTGGTAAGAACGGTGCCGGCAAGAGCACCCTGTTAAAACTCCTTTCTCGTGTCACCACACCCACCGTCGGCGAAATCCGTGCGCGAGGTCGTATCGCTTCCTTGTTAGAGGTGGGTACTGGTTTCCACCCAGAAATGACCGGTCGTGAGAATATCTATCTGAATGGTGCCATCATGGGTATGACCAAAGCGGAAATAACTCGTAAACTGGACGAGATTGTTGACTTCTCTGGCTGTGAACGCTATATCGATACCCCTGTTAAGCGTTATTCTTCTGGTATGACTGTCCGTCTAGGCTTTGCCATCGCAGCCCATCTGGAACCGGAGATTCTCGTAGTTGATGAAGTTTTGGCTGTTGGTGATGCTGAGTTTCAGAAAAAAGCTATCGGCAAGATGCAGGATGTATCCAAAGGAGAGGGACGTACAGTGCTTTTTGTCAGTCATAATATGGATTCCATGCTGAATCTTTGTCAAAAGGGTGTCCTCCTGGAAAATGGAAGTGTGAAATACATGGGGGACATCAGATCTACTGTATCGGAATATCTTGGAGGAGATAATGATAATAAATTTATTCAGAAAGATCCCCAAAGTCCTCTGTTTGTTTCTACAGTGTTCTTTACAGGAACACATGAAAACCAGAGTGGCCTTTTTAATTTCGATGAAGATATCACTTTTACTGCTGTTATAAAGAAAGATGCAGATTTGAAAGTTGATAAGAACGCCGTGATGAGTGTTATTCTTATGACAGCAAACAGGACTCGAATATGCAATTATGAGATGCCTATTGGAGATATGCAAGAATCGGAAAGATCCATACAGTTTCGATATAAATCAAAAACGTTGTTGCCAAACAACTATCTGATTAGAATAGTGATGCATATTCCAAATGTCCAATTCTATGACAGGCAAGACACGTGTTCGTTTAAGATATCTGATAATGGTACAGAGTTCTTGAAATATAATGGAACAGATAATGGATTAATCATTTACACTCCTAATATTAATATTTTTAACGGATGACAGAGATAAAAGAACGATTAATAAAAACCCTTAGCGCCTTTATCTCTTTTTGTGAAAAATATCACTTAACTTATTATGGCGCTTGTGGCACAGTGTTAGGAGCTGTTAGGCACCATGGCTTTATCCCATGGGATGATGATATTGATGTATATATGCCAAGAGCAGATTATGACAGGCTTTGGGCTATACAGAATGAAATCCCCAAGCCCTACAAGCTTGCCGATATCTCTGAATTGGGATATACTGCACCATTTATGAAGTTTATGGATATGAGCACTTCAATATGGGAATTTGAAAGAATTCCTTATATGTTAGGTGTTTATGTCGATATCTTTCCTTTGGAAGACTGTCCCGATAATCCTACTGAAATGATAGAGGTAAAAGAGAAATTGAATAATGTTTTTTTTCAATATTTCAGAAGTCTTGAAGTCTGGACAATATCTGATCTTTGGCATAATTACAGAAGTAGTAAGTATATGTTTAAATATGCGTATGAAACAAAGTTCAAATTTGCCCCGCATAAGAAGAAATTCCATAAAAGGGTGTTGACGTTGTTGGAAAAATTGAAAAGTTTTAAGGGCGATTCATATTATTTTAATTCTACGGATGTGTATGCTGAATGTTTAGTGTTTAAGAAAGAATGGTTTGAAAATGCCATCGATGTTCCTTTTGAAAACATTAAAATAAAGATTCCTGGTTCTTATGATGAATATCTAAAATTCTTATATGGAGATTATATGCAACTTCCTCCTCCACAAGAACGAACAAGTCATCATTCTCGTCATTTTGTTTGTTTGGAGAAATGGATGTCAATAGACAGGGTTGTATATTTGGAAAGAATTAAAAGAGTAAAGCGATTTTTGGGTTTGTAATTATGAAAAAAACAGTTTATTTAGGCATGGTGGGTGATATAATGCATCCAGGACTTATTAATATAATAAATGAAGGTGCTAAGTACGGAAATGTGATGATAGGGCTTTATACAGACAAGGCCATAGCTACACATGAGCGTCTACCATATTTGTCTTATGAACAGAGAAAAAACGTTATAGAGAATATTAGAGGCGTGTCTTCTATTGTTCCACAGGACGAATGGAGTTATGTTCCTAACCTTTTAAAATATAAACCAGATTATATTATTCATGGAGATGACTGGCAATATAACTCTATGAAATATATTCGAGATGAGGTGTTTAAAGTCATGGAAACACTTGGCGGCGAAGTGATAGAGATTCCATATACAAAAGGTATCTCATCAAGCAGTCTTAAAGGGGCGATAGATTCTTTGGGCGTTACTCCACAAGTAAGAATGGCTTCTTTACGTAGGCTTATCTCTGCAAAACCTATAGTTCGTATCCTTGAATCCCATAATGGATTGACAGGTCTGATAGCTGAGCATACCTCAGTTGAGGTGAATGGCCAGCATCGTGAGTTTGATGGTATGTGGGCTTCATCTCTTACAGACTCTACTTCTAAAGGCAAGCCTGATATTGAGGCTGTTGATTTAACTACACGTCTTCACGACCTGAACGATACGCTGGAGGTAACTACCAAGCCTGTAATCTATGACGGTGACACTGGTGGAAAGGTTGAACATTTCGTATTCACAGTTCGTACATTGGAACGCTTGGG
>Ga0310694_10003924_pt1 | contig 14488 bp, 14 predicted proteins | sample 174DNAGHGhighgp2_FD_203884 | JGI IMG/M metagenome (GOLD analysis project Ga0310694, IMG submission 203884) | Sheep rumen microbial communities from Palmerston North, Manawatu-Wanganui, New Zealand - 1742 DNA GHGhigh gp2 (v2) (version 2) | ecosystem: Host-associated > Mammals > Digestive system... | reverse complement strand
CATGACCCCGCCTGAGAAGCCCAAGGGCAGCGATGACATGACCCCGCCCGAGGGCACGCAGGGCGGTCCGGGCATGATGCCGCCCCAGAGGACCGAGATCAGCAGCAGTACCAACAGCACCAATAACAGCAATACCTGACAGAAGGAACACGGGCCGGAATTTCCGTTCCGGCCCGTGTACCATATAGGAGTGTCTATGCAGCAGTCAGTCAATGGGTTGGCGCTGCGCGCATCGAAGGATGAGCGCGCGCGGGAACAACTGATACACGAGCAGGAACAGACCATTCTCAGAACCGCCGCGACGGTCAGCCGACATTATGTCAGCAAGAGCGACGACGAATGGTCTGTGGCTCTGTGCGCCTTTTCCCACGCCATTGACCTGTACGACGAGACAAAGGGAGACTTCCTGCCCTTCGCGCAGATGCTGATCCGCCGGGAGCTGGTGGACGCCTACCGCAGCGAGGCGCGCCACGCCGGGGAGATGAGCGTCGCGCCGCATGTGCTCGACGGCTCCGCTGAACCCGAGGAAGACGACGAGAACGTCTATCTCGCCGTGGTGCGCGACAGCGTGGAGGCCTCCGACCGCAGCCTGCATGATGAGATCGTCGCGGCAAACGCGATGCTGAACGAGTACGGCTTCCGCTTCTTCGATCTCACGGAATGCTCGCCCCAGCAGGAGAAAACGCGGCGCGAGTGCGCCGTCGCCATCCGGGGCCTGTTGAAGGACCCGCCGCTGCTGGTGGCGCTTCTGCGGCAAAACCGCAAGCTCCCCATGGCGCAGCTTCAAAGTCTCAGCGGCGTCTCCCGCAAGACGCTCGACCGCTATCGGAAATATATCATTATGGCAGCATTGATTCTCAGCGACGACTATCCGCAGCTTGCGGAATACCTGAAATTTGTAAAGGAGGGAGCGGCTTCGTGAAGGCAGTGATCGTAGACCTTGTGGGCGGTCAGGCCGCAGCGCTGTGTGACGACGGGCGCGTCGTCCGGCTTAAGGACGCGGGCTACACCCTCGGGCAGATTGTGGAGGTACACGCGCGAAAGCCGAGCCGCCCGAAGTGGCTGCGGTACATCTCCTCCGTGGCGGCCGCGGCGGTACTGGTGACGGCTATCGGCGGCGGGGTGGCCTACGCCACGCCCTACGGGGTGGTAAGCCTCGACGTGAACCCCTCTTTGGAATATACCATCAATCGTTTTGACTACGTGCTCTCTGTGGAGGGCGTGAACGAGGACGGACGGGAAATGCTCGCCGGGATGGACAAAACGCAGCTTGTCCACCGCCGCATTGATGACGCGATCGAGGCCTCCGTCACGCAGCTGGAGGCAGGCAAGTGGCTCGGGGGGGAGTCTGACGAGATCCTGCTTGCAGCCGGGACAAAGGCGGACGACCATTCCGAACGCCTCATCCGCGAGTTGGAAACCGGTCTGTGCCAAAAGCGGGACGGACTTGAGGTGCACGCTGTCACCGTAAGCCGCGAGGAGCTTGACGAAGCCCATCGGGAGGGCATGAGTGCCGGACGGCGGCGCATGCTGCACGAGCTCGGCGAGAGCGAGGGCGCGGGCTTTGTCCCCGCGGAATGGGCCAACCGCCCGATCCGGGACATTTTTCAGCAGCTCGACCGCGGCAAGGGGCAGGAGTCCTTCAGCCCCGACATGCATGAGCCGATCACGGACACACATCAGGAGCAGCCCGGTTTTGACCATCAGCAGGCAAACATCGACAGCACCCGTCCCGTTCAGCAGGCGGACGATCACCGTGAGGCGCTGCCGACCGGGAACACCGCGCCGGACGGACATGGGGTGCAGAGCATCCCCACGGGCATGGAGTCTCAGCCCGGCGGGATGCACGCAAGGGAAGACAGCGCGCCGCAATATAACAGCGCACCGCAGAACGACAGTTTACCGCAGAACGCCGCCCCCTGGGATCAGGGCGCGGCGCCGGGCGGCATGGAGCACAGCCCCGGCGGCTTCGGTGGGAATCCCGGCGCCGGGCCCGGCGGCGGACCGCGCGCATAAACGGCAAAGACGGAGGAACACGCCCAAAGCAGGACGTATTCCCCCGTCTTTCATTATAATTGTTATTTCCCCATCAGGTACGCGAAAATCAGAAACGCCGTCTTCATGGCGTCGTGGCGGACAGTGCCGTCCTCCAGACTGATCAGATCATCCTCCACGATCTGTGTCCCGGATGCCTCGATTTCTTCCCGGTCCAGCAGGACCGGGGTTTTGTTTTCTCTGGTCAGGTAGACATCCGCGACGGCGGGGTCGATTTCGGCGTTGTTTGCCAGCACGATGTCCACCCGGCGCTTCCCCAGATATTGGTTGAGCACCCTCACATGGTCGCTGACCCGGTAAGAATCCGTCTCCCCCGGCTGCGTGACCAGGTTGCTGACATAGAGAATCGGAGCCCTGCTCTGCCCGATGGCCTGCACAACCTCCTCCGCGATCAGGTGCGGCAGGATGCTGGTATAGAGACTGCCGGGGCTGAACACGATGAGGTCACTGTCCAGAATGTGGGAAACGACCTCTCGCCCGACGTGGACATCGTGATCATAGTTAAGGCGCGAAATGCTGCGGATATTGTGGCTTACCTCCACCTGGCCGTAAAATTTCTGCTCATGATCGGCATTCTCCCCCACCAGCTCCACTTTTTCCTCCGTCAGCGGCAGGACCGTCCCCTTCACGTTGAGCAGGGAGCACATGTAGCGCGTGGCCTCGGTCAAGCTGCCCTTGAGGTCGATGAGCGCGGCAAGCATGATGTTTCGCACGGGATGGTTGTAGAGGCTCCCGTCCCGGGAAAAGCGATAGCGCAGCAGGCGGGTGAAGTCCTCATCCACGTTTGCCATGGAGATGAGCACCTTGCCCACATCCCCCACGGCGGGAATATCCAGTTCCTTTTTCAGTACGCCGGTGCTGCTGCCGTTGTCGCTGACCGCGATGACGGTCGTGACATCGACCGGGAAAAGCTTCAGGCCCGACAGCAGACAGGAAAGGCCGGTGCCGCCGCCGAAAACGACGATTTTTTTCACGGGCGCTCAGCCCTCCTTTTTTCTCTCCTCCAGGGACAAGAGCACAATCCTTTCACAAAGCTCCGCGTAGCTCATCCCCTCCGCCGCCGCGGCGCGCGGAATGAGCGAGGCCGGTGTCATCCCCGGCAGGGTGTTGACCTCCAGGCACCAGGGCTGACCCTTGTCGTCCAGGATGAAGTCCACGCGGGAATAGACCGCGAGGCCCAGCGCCCTGTGAAACTGCAGCGCCGCCTCGCCGACGGCCCGCTGCTCGGCTTCGGTGATGCGGGCGGGGCAAATCTCCTGCGCGCCCTCCGCGCCGCTCTGATACTTGGCAACGTAATCGAAGTATGTACCTTCCGGCGGGACGATCTCGATGGCGGACATGTAATGGTCATCCAGGATGGGCTGGGTGATCTCCCGGCCCCTGATCTTTTCCTCCACGATCACACGGGTGTGGAAACGGGCCAGGTCCCAGAGCGCATTCTCCAGCTCCTGCTTTGTCTCCGGCAGGGCCACGCCGATGGAGGAGCCGCCGTTGACCACCTTCACCGCGCAGGGCACGGGCAGCTCTTCCACGAGCCGCGGAATATCCGCCTCGGTGTAGCACAACTCCCGCCACGCGGGTGTGCGCACATGGGCGCTCTCCATGATCTTCTTGGCCACCGCCTTATCCATGGCCATGGCGCTGGAAAGCGGGCCGGAGCCGGTATACGGCACGCCCAGCAGATCGAGCGTGGCCTGGATCTTGCCGTCCTCCCCATCCGCGCCGTGCAGGCCGAGGAACACGCAGTCGGCAAGCTGGCACAGGGCCAGCACGTCTTTGCCGATGCGGCTGGGGCTTTTAAGCTTGCGGGCGGCCTTCACCTCGTTCAGATCCGGAGCCGTCTTGCCGATGGCAACCTGGCCCACAAGGCCGTCGGGCTCGTCAAAGGCGTCCTCCAGTCTGCCGTGATAATCCTCCAGGCCCATATAGAGATCCACAAAAACCGCCTGATGGCCGAGACTTCTCAGCGCTTTGCAGACGGAGGTCGCCGTGACGAGCGACACCTGCCGCTCGGTACTGACGCCGCCGCCCAATACCACTATTTTCATACAGGAATTTTACCCTTTCAAAAGTTTTTCATGACCCGCGGCACGCGCTTGGATACCGCGCACAGCAGCTCATAGGGGATGGTCTGCGCCGCCCGCGACAGGAGATTGAGGTCGGCCCTTGCGCCGAAAATTTCCGCCTCATCCCCCGGCTGTACTTCGGGCAGATCGGTGAGATCGACCATGCACATGTCCATGCAGATGCTGCCGCGCTGGGGCGCAAGGCCGTCCCCGACAGCGTAGGCGCAACGGTTGGAACTCAGGCGCGGCAGCCCGTCGGCATAGCCGATGCCGAGCACGCCCATGCGCGTCTCCCGCTCGGTGGTGAAGCGCCGCCCGTAGCTGACCGTGGTGCCGGGGGCGTAGTGCTTGACGGTAAGCACCCGTGTCATCAGGCGCATGCAGGGCCTGAGACCGAGCTTTCCCGCCTCATCGCCGTAGCCGTAGAGCAGCAGGCCCGGGCGCACCATGTCCAGGGCAAACTCCGGCAGATAGTGCAGCACCGCGCCGGAGTTTGCGCAGTGGCGCAGCCGGAAGCGGACGCCCCGCTCTCCCGCGGCTTCGATCGCCGCGAGGAAGCAGCGAAACTGCTCTTTTGTGTAACGCTCGTTTTCCTCGCCCGGCTCGTCGGAGACAGCGAAGTGGGTGAACACCCCTTCCGTGTCCAGGCCCGGGAGTCCGCATGCCTGCACCAGCTCCGCTGCGCCCCGGGCGAAATTCTCCCCGGTGCAGAGAAAGCCGAGGCGGGACATGCCGGTGTCCACCGCCATATGTACCTTCAAAACGCCGCCCGCAGCCTGCGCTTCCTTCGAAAAGGCCTCCGCCTCCTCCAGTCCGGTGACGGCCTGGGTAATGCCGCGCTCGATGAGCATGGCGGTGTATTTTGCCGGGGTGTGGCCGAGGATCAGGATCGGCATTTTGATCCCCGCCGCGCGAAGCTCCAGCGCTTCGTCCAGGCAGGCCACAGCCAGATAGTCCGCGCCCGCGCCCTCCAGCAGCCTTGCCGTCTCCACCGCGCCGTGGCCGTAGGCGTCGGCCTTCACCACGCCGAGGAAGTGGCAGCCCTCCGGCAGCACCGCCCGGATCGCCCGGATGTTGTGCAGGATATTCTCGGGGCTTATCTCAGCCCAGCATCTTTTTTCCGGTTCTTTCATGGTATCACCTTATTTCAGCGGCCCGCTGCCAGTCTATGCCAACCGGGCCGGATTCGTTCACACTTTACAGGTGCGTCGGCTCCTGCGCACGGGAGTGCAGCCACTGGCGCACGCGGTTGAGCGGTGTCACGCGGCGCATGATGAGCTGTCCGGTTTTGTTCTGGATGAAGCGGCGAAACTCGTCCTCCCGCTCTCCAAGCTGCTCCTTGGGGATCCGGTAGCCGCCGTACTCATTGCGAAAGAGGTAGTAGGCCCCCATATCCTCCCCGATGCGCAGCACCTCGTTATAGGGCAGGGCGTCCAGCTCCTCCCCGTTGGCAAGGTTGATGACGCGCATTTTGTTTTTTTCAAACACATAGCGGGACGCGGGCAGGGGCTGTCCCTCCGCCTCAAGCTGATCCGCGATTTTGTGGGCCGTGCGGTTGGAGGCGGCGTAGGTGGAGGTCATCAGATAGCAGCCGTAGCCGATGATCAGCAGGCTCCAGACGCTCCCGCCGCCGTAGAGGATGGCCAGCACGATCACCGCCACGCTCAGGAGGCTTCGCGCCGCGCGGTTTCGCCCGCAGAAAAGATCATACTGCATGTGGGACAGGGCGACCAGCGTTTTCCGGTCATGCCGCATTTCCACCTCAAAGCCTTCCATGGTTCTCCGCCTCCCATCACCGGCCAATACTGACCCATTATTGTTGTGAATTGTACCACGTCCGGCGCGAAAGCGCAAGGCGGGGCATCAATATAGTTTCGCTCCCTGCCATCCTGTCAGCACAATAACTTCCCCAAAAAATCACCGCCATTTTTGTTGAATATAGCAAAAAGTGTTGATAAATCGTTCGTCCATATTGACATTTCTGTGCAATCTGGTGTACTTTAGTGTCATCATAAAGGTTTGTTAATATGATTAACAGCCTTGATCGGACACATCACATTATGAAAGGAAGAACAAACATGAAGAAACTACTCGCACTGGTCCTGACGCTGACCATGGTCCTGGCGCTCTGCACCTTCGCCCCTGCCGCCTTCGCGGCGAAGGACGATCATTACGTCTTCAAACTCAGCCACGTCTTTGCCCCCACCGAGCAGCTCACTGTTGAGATGGAAAAGGTTGCCGAGCGCATCAAGGAGCGCACCAACGGCGCCGTTGAAATCCAGACCTATGGCTCCGGCCAGCTGGCTGTCTACAAGGACAACCTCCAGCAGGTCGTGGACGGCTCCAACTGGATCGCCTGCGAAGACCCCTCCTACCTCGCCGACTACAACATCAATTTTGAGGCTCTGATCGCCCCGATGCTGTATGCCAACCTCCAGGAGTATTCCTACGTCTGCCAGTCCGATCTGGTCAAGTCCCTTTGCAAGGACATTGAGGACAATTACGGCATCCACGTCCTCGCGCTCGACTTCAACGTCGGCCTGCGCTGCATGCAGACCAACAAGGTCATCACCACTCCCGATGATCTCAAGGGCATGAAGATCCGCGTTCCCAACAGCTCCATGTACATCAACCTCGTCAACGCGATGGGCGCCACCCCCGTCCCCATGGCCTTCTCCGAGACCATCTCCGCCGTGCAGCAGGGCGTTGTCGACGGCCTTGAGGGCAACATGAACGCCTACTCCACCAACGGCTCCGCCGAGGTTGCAAAGCAGATGTCCTTCACCAACCACCTCATCGGCACCTGCGGCGCTTACATCAATATCGACGTGTGGAACTCCCTGCCTGAGGAGTACCGCGACATCATCCAGGAGGAGTTCACCGCCGGCGCTGCCGAGCTCACCAAGTTCACCGACGACAACTTCCAGTCCACCATGGAGATGCTCGAGAAGGATCAGGGCTGCCACTTCAACGATGTTGACATGGACGCCTTCCGCGCTGTGATGCAGGTCGAGTATGACCGCATGGTCAAGGAAGACGGCGTTTCCGCCGACTTTATCCCTCAGCTCCAGGAGCTGGTTGCCGAGTACGACGCCGCCCACCCCGCCGCCTGATTTCGGCAAAGTCTGAACCGAACCTGAACACGATTTCCTGAAAAGACCGCCTGCCGCGGCAATGCTGCGGCAGGCGTCTGCCGATTTTCTATGAGAAAGAAGGTGCCCCCAGCTTGAAAGAAAGAGGCAAACATATCCTGAAAAACCTCGATGCGTACATTGCGGGAACCTTATTTGCCGTCACCATGGTGCTGGTCATCATGAATGTCTTTACCCGTTATGTCTTTAATTTTGTAATCGCCTGGAGTGAAGAGGTCGCCACAAGCTGCTTTGTGTACACCGTGTTCATCGGTGCGGCCTGGTGCCTGCGCACACGGCAGCATGTCGGCGTTGACCTGCTGGTTGAGCGGCTGCCCGGCAAGGTGCGCGAGGTCGTCCATCTGCTGACCGATATCGTCATCTTTGCCCTGAACAGCTACATCACCTATCTTTCGGTGCTGTTCATGCGCTCCTCCAAGGCCAAGACCATGCCCATCCTGAAAATCTCTGTCAATTACCTGTACGCGGCGCTGCTGATCGGCTTCGGCCTGATGGCGATCTATTCCCTGATCCACTGCATTGAGGATATCAAGCAGATGGCAAACCCGGAGCGGAAGGAGGTCCAGAGCTGATATGGTAATGTATCTTCCGATCATCATTGCCCTGGTGCTGTACTTCACCGGCATCCCCATCGCCTATGCGCTGATGGCCGGTACGCTGTACTACTTCGGCTTTGTGGATACCACCTCCAAGACCTATCTGCTGCTGCAGAAGTTCATCACCTCCACCCAGTCCTTCCCCTTCCTGGCCATTCCCTTCTTCATCATGGCCGGCTCCATCATGAACTACTCCGGCATGAGCGATAAGCTCATGGCCTTTGCCGACGCCCTGACCGGCCACACAGCCGGCGGCCTTGCGCAGATGAACGTGCTTTTGAGTATGCTCATGGGCGGCTGCTCCGGCTCCGCCAACGCGGACGCCGCCATGGAGTGCAAGATGCTGGTGCCCGAGATGGAAAAGCGCGGCTACGGAAAGGGCTTCTCCGCAGCCATTACGGCGGCTTCCTCCTGCATCACGCCCATCATCCCGCCCGGCATCAACCTGATCGTCTACGGTCTGATTGCGGGCGCGTCCGTGGGCAAGCTCTTTGCCGCGGGCTACCTGCCGGGCTTTCTGATGGCGGCATCGCTGATGGTCGCGGTGCACCTGATTTCCAAGAAGCGCGGCTACGCCCCCAGCCGCACCAAGCGCGCCACCGCCGGACAGATCGCCAGGCAGGCGCTCGACTCCTTCTGGGCGCTGTTCTTCCCGCTCGGCATCATCATGGGCATGCGCATGGGTCTCTTCACCCCGACCGAGGCCGGCGGTGTCGGCATCCTCTACTGCTTCCTGATCGGCAAGTTCGTATACAAGGGCCTGCGCAAGGAGCACTTTATCCCCATCTTCAAGGAGACCATCGCCGGCACCTGCACGGTCATGCTGATCATCGTGGCGGCGAACCTCTTCGGCTACTATCTGACCTGGGAGAACATCCCGAATAACCTCCTCAAGGCTGTCAGCGGCATTGCCACCAACAAGTATCTGGTGCTGCTGATCCTGAACTTTGCGCTGCTGATCATGGGCATGTTCCTCGAGGGCGGCGCGGCACTCATTATCCTCGCCCCGCTGATGGTTCCGCTGGTCAAGGCCGCGGGCATCGACCTTGTGCACTTCGGCATCGTTGTGAACGTCAACATCATGATCGGCGGCCTGACCCCGCCCTTCGGCTCCATGATGTTCACCTGCGTGTCGATCACGGGCAGCAAAATGTCCGAGTTCATCCGGGAGGTGCAGCCGTTCATCCTTGCGCTCATCATCGCGCTGCTGCTGCTCACCTACATCCCGGGCATCTCCCTGCTGCTGCCGAATCTGATCTACTGAAATAAAAGGACAAGAGGAAAAACTATGAGAGTATTTGCACACCGCGGTTACAGCGGAAAGTACCCGGAAAACACCATGCTCGCCTTCCGGGAGGCGGAGAAGGCCGGGACTGACGGCATTGAGCTGGACGTTCAGCTTTCCAAAGACGGGCAGATCGTCATTATCCATGACGAGACGCTGGACCGCACCACCACCGGCACGGGCTGGGTCAAGGACCACACGCTGGCAGAGCTCAAGGAGCTGGACGCCTCCGTCATCAAGGGCACCGCGTATTCCCCGGAGCGCATTCCCACGCTGGAGGAATACTGCCGCTGGGTGAAGGACACGAAGCTCATCACCAACATCGAGCTGAAAACCAGCATCATCTATTACCCGGAGATCGAAGAAAAGACAGCCGAAATGATCAAAGCGTTTCACCTGGAGGACCGGATCATCTTCTCCTCCTTCAACCATCTGTCAATCGTGCGCATGAAGCAGCTTCTGCCCGAGTGCCCGGTCGGCGCGCTGGTGGAGAATAACGATCTCCAGTATGCGGGCTACTACTGCCGCAAGCACGGCTTTGATTTTTATCACCCGGACTGCCACCTGCTGACGAAAGAAAACGTAGACAACTGCAAGGAATACGGCGTCGGCATCAACACCTGGACAGTCAACGATCTCGGTATCCTTGAGACCATGTGCGAGTGGGGCGTGGAGGGCGTGATCGGCAACTTCCCCGCAATTCCGAAGGCCTGGCTGGCCGCGAAATAATACGAATCGCAAAAGGACGTATCGGCTTCTCCCATTGGGAAGAGCCGGTACGTTTTTTTGCGGACGCCTGCCTGTCCCGCTTGGAAACGCAACGTGTCAAGAAAATATCGTTCACAAAAAGTACGCCGTATTTTTGTGAATGATGCCAAAAAAGTGCGTGCAGAAATCGTTGGAGTTGACAGATATGTGCAAAGTGGTGTAAGTTATAACTATCTTAAAGGTTTGTTCACAAGTCTTGTATCGCGTGCGGCAAAGGAGCTTCCCTTTTTACCGGCATCAGGACTTACGACAGCCTTACACGTACAAAAAATACCGAAAGGAGAACGACAACATGAAGAAAATCATCCCGTTGATCCTGGGACTGGCCGCGATCGTGGCGCTGTGCGCCTTCCTGCTGAAAGGGGGCGAGTCCGCATGAAAAAGGTACTCGCACTGGTTCTGACGCTGAGCATGCTGCTGGCTCTGTGCGCTTTCTCCCCCGCCGCCTTTGCGGATGAAGCCGATGATTACTACATCGAGCTGACCTACTCCAACGTCTTCAACCCCAAGGAATGGAACTACAAAGCCGCCGAGAAGTTCGCCGACATGGTGACCGAGAAGACCGAGGGTCACGTGAAGGTCACCTTCCACGGCCTCAACGAGCTTGACTGCTACCGTGACTCCGTCGTCCACGCCGTCAACGGCGACAAGTGGATCGGCCTGGAAGAGCCCTCTCTCTTCGCTGACTGGGTCGGCGACTGCGCCGTCCTCGTCGGACCGATGCTCTACAACAACGACGAAGAGTACAACTACGTCATGGATTCCGACATTGTCAAGGGCGTGAAGGAAGCGCTGGCGGAAGAGAACATCCACATCCTCGACACCCACTACTCCTTCGGCTACCGCTCTGTCGTCACCAACCTCGACATCACCAAGCCCGAGGATCTCAAGGGCGTGAAGCTGCGCTCCACCACCGCCTCCCTGTTCATCAAGACCATCGAGTGCCTGGGCGCCACCCCTGTCCCCATGAGCTTCACCGAATGCCTCTCCTCCATCTCCTCCGGCCTTGTTGACGGCTTTGAAGGCTCCACCTCCACCCTCGCCGGCGCCGGCGCACCCTACGAGCTGGTGAAGAAGGTCGCGCTGACCAACCACTTCATCGCCACCCGCTGGCTGTTCATGGCCCAGGACGTGTATGAGGATATGCCCGAGAAGTGGCGCAACATCCTCGACGAGTGCGCGCTCGAGTGCGGCCTGTGGGAGCAGACCTCCTGCGCGGACGACGAAGCCGTCCAGATCCAGAAGATGAAGGACGAAGCCGGCGTCACCTGGAACGAAGTCGACATTGACGCTTTCACCGAAGCCTGCGCTCCCGTTTACGACTGGATCGTGGAGGAGTACGGCGCCAATCCCGATCTGCACCAGCAGCTGGTTGACCTCATCAACGACTTCCGCGCAAGCAAGTAAGCGCGGATACAGCGATCAATTGAACTGTGCTTAACGGCTGGACTGCCCGTTTTTACGGGCAGTCCATGTCCGGTATTATGGTATTGACAATTCAAGTCTCTTTTAAGGACTATTGCCTATGAAAAAGAAAATCACGCCATCTCTTATCCTTCATAACCTTGACGCGATCATCTGCGGCACCACCCTGACGCTCTGCGTCATCCTGGTCAATGTGAACGTCATCTTCCGTTACTTCCTCAACAGCCCCATCAAGTGGACCGACGAGGTCGTGACGAGTCTTTTCGTGTGGACGGTGTTCATGGGCAGCGCCTACGCCCACCGCCGCAAGGCGCACCTGGGCGTGGACATTGTGGTGAACCTTGTACACGGCCCGGCGAAAACAGTGATCGAGGTCATTGTGGAACTGCTGGAGATCCTGGTACTGGCTCTGCTGACCTACATCAGCGCCCAGTACGTGCTGAACCTGATCTTTAAACGCGGCATCATGTTCACCATTAAGGACGGCGTCTTTGCCTGGGGCAAGGTGAAGCTCACCTACACCGACACCCTGCGCATTCCCAAGTGGTATACCGGCATTGCCGTGCCGCTGGGCTTCGGCACATCGTTCCTCTACTCCGTTGTGGCTTTTCTGCGCGACCGGCTGCACATCATCAAGAGCAAGGCGCCCGTTGAGGCGAACAGCCAGGAAGGGGGCGTAACCTGATGACCTTGAGCTTTGTAAACCTGATCCCCATTTTCCTGGTCTTCATCCTTTACTTTGCGGGCATGCCTATTGTGTACGCCCTTTTCGGCTCCACCTTCTTCTACTTCTACTTTATCAACAACGGCGTACAGCCCTGGACGATCCTGCAGAAGGTCATGAACTCCACGCAGTCCTTCTCCATGCTGGCCATCCCCTTCTTCGTCATGTCCGGCTCCGTCATGAACTACGGCGGCATTGCGGACAAGATGATGGATTTCTGTGAATGCGTCACAGGCCATATGAAGGGCGGCCTTGCCCAGGTCAACGTGCTGCTGAGCATGCTGATGGGCGGCTGCTCCGGCTCCGCCAACGCCGACTGCGCCATGCAGTCGAAGATGCTGGTGCCCGAGATGGAAAAGCGCGGCTACGGCAAGGCCTTCTCCGCCGCCATCACGGCGTCCTCGTCGGCGGCCACGCCCGTCATCCCGCCCGGCGTCAACCTCATCGTCTACTCCCTCATCGCGCAGGCGTCCCTGGGCCGCATCTTTGCCGCCGGCTATGTCCCCGGCATTCTGATGAGTATCTCCATGATGATCGTCGTGGCCATCATCGCCCACAAGCGCAACTACCCCACCACGCGCGACAAGTTCCCCCCGATCAAGGAAGTGCTCAAGCAGGCGTTCATCTCTTTCTGGGGCCTGTTCTTCCCGTTCGGCATCATCCTCGGCATGCGCTTCGGCCTGTTCACCCCGGCTGAGGGCGGCGCGGTCGCGGTGCTGTACTGCTTTGTGATCGGCAAGTTTGTGTACAAGAAGCTCAGCTTCAAGGAGCACTTCATCCCCATCCTGCTCGACACCATTGCAGGCACCTCCAGCGTCGTGCTGATCATGGTCTCGGCCTCCACCTTCGGCAACTACATGAGCTATATTAACCTGCCGAAGATCGTCGCGGCCTCCATCACAACCCTCACGAGCAACAAGTATGTCTTCCTGATGCTGGTGAACCTGGTGCTTCTGTTCATGGGCATGTTCCTGGAGGGCGGCGCGGCCCTGATGATCGCAACCCCCCTGCTGCTGCCCGTTGCCCAGAAGCTCGGCGTCGACACGATCCACTTCGGTCTTGTCTGCATCGTCAACATCATGATCGGCGGCATCACGCCTCCCTTCGGCTCCATGATGTTCACCACCTGCGGCATCACCGGCTGCCGGATCGGAGACTTTATCAAAGAGGTCTGGCCATTCATCTTGTGTCTGTTCATCGTGCTGCTGCTCATCACCTTCATCCCGGTGCTTGTCACCGTGGTGCCGGATCTGATCTACGGCCCGATCAACACCACGATCTCCATGTAAGCAAGCAAAAAAGATTGGAGCGCCGCCCGGCGCTCCAATTTCTTTTATACAGGATCAGTCGATCTTGAGGCACACCTCGATATCGCGGTCCAGGTGCTTGACGAATTCCCGCGCGTCGTCGAGGGAGCCGACGATGCTGGCATAGTGCGTGGGGATCACGGTATGCGGGCGCATGGCGTTGACAAATTCCGCCGCCTCCCGCGCGTTCATGGTGTAGGTGCCGCCGATGGGAACCAGGGCGATGTCGCACTCCACCGCCTCCCCCTCCGGGATGCGGTCGGTGTCGCCCGCGACATAGATCATGTGCGGGCCGATCTCCAGCACGTAGCCGAGCCAGCCCTTCTCCTTCGGGTGGTTGGGCTTGTTGGTGTTGTAGGCGGGCACGCCCTCGATCTCAACATCCAGGATGCCGAGGTTTTCCTCCGCCTCCAGGGTGCGAAGCTGTGTCGGCGCGATGCCAGCGTCCAGCGCCTCCTGCCGCATGGAATAGGGGCAGACATAGATGGTGTCCGGCTTTGCCGCCTTGCGGAAATCCTCCGGCGAGAAGTGGTCGAAGTGCGGGTGCGTGAAGAGGATGAGGTCTGCGTCGTGCCGCTCCTCCTTCAGACGGAAGGGGTCGATGTAGGCGATGACCTTGTCGTCGATGCGGATGCTGCTGTGTTCGTTGATGGTGATGTTGTCGAGCATTTCACAGTCCTCCCTTTTCCTGTCTCGCAATGGAATCTTTCCAGCACTTGTGGCACATGGCGATATAGCGGTCGTTGCCGCCGAGCAGCACCTGGCTGCCCTCGGTGACGATATGGCCCTGCTCGTCGATGCGGGCGTTGACGGTGGCCTTGCGCCCGCAGGCGCAGACGGTCTTGATCTCCGTCAGGGAATCGGCCAGCTCCATGAGCCGCTGCGCGCCGGGGAAAAAGTGGGTGAGAAAATCCGTGCGCAGGCCGAAGCAGAGAACCGGCAGGTCGTCATCGTCCACCAGGGTGCGCAGGCCGTCGATCTGCTCCGGGGTGAAAAACTGCGCTTCGTCGGCGATGATGACGTCGTGCTTCCCTGCCGCGCGGTAGGCGGCGATGATATCGTCCTCCGGCTCGATGACCTGCGCCGTCTCCATGAGGCCGATGCGGCTTT
>Ga0310694_10003923_pt1 | contig 14489 bp, 13 predicted proteins | sample 174DNAGHGhighgp2_FD_203884 | JGI IMG/M metagenome (GOLD analysis project Ga0310694, IMG submission 203884) | Sheep rumen microbial communities from Palmerston North, Manawatu-Wanganui, New Zealand - 1742 DNA GHGhigh gp2 (v2) (version 2) | ecosystem: Host-associated > Mammals > Digestive system... | reverse complement strand
GTTTATTGCAGGGCTGGTCATGATGGCCAAAAACCCTGAACTATTGCAAAAACGGCTGAACGCCAAGGAACAAGAAAAGGAGCAAAAGACCGTCGTGGCACTGAGTGGCTTGCTGTTCATCGCCGCATTCGTCGTGGCGGGCCTCAACTGGCGCTTCCAATGGTGTGTGCTGCCCAATTGGGTCGTTTGGGTGGCCGCTGGCCTATTCTTGGTGTGTTATCTGCTTTATGCCGAAGTCTTGCGCGAGAACACCTACCTCTCACGCACAATCGAGGTGCAGGAACACCAAAAAGTCATCGACACAGGGCTTTACGGCATCGTCCGTCACCCGATGTACATGGCCACCACCCTTCTCTTCCTGATGATGCCTTTGGTGCTGGCCTCGCCGATTTCGTTCGGCATTATGCTGTTGTATATCCCTTTGATAGCCAAACGTATCCGTAACGAAGAAGCCGTGCTTGAGCAAGGCTTGGAAGGCTATAGCGAATACAAACAACGTGTGAAATACAAGGTTTTGCCTTTTATCTGGTGAAGTCATGAGATACAAATTAGCGATATTTGACCTCGACGGCACGCTGCTCGACACCATCGACGACCTCAAGGAGGCCGTCAACCACGCCATGAGGCTGAGAGGCTTCCCGACCTTTACCCGCGACGAAGTCATGGCCATGGTCGGCCATGGTGCCCGCAACCTGATGCGAAAGGCATTACCCGTCGGCCATAAAGATGACATGGTAGATGCCGCCTACAACGACTTCAGAGCCTACTACATTACCCATATCGATGTGCATACTAAACCTTTTCCTGGGATACAAGACATATTGTCCAATTTGACCAAAGAAGGCGTGATGCTTGCCGTTGCCTCCAACAAGTTCCAAGAGGGCACCGAGCACCTCATCAAGGAGTTCTTCCCCGAGATTCCCTTTGTGGCGGTCCTGGGCGGTCGCCCCGGCTTCCCCCTCAAGCCAGACCCCGAGATTGTCGGCGAGGTGCTGCGCAAGGCGGGCATCAATAAAAAAGAGGATGTCGTTATGGTCGGCGACTCCGACACCGACATGGAGACCGCTGCCAACGGCGACATCATGGGCATTGCGGTGAACTGGGGGTATCGGGATATGAAAAAAACGGCCCTTCGATGCTTCGACTGTGCCCAGCAATCGCAGGCTCAGGGTCCTCAACGCATGATAGTAGTAGAAACTGCTGAAGAACTACAACAATTGCTACTGCCATGACCGACAAGATGACTCCCGCTCAGCGGCATTACTGCATGTCGCGCATCCACGGCAAAGGCACCAAGCCCGAGCTGAAGGTGCGGCAATGGCTGTGGCGGCACGGCTACCGCTATCGCCTCAACGTGAAGAGCGTACCGGGCAAGCCGGATATCGTCATGCGACGGTATCGTACGGCGATTTTTGTGAATGGATGTTTCTGGCATGGCCATCATGTAGAGACGCAAAATTTTGCGTCTCTACCAGAAATCACCAATTCATCATGTTGCAAGATTCCGCAGACGAATCGGGAATTTTGGGTGAACAAAATCAAAAGAAACCAGGAACGCGACCAAAAGAATTATCAAGTGCTTCACGACAACGGCTGGCAGGTTATCGTGGTGTGGGAATGTCAACTGACACCCAAGCGCATCGAGGAGACGATGCTGCGCGTGGAGCTGCTGCTCAACGAAAATTTCTTGGCTTTGCACAAACCGAAGGTGGTTGCTTATGATGTTCAAGATGCTCCTATTTCTATGGCAGCGGAAGATGAAAACTACGGAAAGAGATGAAAATCCAAATATCTTTCTATCTTTGCAGCCGTAAACCAATCAAAACACATTACAATGAAGAAGATGATTACCGTAATAGCGATGCTTTTGTTTGCTTGCATGGCAGCAATGGCTCAAGAAACCAACTACGCCAAGAGCGACTTCGTCCCGGGTGACGAGATGATTTTCGACGACAACTTCGAAGGAGAGAAACTGGGCGAATTCCCGCTGAGTTGGGATTTGCTGGACGGCTATGCGGAAATGGCACAGCAGCAAGGACGCAATGTGATTGCATTCACCGACAACGGCCTGGGACAGGTGATGCCGCTGATGAAAAAGAAATGGGATTGGCTGCCGGAGGTGTTCACGGTGGAGTTTGACCTCTACGTGGCTCCAATGAATACGGGTAACGAGGAAGAGACCACGCTCGATATGAACATTTATTTCGGCGACCGAGGCGACGACAGCTACTACAACGCCTCAAGCTACGTGCACTTCTGGTACAGGGAAGACGGTTCGTGCAACCTAACGTGGAGCCTGCTGAAGCCAGATGGGGACAACCAGTCGACTGGAGAAAAGATGCTGGGATTGAGCCCAAGCAACAGCGACTACCTGGAAAAAGACAACCCTGTGGTTGCCGGCGAATGGAACCACTTCGCTTTCTCGTTCAACCAGCGGGCTTTCAAAGGCTATGTGAACGGCGTGCGTATGATCAACGTGCCGGCCATGAAGGCTCCTGGCTATTTATTCTTTGCCAGCGGATCATTCTATCGCTACACGGGGTTGAGCAATGTGCGCATCGCCCAAGGTGCCGTACCGCTCTACGACCGCCTCACCACTGACGGCAAAATCGTTTCCTACGCCATCACCTTTGAGACCGGCAAGGCCGACCTGAAGCCTGAATCCGTCATCGAGATCAACCGTGTGGCCAAACTGATGCAGGAGCATCCCGAGCTTGAGTTCGAAGTGCAGGGCCATTGCGACAACACCGGTACTGATGCTGTGAATGACCCGTTGAGCCAACAGAGGGCCGAAGCCATCGTGAATGCCCTTGTGAAACAAGGCATCGCTCAGTCGCGCCTCACGCCCGTGGGCAAAGGTTCTCACTCTCCCATTGCTCCTAACGACACAGCTGATGGTCGCGCCAAGAACCGCCGCGTGGAGTTCGTAAAAAAATAACCTTAGACTATGAAAAAGCTTCTTTTTATCTTTGTTATGACCGCGTTGACAGCAGGAGCGCAAACCGAAAACAATCCCAAAGACCTTTGGACCCATTCGGTTGAAGTTGATTTGGGCGACAACTGGAAACAAAAGACTATCACCGTGCCTGGAAAAGGTACTCCTAACGTGATTGACTTTTTCCGCGCCTTTGCCAAAGCCTACCCATGCGAATACCACGACTTGTTTTTGCAATACCTTGATGGCGACAATGAAGTGTTGTTTCGCCATGAAAAGCCACAGATAACCATCGACAAGGACTCCTGTTTCTTGCGAAACGAAAGCTTCTCAATGCGCGTCTTCTACGAAAAAGACAAACCTGTCGCTCTTGGCGTGTGCTGCCATAAGGAACTCATCACGAAACTGAAGGACGCCTACTACTATCGCTACAACCCAACCACACGTAAACTGACACCTCTCGCTCAAGGTAGCGACTTTACGGGCGGCATCTTGAAACGTGAAACCGTGTTTCCTTCCAGAAAGGACGACAACACGGTTTTGATGACACATCGTTGGGGGCGCTGCGGCATAGATGGCTCATTGCGTTGGGAAGACAACAAGTTCGTTTTTATTGACAACACGAAGCAAAGCTTTATACTTTACAGTCAGAGAGCAAGTGTGAAATCACTTTTTTCAGAATACCTCATGAGATATGACATGGAGTTACGTGAACCAAAAGCCCCCTCCGACCTGCCAGGCAGCAGTTACACTTCTCTGCCCATCTGCGTGGCCATCGAAGGCAAGAATTCCGGAAAACACTATGCAGAAGCATCAGCCATGGAAGGTTTCTATGATTTCTATGCCCGAGGGTGGGAGCGCGCCGACAGCACTTTGATTGTTGCTATCTATACAGAGTGCGCACCCAAATTCGACTACGACTTCAGCCATAAAAACAAAGACGGTTCTACTGTCAAAACGCCACATAAATTGGAGGCTGGTGACGAAGTATTCCTACAATTCTACCTATGCGACAATAAAGGGATGGCTTCTTATTTAGATCCTAAGACTGATTCATTTACCACTCTTGTCGGCATAGGCTTACCCAACCTAGAACACAACGAATGGCGTTGCATTCTCTCTCCCGACAACGAGGACTTGCTGTTCGTCCGCGAGTCGGACGGCCTGACAAAAGTGTTCAAATGGGAAGGCGATTTGCTGAAAGAACAGTAAGCGTTATTTCATTCTGAGCTTCAATAAACCGTCAAATCAACATTCTTGTCTTTTTCCGATATTCAGCATAGCCCGGCTTGTTTTGAAGCTGGCGCCGTTCCATCATCGGGATGCTGATGAACAGGAAGAGTGCCGTCATGGCTATGGGGGCGAGAATCAGCCAATCCAAGCCGTACACTGAAGCATACATCGTCCAAACACCCCACCACATCGAGATTTCACCAAGATAGTTGGGGTGACGACCATGTTTCCAAAAGCCCACATCGCAATATTGGCCAGGGTGCTCTTCTCGAAAACGGTGAATCTGTGTATCGGAAACCAACTGCAAAGTGGCTGCTGCAATACATATTGCAAAGCCGAGCCAAGTCAGGATGTTGGCTTCGGCAGTCGACTCAAACAAGCCAAATCCAGGAAGCATGGCGGCAAACACCAAAACGGTCGGCATCATGTTCAGGCCGAAGAAATTGATGATTTGGAAAATGAAAGGCGACTGCGTTTCGCGATAACGGGTGTAACGCCAATCCTCATGAGCGAGGCCCTTGAAGGTATAGGCCCAATTGCCCGTCAAACGGATACCCCAATACCAAACGGCAAGCAGCAGCAGGATGACCGGCAATGTGAATACCGACTTGTAAAACACCCAAGCGGTGAACATCACGGGAGGGGCCACGCTCCAATAAGGATCGTAAACCGATACGTTTTTATAAAGAAGGCCAAAGCCCCACACGATGACCGTGGCCACCACATCGGCCAAAAACAAGGCCAGCAGTTCAGGCATCTCGTTTCTCGACAGCTTGAAGGTCAAATACCCTATTAGCGCGGCAATCAAATACATGAAGCCAATCAGCACTATACTCTTTGTTTTGGATGGATTTTGCATTTCCGAAAGGTTGATTTCATCTTAAACTCTATTACACAACTAAAGAAACAGGACGCTTCGCCCTTACCAACACAGAAGCCGCCCAACGTATTGAGCGGCTTTTGTTCTCGATCAAATTGACGCCATTGACATGCTTACCTCATGGGTTAGGTATGACATGGCTTCAGGACTTACCAAGCGAAGAGCGGATAGTCCTTCATCATCTTGTTGACTTCGGCCTTGACTGCATTGATCTTGGCCTCGGGGGCGGTCTTCGTGGCAGGGTCGATGGCGCTGATGACGTCGTCAATCAGGTCGACGATGACGGCCATCTTGTCTTGCTTCAGGCCACGGGTGGTGATGGCAGGCGTGCCAACGCGCAGACCAGAGGTCAGGAAAGGCGAGCGGGTGTCGAAAGGCACCATGTTCTTGTTGACGGTGATGTCGGCAAGGACGAGGGTGTTTTCGACCATCTTACCGGTGATTTCCGGGAACTTGCCGCGAAGGTCGATGAGCATCGAGTGGTTGTCGGTGCCACCGCTGATGACGTCGTAACCTTTGTCCATGAAGGCGCGGGCCATGAAGGCGGCGTTCTTTCTCACCTGCTGGATGTACTCCATGTACTCGTCGCTGAGGGCTTCGCCGAAAGCAACGGCCTTGGAGGCGATGACGTGCTCAAGCGGTCCACCTTGGATGCCCGGGAACACGGCGCTGTTAATGAGGGCCGACATCATCTTGGTTTCGCCCTTCGGGGTCTTGCGGCCACGCGGGTCTTCGAAGTCGTGACGGATGAGGATCATGCCGCCGCGAGGACCACGCAGGGTCTTGTGGGTCGTGGTGGTGATGAGGTGGCAGTACTCCAGCGGGTCGTTCAGGAGACCCTTGGCGATGAGTCCAGCAGGATGGCTGACGTCGGCCATGAGGACGGCGCCCACCTTGTCGGCGATTTCGCGCATACGCTTGTAGTCCCAGTCGCGGCTGTAGGCCGAAGCACCGGCGATCATGAGTTTGGGCTTGCACTCAAGGGCAATCTTCTCCATCTCGTCGTAGTCGACGCGACCGGTTTCCTTCGAAACGTGATAGGCAACGGGCTTGTAGAGCATACCCGAAGCGTTGACCGGGCTGCCGTGCGAAAGGTGACCACCGTGCGAGAGGTCGAGGCCCATGAAGGTGTCGCCGGGTTCAAGCAGGGCTTGCATCACAGCCATGTTGGCTTGTGCGCCCGAGTGGGGCTGCACATTGGCGAAGGTGGCGTTGAACAGTTGGCAGGCGCGGTCGATGGCGATTTGCTCGCTTTGGTCGACGATTTGGCAGCCGCCGTAGTAACGCTTGCCGGGATAACCCTCAGCGTATTTGTTGGTCATCACTGAACCCATGGCTTCCAGAACTTGCTCGCTGACAAAGTTTTCCGAAGCAATAAGCTCGATTCCATGCATCTGACGCTCTTTCTCTTGGCGAATCAGATCAAAGATTTTCTCGTCTCTTTTCATGAATGTGTATTTAAGATTTAATGATTTAAGATTCAAAGATTTAATTGGCTACTGGACACAAGCTTTTGGCTATTGGCAGCTTGATTGGAAAAGGTAAAACTTACATCTATCAGAAAGCTGCCAGAAGCTAGAGGCCATGAGCCAGAGGCTAATTCCGCTGCAAAGGTGCGAAATTTTTGTGAGTTGACGAAATAATATCTGCATTTTCGTCTTTTTCTTCGGCTTTTACCCGATTTGGCTCCAGTCAAACGTCTGTGCAAACAGCTCTTTGTAGTGTTCGCGGAGCATCCTGTTCTCGGGTTTGGCCAGTTTCGGGTCGTCGGCCAAGAGCTGGAGAGCAGCCTCGCGCACCTGTGGAATCATCAGACCGTCTTTTTGCAGGTCGCCAATCAGCATTTCGATTTGTCCCGACTGGCGTGTGCCGCCCGTTTCGCCGGGACCGCGCAACTCCAAATCGACTTCAGCGATTTCGAAGCCGTCGTTGGTGCTGCACATGGTCTTCATGCGGGTCTTGCCGTCGGCAGTGAGCTTGTGGTCGGTGACGAGAATACAATACGACTGGTCAGCCCCACGTCCCACCCTACCCCGCAGTTGGTGCAACTGCGACAGGCCAAAGCGGTTGGCGTTTTCGATAATCATCACCGTCGCATTGGGAATGTTGACACCTACCTCAATGACCGTCGTGGCCACCATAATCTGCGCATTTCTATTGATGAAACGCTGCATCTCGAAGTCCTTGTCCTCGGCACTGAGTTTGCCGTGACAAACGCAAAGCTTATACTGCGGTTCGGGGAAATCGTGCAGCAAGGCCTCATAGCCTTCCTGCAAGGCAATCATATCCGATTTTTCCGACTCGGAGATGAGCGGATACACCACATAAATCTGTCGCCCGAGCGCGATTTGTTGCTTCATGAACATCATGATACGGTAGCGGTCGTCACTGTAGACGTGATAGGTCTGCACAGGCTTGCGGCCAGGAGGCAGCTCGTCGATTTTGGAGACGTCGAGGTCGCCGTATTGCGTCATGGCGAGGGTGCGTGGGATGGGCGTGGCGGTCATCACCAAGGTGTGAGGCGGAATCTCTGTCTTTTCGTAGAACTTGGCGCGTTGCTCCACTCCAAAACGGTGCTGCTCGTCGATGATGGCCAGACCCAAATTCTTGAACACCACCTTGCTTTCAATCAACGCATGGGTGCCTACCACGATTTGCACTGATCCATCGGCCAAGCCTGCATAAATCTTCCTTCGGTCACCGATTTTTGTGGAGCCTGTCAGCAGGGCAAAGCAAATGTTCATGTCCTTCAGTTGCTCTCGCAAAGTGGCGAAATGCTGTGTGGCCAGGATTTCGGTGGGTGCCATCAGGCAAGCCTGGAAGCCGTTGTCCAAAGCCAAGAGCATCACCATGAGAGCAACGATGGTCTTGCCGCTACCCACATCGCCTTGCAGCAGGCGGTTCATCTGATGCCCCGAGCCAAGGTCTTTTCGGATTTCCTTGATGACACGCTTCTGGGCATTGGTCAACGGGAAGGGCAGATGATGGCTGTAAAAATCGTTGAAATAATCGCCTACCACGCTGAAAACGTGCCCCTTGATGGCTTGCTCGCGGTGCATTTTGTTGCGCAACAACTTGAGTTGGAAGAAAAAATGCTCCTCGTATTTCAGTCGGCGCGTGGCCTGCTGGATTTCGATGTTGTTTGCGGGCAGGTGGATTTGATAATAGGCGTAACGGCGCGGAATCAGCTGTTCGCGTTCGATGAGGGTTCGTGGCAAGGTTTCGGGGATGTATTCAAATACTTGTTGCAAAACCAATTTCTGCAACTTAGCAATGGTACGCGTACCCAAGCCATTGTCTTTCATCCGCTCCGTAGTGTTGTAAACGCCTTGTAGGCCCTCACCGATGAGCGGGTCCTTGGGGTCGTACTCCTCAATTTCGGGATGGACGAAGTTGTAGTTGTGGTTAAACTCGCTCGCCTTGCCAAACAGCACATATTTCACGCCCGGCTTGAATCGGTTCTTGAGCCATTTCAGACCGCGAAACCACACCAATTCGATGCTGCCCGTCTCGTCGCTGAAGAGTCCCGTGGCACGTGTCGCCCTTGGTGCGCCAATCAGCTTGATGTTGGAGATGGTTCCCACAAGCTGATAATACACGGTATCGTCGTTGATGTAGGCCACTTTTTGGATTTGGCTTCGGTCGATGTAACGGAACGGAAACTGGTTGAGCATGTCCTGATAGGAGGCCACGCCCAACTCCTTCTTCAGGACTTCGGCCTTTTTCGGCCCGACACCCTTCAGATAGGCGATATTCGTTTGGAGGAGGTTCATTTCCATGGCACAAAAATACAGAATTTTCATTTATGAAGAAAACTCTGTAGTTTTGAATGAATTGGCAAACTAATAGCAAAAACTCCACAGACAGCGGAAAACTCGGTCACATAAACTAAAGGAATGCGTCTCTGATAATTTCCTTATCTTGCGTATCTCCAATAATGTAACTAATAATAGCAATATTGGTATAAAGTTTTGGCGTTTCATTGCGCTTTCCAATCCTGTCATTCTTTAAAAATGCATTCATATCTCCGTTGAACAGGGATTCACGATAAAGTGAGTTGTCGTTTGTTGAAGAAAAGTATCTTTCCATGACATTCGTGGCGGCTTTATACAGTTTCTTTGCCGCTTCTGGATGGTTACCGTCAAAAATATCAATGACACAACGAGTAATGACCGAATCATCTTCAGGGTTCAGATAAGTACCATTAATACATTCTTTAATCATTTCAACAATTACAAGGTATAAAAGATACCTTCCCTTTCCTAATGATGGTGTAGATGAGTGTTTCGCGTATTCAAAATCAAAAGATGTTTTTCTGAGCAAATAAGCGGCATAAAGGTCATCGACACCAAAGTTTTCTTTTTGCATTATCTCTTTAAAAATGGATCCGCCCGGCGCAAACGGAGGTGTCTTACCAAACGCCTTACCTGGCTCATTCATCCAAGCCGCCGCATACACTTTTAATAAATCCAACGCGGTCGCATGGTCAACTATTTCGACATGTTTCAAACTCTTTTGCATTTGAGATTTGATGCTGTCCCACGCCCCTCTTTGTATTTCGAGGAAAATATGGTATTTGTCTTGCATTTGTGAAGACCAGCTTTGGAAATTGCTTTCCAATGCAATAAAGTCTTTTGCACTTACTGCATTTTGACTATTGGTGTATTTGGTGGTATCGTTCAGCAATTGTTCTCCAAATTCACCAATTCTGACAATCTTTGTAACGACAACGCTTTGCTGAAGTTTTTGTTTCCAACTTTCAAGTTTCTCATTTTTCCCCGTACCAACATTTTCCAAATTCTTGTACAGCACATCCCATATAGTGCGCGTGGTTTGGCATCCATTCACGATATAAGGGTTAACAAGAATGTAATTGTCAGTACTTGAGAATGAGAAATCTTCTACAACGATAGTGATACCATTATTGTATATGCCAAACTTCTCTGGAGCATTCCGAAGAGTATCTTCAATTCCTTTGTTGACTTTTCGTTTTGAACCTAAAAACTTTCGGACATTTTTCTGATAAATGAGTTCCAAATCAGATGTAGCCGACCTATAAGCCTTCATAAATTCATAGAGATTGAGTAGTTTTGTCGAACCAATAAGCAAGTCGGGGCCAGAAGGAACCAAGTTTGTTGTGATTGGAACTTCATATTTTGTGGTTTGCATAGCAACCTCATCAAGACGCAAGTAGATGTTATAAACCGATATAGACTCTACTTGAATAATACTACCAAATCTCGCTATTGCTGCATGTTTGATGTCATTCAATGCTCGTTTTTCGTCTTCACTCATCGGATCACAAGTAGCAAACACTATAACTATCCTATCTTTTTCCGAGGCGGTTTCTCTAAAATGGTTGACTTGTTCAAGGATGTCGCATGTCATAGTAGAGATGGCCTTGTTATGTCCTTCAAGAGTGTCGAAGATCTTGTTTGCCTCGGAAAACAAAGTGTCGCTACCCGAATATGAAGTGCCATATTTGCTTTGTACTATATACCAAGTATTGCCTTCGCCTGTTTCGGTATCACCTTGCTCATAGTAGGCCATGTCTATGCCTCCGTCTCCACAGCCATCGTTGAGGAAAACCTCTGCATCATCGCCCAAGTCGAACCATTGAACAAATAGTTTTTGTGCAAATCTTCTTCCTTTCTGTAAAGGAAATGGATTGTCGGCTAAAATGTCTTTTAGCCATTCGTTTTTGAAATCTTCATAACTAATCTTTTCCATCGTTGCTTGTGTTCTATGAGCCAAGCCCTTGATGAAAAATGAAAAGGCGCGAAACCTTTTGCATTACCTACCACAGTGGTTTAATTCTGGACTACCAATCGGAAAGATAAGTACAAAAAGTCCACGCCGTAGCGTGAACTTCCGTCACTTATTCTCTTCCGATGAAAGTGTCCAGTTTTCTGTGGTGAGAACAAGGGCGTAAAGCTCAAGGGGTTAATATGTTAAATTGTTATACTTTCTATGTTATACTCCTCTTTGTATTATTTTATATATTACTGGTTATCATAGTTTTATAATTATTAAAATGCCGCAGCTTGAGTGACAACTTTCTTCAAGGTCGAAATAGGAAAACCAATCTTGAGAAGCAACTCTTCCAATCGGCTGCGTTCCTTATAAGGAATAGTCAATTCGTATGTCATCAACTCATTTGCATCCATAGTAGGAATAGGCTCAAAAGCATAATATGAATCTTCCTCTGGAAAGTATTCTTCGGGTAATGCTGAAGGCTGAACGAGTTTAACATTATGATAATTCAAGTCGTTGTCAACATCCACGGAATAAAGAAAACCATCATTAGGATTTGCGATAATTTCTCGTAAGGTTAACTCTTTGCCAATGTATTTCTGAAGGTTAGCCAAACTTACCCGAAGCACCAGCCAGCGGTTGTCGGATTCGTCACAGTCAACCCAATAAAACAGATAGTCGTCGCCTTTGTCGCTGACATAATGAGAAAGGAATGGTCCGTCAAAATAGACGAGGTCTGCCATCTTCTTAAAGCCACTAAAATCAAACTGTAAGTCAAAACCTTCTATCTGTCTCATAATATTTTCGTAATTTTGAAAGTTATATTCAAGTCGCAATTCTCGTATTCGTAAAAATCAAAGTGACCATTGACACCATCAGCCGTTTTTAGGCCATCTTCGTTGGTCAGAACCCCTTCGGCCAAAGCGTCTCCGATGGAAGTTTTAGCATTTCTGAAAGCCCTGCGCAAATTAGCATAAAAGAATTCAGCCTGTGGCACCGTGGCAAAACATGACAAAGCAAACAAAGAAGTATTACCTCTGCCTTTTGCAACATCTTGAAGCAACCGTTTCGGTTGGGTAACATACTGCGGAATATGGTTTGGATGACCATCGCTAGAAAACACAAAACGGCTAGCCTGTATGTTATTTGGAGCATACAAAGGAGGCAACTGGCAACCTTCTTTAACCAGCTTATCAATCCATTTTTGATATTTGAATTGTTTTTCTTGCACGATATATACTGACTGCAATTGAATTTTTTTGCAAAAGTAGATATTTTTCCCGAAAAAATGTCTGCAAAAGGTCTGTTTCTCACCATAAAAAATCAACTAATACCATACTTTTCCCTAATTTTGCACCATCATGAGGCCTTGTTTCATCGACATACACACCCATTCGATTCTGCCCGACAAAGACCGTATTCAAATCATCAATTTGAATTTGGAATCACCTTGTCCCGAACAAGGCTATTATAGTTACGGCATCCATCCTTGGGCTTTGGATAATACTGATTTTCAGGAGGAAGAAGTGTTTTCCTTGTTGAAAGAAAGACTGAAATCGCCGAATGTCATTGCCCTTGGCGAGGCGGGTTTGGACAAGTTTCACGCTGACTTTGAGCAGCAAATCAAGGTTTTCGAGCGACAGATTGTTTTGTCGGAGAACATGAAAAAGCCGATGATTCTGCACGACGTGAAAAGTCACAACGAAATCATCGCTTTGCGAAAAAAACACCGCGTGAAGCAACCTTGGATTCTGCACGGTTTCAACGGCACAATGCAAGATGCCAGACAACTCATTGGGCAGGGAATTTATCTTTCTGCCGGGGAAAGCCTGTTGCATCCTGGAAGAAAGATTTGTAAGACCCTAAAATCCATTGATTTAGACTATCTTTTCCTTGAAACCGACATGGCGGAAATCGGAATCGAAAAGGTTTACGATGCCGCTGCAAAAGCCTTGGATTTGGATATCGATGCCTTGAAACTGAGGATGATGGACAATTTCATGCGAGTTTTCAAGGCTAAGTTTGACAGCACTTTTCAACTGTCATAATTCGCATAATTCGTAAAATTCGCCGACAAAAAAAACGGTGAATCCTGCGAATTATACGAATTATTTAGCGGTTTCGTTTTCGCTCAACGAAGCGATGATTTCGTCCATGATGGCGGCCAAGTTTTCACCTGAGTCGATGAGCAGTTTGCTGCAAGTGAACGAGTTCACCAAGTCGTTGGGAATGCACTGGGCTTGTTCTTCCATCGCCTTGCCCTTCGGCGTGAGCGACACGATGACCTGACGCGCATCGGCCTGACCCTTCGCACGGGTCAGCAGGCCTTCGTCTTCCATGCGTTTCAACAGGGGTGTTACGGTGTTGGTGTTGAGTTTCAGCCGCTTGGCGATGTCGTTGACGGGTTGCGCATCGTTCTCCCACAGCACGAGCATCACCAGGTATTGCGGATAGGTAAGGCCGAGGCTCTTCAACAGGGGCTGATAGGCCTGCGTGATGAGCCTCGACACGGTGTAGAACCTGAAACAGAGTTGATTATCGAGTTTCAGTTGGGGGTACATCTTTAATGCTTTGGCTGCCCCACCTACTATGTCATTCCATCATCTGCCCTCCAATAGATTCCAGTCGCACAATTCCTTGCAAGGAATGACATTGGAAGGCAGATGATAAGGGATTTTTAAGAGGTGGGGCAAAGTTGAAATTATTTCAGCATTGCAGCCACTTCGGCATCCAATTCCTCGGGCGTGGTGGTCGGGGCAAAACGCTTGATGACACTACCGTCCTTCGAGATGAGGAACTTGGTGAAGTTCCAACGCACACCGCCTTCTTCGCGGCCTTCCGCCTTGCTGAGGCTGTCGACCATTTTCATCACGGCCTTGTCCTTCAAGCCTTTCACTTCCTCGGTGGGGCATTGCGTGGTGAGGTACTTGAAAATCGGGTCAGCGTTCTCGCCAAACACGTCAATCTTCTTCATCAGCGGGAAGGTGACACCGTGGTTCAGGCGACAGAATTCGGCGATTTCCTCGTCGGTGCCAGGCTCCTGGTGCTTGAACTGGTCGCAGGGGAAGCCGAGGATGACGAAACCTTGGTCTTGATATTTCTTGTAGAGGGCCTCGAGGCCATCATATTGGGGGGTGAAACCGCACTTCGAGGCGGTGTTGACAATCATCAGGACCTTGCCCTTGTATTGGGCCATGTCCACTTGTTCGCCCTTGTTGTTCAGGGCCTTGAAGTCATAAATCGTAGCCATTTTTTCAGTATTTTGAGCGCACAAACTCATAGAAAGCAAAATCCCAAGAGTCAGGCAAATCATCGTTTTGTTTATCATTACCATTTTTGACGCTTGATCTGTGGATACGAGAACGGAACGGTCGTCCCGTGTCTCGCGTCTCGCAGTCTCGTGTCTTATTATTACATTTGCCTAATAAGCCAGTTTTGATAGCCGATCTTTTCGATGAGGCTGAGCTGTTGCTCGCTCCAGTACATGTCCTCTTCCTCGTCCTTCAGGTATTCCTTCATGATGTCGAAAGTGGTCACATCTTCGCAGATTTCGTTCATGCACTTGCGGAGCAATTCGATACCGTCGATGGAGACTTGCAGGTCGCATTTGATGTACTCGCAGGGGTCGTTGAAGAGCTTGCCTTCGGGGCGGTTTTCGTGTTTCAGCTCACCGCCGAGGTCGAGCAG
>Ga0310694_10003922_pt1 | contig 14489 bp, 16 predicted proteins | sample 174DNAGHGhighgp2_FD_203884 | JGI IMG/M metagenome (GOLD analysis project Ga0310694, IMG submission 203884) | Sheep rumen microbial communities from Palmerston North, Manawatu-Wanganui, New Zealand - 1742 DNA GHGhigh gp2 (v2) (version 2) | ecosystem: Host-associated > Mammals > Digestive system... | reverse complement strand
CCATGGATGCCGCATCCTGTATCGGTTGCGGTGCCTGTGTGGCGGCTTGTAAGAACGCCAGCGCAATGCTGTTTGTAGGTGCCAAGGTCAGCCATTTGGCTTTGTTGCCGCAAGGACAAATCGAGGCCGCCGACCGCGTACATAAAATGGTCTGCAAGATGGACGAATTGGGCTTTGGTAGCTGCACCAACACCTACGCCTGCGAGGCCGAATGCCCGAAACTCATCAAGCGGCAGAACATCTCAAGGCTCAACCGACAATGGATTGGAGCGTTGTTGGGAAGGGACAGGAAATAAGAGAATAGCGCGATTCACATTCGTCTGCAATAAAACAAAGAGGGCACACCCATTGGATGTGCCCTCAAACAACCTCTTTAAAACAAATTCAATTATAAAGTTTCCATCAGCTTGACGGTATTGAAGATGGTCTTCTCTTTGGCCTCGTTGCCGTATTTATCCACATCGACGACGTTGCGCGGGCTGTGAGTGATACACACAGGACCGTTCAAGCAACCTCCGTCGCAAGCCATGCCTTCAAAGAAGTTTTCGGTGGCCTTGTTGAATTTCAGCTTGGTCAAAGCAGCCTTGCATTCGCGATGCCGTTCATGGCGATAGGCTTCACGCCTTCCACGCCCATTTCCTTGGCCACATCAGCAATATCCTTGGCGATGCCGCCCGACTTGGCAAAGATACGGCCGTAGTAGGATGCGTTGTTCAGCTCGGAGTCTTCAACGTCATATTCTTGAGGATGTCTTTCATAGCTAGAATGACATCGTAGGAACCTTTCAGGTGGCATGAACTGCCAATGCATACTTTAATATTCATTTTGGGTTAGTTTTAAAGGGTTGTTTTTGTTTGAATAGATTTGTTGTAATGCTATATACCATTTTAGGCGAGCAGCCTTTTATTGGCTGCCCGCCTGTCAAATGGTTATATCAACTCAAAAATTAACTTCGGTATCGTAGTAGCAGCACTTCAGCAGCTCTTCCATCTCCTTTTGCGTCGGGATGCGCGGATTGGAGCCTGTGCAGGCGTCACCGATAGCGTTCTTGGCGATTTCGGGCAACCTTTCGAGGAACACGTTCTCAGGCACAAAACCTTGTTCGCAAGGGTAGGAGTCGGCACCGTAGTTCTTGATGCAGTGCGGGATGTTGAGGTCGTCGTTCATCTTGCGCAATGCGGCGATGAGCAGGGCCACCTTTTCGTCATCGTTGTTGCCGCCAAGGTTCATAATATCGGCGATGACACCGTAGCGTTGTTTGGCCTCGGGATTCTTGGCGTTGAAGGCAATCACTTTGGGCAGATACATGGCGTTGGCTGCACCATGGATGATGTGTGCGCCGTAGTCGGCGAACGCGGCTCCCGTCTTGTGGGCCATCGAGTGGACGATGCCTAACAGGGCGTTGGAAAAGGCCATGCCGGCGAGGCATTGGGCATTGTGCATCTCGTTGCGGGCGGTCACGTCGCCATTGTACGAGTTCACCAAGTCTCTTTGGATCATCTTGATGGCGTGCATGGCCAGCGGGTCGGTGTAGTCGCAGTGGGCAGTCGAGACGTAAGCTTCAATGGCATGCGTTATGGCATCCATACCGGTGTGAGCCACAAGCTTCTTGGGCATGGTCTGGGCCAAGGCTGGGTCGACGATGGCCACATCGGGCGTGATTTCAAAGTCGGCGATGGGATATTTGATGCCCTTGGCATAGTCGGTGATGATGGAGAAGGCGGTCACTTCGGTGGCTGTGCCTGAAGTGGACGAAACGGCGCAGAAATGGGCCTTGTTTCTCAGTTTGGGCAGACCGAACACTTTGCACATGTCTTCGAAAGTGGTCTCAGGGTATTCATATTTAATCCACATGGCTTTGGCTGCGTCGATGGGTGAACCTCCGCCGATGGCCACAATCCAGTCGGGTTGGAACTCTTGCATCACGGCTGCACCTTTCATCACGGTTTCCACCGACGGGTCGGGCTCGATGCCGTCAATCACTTTCACTTCCATGCCGGCTTCTTGTATGTAGGCAATGGCCTTGTCCAAAAATCCAAAGCGTTTCATGCTTCCTCCGCCAACGCAGATAACAGCGCGTTTGCCTGTAAAGGTCTTCAATGCTTCTAAAGCGTTCTCACCATGATAAAGGTCTCTCGGTAATGTGAATCTATTCATTTTATTTTGGTTTTAATGTTGTTTTTGGTTTGGTTATTGGTTGTTGAAAATCCTTTTGTTTTCGGTAATTGGTTGATCTTTTCTTATTTCGATATTTTTTTATTGATTTTGAATATTGGGTTTCTTCTCTTTGGTTACTATCAATTTATTAGTTTATGTAAATTGGAAATTGTATTGATTATTTGACGTTGCTCAATTTCTTGGCAAGCTGTTGCGACAGCACGGCGAGAGAGGAGGGGAGGTTCTCGTTTTTCACGAGAATGCCTTTTGGCACGTTAAGTAGGGTGAAGGCAAAGTTCCAGATGGCGAGGATACCGCATTCCACCATTTGGTCGCACACACTTTGGGCTTGGTCGGCGGGCACGGTGATGATGCCGATTTTGACACCAGTGCGTTTGATGTAGCTCTCCATCTTTTCCATGGGCAGGATATATTTACTCCCAATTTGGAGACCAACCAGATCGGGATCTTTGTCGAATCCTACAGCGATGTCTAAACCCATGCTCGAAAACTCCGTGTTGGTCAGAATCAGTCGACCGAGGCTACCCACGCCAACCAGTATGGCTTCGTCCACTTTGTTGTAACCCAAAAACTCGCTCAAATCATTTAATAAGGTATCGATTTCAAAACCAGCGCGAGGCTTTCCTTCCACGCTACTCACACCCGACAGGTCTTTGCGAACCAGAACGGGGTTGAGGTTGAGGCTTTGGGCAATGGCGGCAGCCGAAACATATTTGTCGCCTTGCTGCTGCATCTTGCGGATGTGGCTATAGTAAAGCGGCAACCGACTCAATGTCGACTTCTGTACTACAAGTGATGTATTGTGCTGCGCTGCCATTCGATATAAATTTATCTATTTGTTTGATTGTGCAAAAATAGTGCATTTTCTGATACAATGTACCAAAAAAATGCACTAATTTTGAAATTGTTTATAAGTTATTGTGTTTCAGATTAATAATAATAAATGATAACTACAATAACGAAAGAAGAAGCTGGGGTTATTTCAGTGCAGGATATAATTCCCGCTCAAAAATGCCGCGCTCCACGATGCGGTAATGCGGGTGATATGCCTCGTTGTAGCGGCGGCTGTGGTGCACGGCTTGGTTGTTTCGGGCGGCTTCGGTCAGCAGGGGAAGGTTGGTTTCGAAGCCTTCGATTTCCATCTTGTTGGCTTGAATAATGCTGACTATGGTTTCCCATTTTTCCAACCAACTGACGGTCGGCTCCTGCCTTGAATTGGCACTTCTGACAAAAGCATCCAAAAGTTGCTCGGCGGTAATCAGGCTGTTGGCGACAGCAGAGAGATATACGCGAATGTAATCGCCTTGGCTCCCCGTTGGCTCAAAATAAGGCGATTGGGTTTTGCCCATTTCCGAGAGTTCACGCATCAGATAGCGTCGCGCCGAGGCCGTGTCGCTGATGATATGGCCTGGGCCAAAATGCTCTTGGTAGAAACTCTTGTAAATGTCCTGCAATGTGGATTCAGGATAGGTCACCAACTGCCTCTCGATGGCCGAACGCATCGCTACCGTGTCGATGGTTTGGCTAAAAAGGTTGAAGGAACAGGCCAAGGCTAATATCAGTAAAAGCTTTCTCATCACGCCTTAATAATCGTTTCCGCCATCTGTCGGCCAGCATCGAAGGCCTTTTGCAGGTCTTCTTCCCAGTGCTCCTCGCGATACCTGCGTTTGGCTTCCTCCGAGAATCCTCCCAACTCGAAATTGTCGTAGTTCTTCACTTGGTAGGTGTTGTTGGCAAACAGTTTCTTCGGTTGTCCGAGGGCTTTGGCGATGCAAGGCTCCATCGTGCCGTAGCCGTTGCAGTTGCTGCCGCCCACGCCACCGTTTTGCGTCTCCACCAGCACCACGGGCATCCGCTTCGGGGCGGTGATGCTGTAGTCGTTGTAGGAGAGCCAGGGGAAGGCCAAACGCTCCAAGAAAGCCCTCATCTGGCCAGTGATTTCACCGAAATAGTTGGGCGAACCTAATACCAAACCGTCAGCTTGCGCAATCTCCTCCAAGACAGGAGTCAAAGCATCCTTGTATTTACACACCTGCGAGGCCTTGCCTTTGATTTTGCAGGCCATGCACGACATGCAGCCTTTGTAGTCGAGGGCATAGAGGCGAATGGTCTTCACCTCGATTTCGTCGCTGACGGAACCAGCTCCTTCAGCGAATTTCTTAAGCATCGAGGCCGTGTTGAATGTTGCACGCGGGCCTCCGTCGATGATGATTATCTTCATTTATGATGTGGTTTTTATATGTTATTCAAATTCAAACATCATCCTCAATCACCTTAATAACCCTCGCCGGCACACCGCCCACTAAAGTGTTATCAGGAACGTCTTTGTTGATCACAGCCCCTGCCGCCACCACCACGTTGTTGCCGATGATCACGCCGGGCAGGATGGTGACGTTGCCGCCAATCCACACATCGTTGCCTATGCGCACGGGCTTGGCCAAAGCGTGATACTCTCTGCGACCTTTGGGCGATAGGGGATGCCCGACGGTGGTAATCAGCGTGTTCGGGCCAATCATCACATGGTTGCCGATATAGACCTCGCGGATGTCGAGGATGGTGAGGTTGTGGTTGCCGGTGAAGTCGTCGCCGATGAAGATGTTCTTGCCACGGTCACAGTTGAAGGTCTTGGCAATCCACACGCGCTCGCCCACAGCGCCCAGCATCTGCTGCAGGTGACGGTACTGCGCCATGTAGTCGCGCCCGTCGATGGCGTTGAAGATCTCGCACTGCCGAATGGCCTCGGTCTTGAGGGCAATCAGTTCCTCATCGGCATACGAATACTCTATTCCAGCATTGCATTTTTCCAGATTCGTCATAGTGCTATTTTTGAGTCAGCGATTTGTACGCTTCATGCCAGTCACTTTCGGTATAGTTGTCGTCATATACCGTATTAACGGGTCCCAGCGTTCCATACATGGTGTCTTCGAAACGAAACAACAGTTTCCCGGTTCGGATCAGACATTCGTCGTCGTAGTCATCGGGAAACGACCCCAATCGATTGAAAACCTCTCTAGTGATTTCATAGAGTTCACGCGTCTGTCCTTCTCGGTTGGTGCAAACGATACGGCCCACGTACTTGTTGTGTTTTTGGTCAAAACAAGCTTTCCAACAGTTTCCTTCTTTTAGTTTTTTCATTTCTTATTTAAAATGCCAACGATTAATGGAAGGCATTGTTTGTGTATTATTGTCTTTCGTAAAATGTCACATGCACCGTGTCGCCAAAAGTCTTGCCAATTTGTTTTCGGATGTCCTTCCTCACACCGATGATGAAGCATGGCGTTCCCATCTTGACGATCTGCCCGTCGTATGGCACGCCGTCGAAGGTGGCATGGACCGCCAGCCTACCTTTGCCAAAGAGCGCCTTGATGTCGAAAGGAACCTCAACGTATGCGGCATCCATATCTTCGTTTTGGATGATGATGGCATCGAATTCGTATGGCGTTGCTGTGCCCATGTTATTTCTTGAGGTTCTTCTGATGCGTCTTCAACAGCTTCACCGCTTGCCCGTAAGGACTTGAGGTGACGCTCACGAAGTAGGCCGCCATGTCGGTGGTGTAGGTGTTTTTGTAGTAGCCTTTGGTGAAGAGTTCCTCTTCAGTGAAGCTCTCGGCGAGGCAGAGCATCTCCTTGTGGGTCACTTGCAGCAAGCGTTTGGCCTCCTCCAAAGGCGTGTTTTGATGCTTATCTACCAGCATCTTGTCCATCTCGTGGTAGTTCTTGCGGTACTCGTCGGGCAGGTAGTCATGCGGATGACCTTCACGGATGTTGTTCACAAACTCGCGCATCAACACCTGCCACTCGTAGAGGTGGATCAGCAGGTCGCGGAGGCAGTGGTCGTACTGCCAGCGCACACCGCATTTCTTCGGGTCGGCGGCAAAGTCGAAGGGGGCTGCTATCGCCACTTCGCTCATCTTTGCAATTTGTTCATTCAGTTTGGCATAGCCGTCGGCCATGGCGGCGAGAAGCTCTTGTTTATTAGATGGATTGGGCATGGTTTATGTTCATCGTTTGATTCTGCAAAGATAGGAAAAACTAAAGATTCCAAGATTGTTTCTTTGTCGAAATAATACATTATACTCAACCTCATCATCAAAGTAACGGCTTCAATCATAGCACTATATGTCATTTAATGAAGTTTTTTCTCAGACAAATGTCTCATCTCAACTATTTTTTGTATTTTTATCGATTCAAAAAAACGAACAGTTAAATTTTGTTATATGTCTAATAACCAATCAATTATTACAAACAAGGAGTATTTTCCGAGCATGCTTCCCGCAGAGGAACTTGCACAATTGAGGTTTATCCCAACATTTCCCGAATTCGTTACATGGATTGAGCAAAAATGGGCAGAACTGCCTTGCTTATCCGATACAGTGACCACATTAAGCTATAAGCAAACCTGTGACATTATAGCCCGTAAGCGTGCTTTGTTGAACGAGTTAGGTCTTCAAAAAGGTGACAGGGTGGCCATTCTCGACAACATTACCGTCGAGGCGGTTGAGATGTTTCTTGCCGTCACTTCTGCCGGTTATGTGGCCATCAACCTGCCTTCGCAGCTTCCTCCTCAAGCCGTTGTGGGTTGCTGCATGAAGTTTGGCGTAAAGGTGTTGGCTTACGGCAAGGACTTCGCCGAGGCAGTGAATGGCGTGCCATGCAAGGCTATCGCCATCACCGATTGCGCCGATCATACCGCTCCTGTGGCTACGGTTGACAAGGATGACCCCGCCGCCATCTTTTTCACGGGTGGCACCACGGGTGCGCCTAAGGGTGCCGTGCTGCCTCATCGCGCCTTGATGCGTGGTGCCTTGAATGGCGTCTACGCTCCGGGTAGCCAACTTGGTCATCATCGTTATGCCTGTGTTTTGCCCTTGAGCCATGTATTTGGCCTGGTCCGTAGCACCTTGTCCGTCCTGATGGAAGGCGGTGCCTGGTTCTCTGCTGGCAACACCAAAGAGACGGTCACGAAATTCCCCGTCATTCGTCCTACATGCCTTGTTGCCGTTCCTGGCATCTGCGAGATTCTGTTGGGTCTGGTCAAGATGTATGGAAAACCCTTCCTGGGTGGACAACTGGGATTCATCATCTCGGGTGCGGCCAATGTTCCTCCGAAACTCATCGGGGAGTTCGATGAGTTGGGCATCCACCTGTTTGCAGGCTATGGCATGACTGAGGGCGCCAACCTCACCACTGGCAATATTGACGTGAAGTCGCGTCCCACCTCAGTTGGCAAGCTCTATCCTGAACAAGAGGCGAAAGTGGTTGATGGCGAGTTGTGGTTCCGTGGCGACAACGTATTCCTCGGTTACTATGGCGATCCTGAAAAGACAGCCGAAACTCTTACCGAGGACGGCTGGATCAAGACGGGTGACCTCGTGCGTTTCGATGAAGAAGGCTACATGTACATCGTTGGCCGTATCAAGAACCTCATCATCCTCTCCAACGGCGAGAACGTCAGCCCCGAGAGCATCGAAGAGCCTTTCTACAAGGACCCGAAGCTCCGCGACTGCCTCGTCAAGGAAGACGAATTGGACGGCCGTCAGGTGATTGCCATCGAGATATTGCCCCGTATGGAGGAGTTTGGCAATGGCCCATGGGAAGAAGTGGAAGCCTATTTCAAGGATTTAGTCGGCAAAGTGAATGCTGAGTTACCCTCAACCCATCGTGTTAGTAAAGTCACAGTGCGTAAGGAGGACTTCAAGCGTACTGGCGCCATGAAAGTCTCAAGAAACCAATAAGCCATGGAAAGAGAACAGATTTTCAACGAGCTGAAGGAAATCCTGAAGCTCATCAAGCCGTCCGCTGATTTCAGCACGATCAATGAAGACTCACAGCTTGTCCGCGATGTGGGCTTGGACTCATTGACCATCTTGCTGCTGAGCCTCGCTATCGAGAACAAGTTCGCTTTCAAGTTCGAAGGCAATCCAAAGTTCACCACGGTGGGGGAGGTCATTGACTTTATCAGCGCGAATTCAACCCTTTAAGCCTATGAGCATCCGAATCGAAAAGGTGGAAAGTCACAAGCAGTTGAAGAAGTTTGTGACTTTTCCACTCCATTTATATAAAGACTGCCCGAATTGGGTACCTGCCTTGGAAGGCGACGAATACGACACCTTCAACCCAGAGAAAAACGGCGCCTACGACTTTTGCGAGGCTGACTGCTTCTTGGCCTACCGTGGCGACGAAATCGTGGGACGCGAGGCCGCCATCGTCAACCACAAGGCCGACGATACGGAGAATATCGTCCGTTTCGGCTGGCTCGACTTCATCGAAGACGAGGAAGTGTTGCGCGCCTTGATCGATACCGTTGCCGACTGGGGTCAACAACGCGGGCGCACCGAGATGCGTGGCCCATGGGGATTCACCGACATGGACAAGGAAGGCCTTCTGGTGGAAGGCTATGAACACCTCAGCCCGTTCACCTGCCTTTATAACTATCCGTATTACGGCGAGATGCTGGAACGCCTCGGCTTCACGAAAGACGTCGACTGGACCCAACGGACGCTTGAGGTAAGCAAGGAGCTGCCTTCGATGTTCCAGTTCGCCAACCTGATAGAGGAGCGATTCAAGGTGCATGTGGTGCAGCCGCACAGCATGAAAGAGATGGGAGACCGTTATGGGAGGGAGATCTTCCACATGTATAACGAGGCATTCGCGCCCTTGAATGGTTTCTCGCCTTTGACAGACAAGCAAATTGACGCCTACCTGAAGACTTACGTTCCCATCCTCGACAAAGACTTCGTCGCCTTGGCCGTCGATGCCAACGACAAGCCTATAGGATTCATCTTCTGCGTGCCTTCGCTATCCAAAGCGGTGAAGAAATCCAACGGACGTCTGTTCCCGTTTGGCTTCATTAATATCTTGAAGGCCTTGAAGAAGAACGACACCCTTGAGGCATTGATCATGGGCGTGATGCCCGAGTATCAGCAATGCGGCATCCCGGTGCTGTTGTTCAAGTACCTTCACGAGAACTGCATCAAGCGGGGCATCGACACCATCATCATGAACCCTCAGTTGGAGGAGAACTACAAGGTGCAGTCGCTCTTCGGCGACTACGAGACGACGCCTTTCATGCGGAGGCGCGCATACAAGAGGGCTGTTAAGCCGTAATTACTGCTCTATATTTAGAAAAAGAGAGTCGTCGCCCCTTCGAGCAACGACTCTTTGTTTTTTCTTAAAGAGGTGCGTGATTACCTAACCGTAACCTTCATGGTCTCGATGCCCTTCATGGACACCACTTTGATGAAGTAGATGCCGGCACCTTGATGGCTGAAGTCAAATTCAAAGGTGTCGCCATAGGCGGTGCCTTCAAACACTCTTTCGCCAAGCATATTGAAAATGCTGATGTTCTTCATGTTTTCAGCCTCAATCTTTATCATACCGTTAGTGGGATTCGGATAAACGGCGGTAACAATATCGCTAATTTCCGAAACCGCGGTGCAATCCTCGATAAACTCGTTGAAGCCATTCAGTCCGATTGGGTCATACCATTGAGAGTTTTGGTAAGCCTCAACGCATCCGCATGGAACGGTAAGCGTTTGGATACCAAATTCGGCAAATGCCATGCCTCCCAAATCATTTCCAAGAGCAGGAGGTGTGGTGGCCAAAGAAACCGCCGACGAAATGTGTGAGCACTTCCTGAAGGCCATATCGCCGATGGAGGAAACAGATTCGCCTATAACCAGTTTCCCATCTAATCCTTCGCACTGGAAGAACGCACTCTCACCAATGGTTTCAACTGAATTCGGAATCACCAAGTCACCCGTCAAATCGAAGCAAAAAGCAAAGGCATTGTCTCCAATGGAAACCACCGAATTCGGTATCTCTATCGAAGTCATCCCTGTAATGCCCTTGAAGGCGTTGTTGCCAATGACAGTGACGGAATTAGGAATAACCGTATTCTTGCAACCTGTGGTCAGTTCGTTCGTGCTTGTTTCAATGATGGCGTTGCAGTCGTTTCTTGAGTCAAAATTGGGGTTTTCAGGGTCGACCACTATGTCGTCGAATTTACAATACACGAAAGCGTCTTCGCCAATGGATGCCACATTGCTCGGAATGTTCAAAACGCCAGTTAAGCCGTCGCATGAGTTGAAAGCCCAGACACCTATGCTCGTGACACCGTTACCCAATACCAGTGTTCCGTCAAAACCATAGCATGTGTGGAAGGCACTTGCCTCGATGGTGTTGACAGAATTCGGAATCACCAAATCACCGGTGAAACCTGAACAGTAGGCAAATGCAGCCTCTTCGATAGTGCTCACTGAGTTCGGAATGGTCAAACTTGTCAAATAGAAACAATACATAAATGCAGCGTTTCCGATGACCGTCACGGCATAGTCATGGCCCTCGTAACTCACCAATTCAGGAATGACCAACGCCCCTTGTGCATTGTAACCGTCCACATGGCCAATGACCGTAACGGAAGTTTGGTCGTCATTGACGCGATAAATCAAGTTGCCGACCGTGAATTCCGAAGGAGTTGAGCTGTAGGTCATAAACAGGCAAGTCGGGTCATAGCTGTTGCCTCCACCATGGAGCGCACCCAATAGGGTATATGCACCGGTATAGGGGTCAAGCTGATACAGATTGCCATAATGGACGCCAAACAATTCGCCCGTCAGCATGTCAAAAGACATTTTTAAAGGCAAATCAATTGAGTTGATTACGGTCAATTGTGCATTGGAAAGATCCAGCATGCCAAACTCGCCCCAAGAACTTATCATATAAGCGTTTCCCTCCATGTCGATAGCCAAATTGAAGCCATCGTGCTCTATCACGCCATGGTCTTGGATATTGCTGGGGTCAGCCGGATTGAAGCTTTTCAGGTGCTCTTCCGTGATGAGATAAACCAATCCGTCAGCGGGGTTATATGCCATATCGTTGACATAGGAGACGTTTGCAATCATCACTTCAGGCAATCCAATGAGATTGTTTGTGGCATCAAAGTTTGACCTGCAAATATTATAGCCGTTGTCGTTATTCACGCTCCACACATATCCTTCGGCAAAGGTGGCTGACGACACTGCAGGAACCACATCCGATGCGATGGTCACCGACCCTAAATCCTGCATGGTAAAGGTGATATACTTGTATTCTGCCGGGCTGGAAGGTAAGATGTATCCAAACCAGTTGGCGGTTGATTGTGGCCCTTGTGCCTTGGCAAAGCTAGCAAATATGAAGAGTAACAAAGCAAGAGATAAATACTTTTTCATAATCGTTATGTTTAGTTTGACGCTGGATTATAATTATGGCGACAAAAATACGAAAATGCTACAATCATTTTGTAAACTCCACAATAGCACTCGCCTCATTACCGATGGCAAGCTCGATGATGAAGCCGTTTTCTATCTCGAAAAGGGTAGGAGTGAGGCTGTCACCCAGTTTGGCGGCCACTCGGTATTCCACGCGAAGCCCTTTCACGACAAAGTCCTCGGGCAGCAACTCCATCGCCATGCGAATGTAGTTGGCGTTGTTGACGTGGCGGTTGTAATCGATGTCGGCACGCATCACCTGGATGGGTGCGAATGGCTGGCCTCCTTCTTTAGGCAGGATGATGCGACGGTCTTTGTAGTTCATCTCTAACTGAGGCTCGATGAGCAACGAGTTGGCCACGGCATCGTCCACGCGCTTCAGCTTGCCGTTGGCTTTATCGACAAAGGCACCCATGCTCCAAGTGCGGTAGCAGGGCTTGCCTTCTGCATCATAGATAAAGGTGTTGCGGAAGCCGAACATGGGCTTCATGCCGTAGACCGAGGTGGTCACGGTCAGTTCTTCCTTGAAATCAGGAACTCTGATAATCTCCACTTGCCTTGAGGCCAGTAGTTGCGCCATGTTCTCGCGGGCAAAATATTCTTTTACCTGTGGCTCGCTGTCGATCCACATCTCCGAGCAGTCCTGCATCATCTGAAGGGCGGAGAACAGTTTGAGTTTGCCCTCGCTGTCGCAGGTGCTGGTGGTTACTTTATAGTTTAGGATATACATATCGAAACAAATTACTAAACAAACCTACAAATAGTAGTATTTTCCCAAAATCGCAGCAAACCATTTTGCTGGCAGGATTTGTTTCAGGAATACAGAGAGTCGTTGCTCAAAAGAGGACACCACATAGCCATACCGTGGGTGCTTCATTCGGATGACTTTGCTGATTTTATGGGCGACCACCTGAGGTTTCAGCCCGCCCGTCTCGTCAAGTTCCACCTTGTCAATGGCTTTTTGATAGGCAGGATAGGCATGAAACGCTTCGTCATTTGTTGCTTTCTTTCGACTGCCTGTGAAACCCGTCGAGAAGTCGCCAGGGCGGATCACTGTTACGGTGATGCCAAACGGTTTTGTTTCCAAACGCAGGGCCTCGCAATAGCCTTCGATGGCGAACTTGCTGGCCGAATAGAAGCCTTGAAACGGCAGTCCCATCAAGCCACCGATGGAGCTGAGAGCGATGATTTTGCCCGAGCCTTGTTTCCTTATCTGGGGCAGCACGGCATCAACGCAATGCACCAAACCCATGAAGTTGGCATCCATCTGTTCCCTGATTTCTTCCTCTGTGGCAAACTCTAACGGTCCGCCGATGCCCATGCCGGCATTGTTGACCAACACATCGATACGGCCTTCCGCCTCGATGATTTGTTCCACGGCTTGTTGCACAGCCTTGGCGTCGCGGACATCCAAGCGAAGGTATTTCACTTTTGGCAAGGGTGTAACCTCACGACGTACTGTCCCGTAAACGACATGACCTTCTTGCGACAGCAGGCGGGCGGTCTCCAAACCAAAACCTGAGGATATCCCTGTGATGAATATGACCATTATTCGATGATTTGAGCTTCTTTAAACGCTTTGGTGATTTTATCCAATGCCTCATCCACTTGCTCGAAAGTATGCGTGGCCATCAGGGCAAAACGAATCAATGTGTCGTTTTCGGGTACAGCGGGAGCTATGACGGGAGTGACAAAAACACCATCATCCAACAACCTGTTGCAGAGCCAGAAAGCCTTCTCTGAGCTTCTTACAAACAATGGAATGATGGGCGTCTCGCTTTTACCGGTGTCGAAGCCACGCTCCTTAAACTGCTTTCGGGCATAGTTGCTCAAATCCCAAAGGTGCTGTATGCGCTCCGGCTCTTCCAACATGATGTCGATGGCCTTGCTGACCGATGCCACATTGGCGGGCGGCATGCTGGCACTGAAAATCAGCGAGCGGGCATTGTGTTTCAGGTAATTAATGGTTTCGAAATCGGAAGCGATGAAACCACCCAACGACCCAAACGATTTGGAGAATGTCCCCATGATTAGATCCACCTTGTCGGTAAGGCCGAAATGTTCAGCCGTGCCTCTTCCTTGATGGCCTAGGACACCCAAAGCATGCGCATCGTCAATCATAATGTCGGCATCGTATTGTTCTGCCAAGGCCACCATTTCACGCAAAGGAACGATGTCGCCTTCCATCGAGAAGATGCCATCAGCGACGATTAACTTGACAGAGTCGGGGTTGCACAGCTTCAGCTTGGCCTCCAAGCTGTCCATGTCATTATGGTTGTACTTCCAGACCTTGCCAAACGAAAGCCGGCTGCCTTCGATGATAGAGGCATGGTCGAGACTGTCCAAGAGCAGATAATCATTGCGACCGCAAAGTGCCGAAACCACGCCCAGATTCACTTGAAAGCCCGTGCTGAAACAAACAGCCGCCTCTTTGCCGACCAGTTTGGCCAACTTTTCCTCCAAAGCAACGTGAATATCAAGTGTACCATTGAGGAAACGGGAGCCCGAGCAGCTGGTGCCGTATTTCTTGATGGCTTCGATAGCGGCTTCCTTCAACCGAGGGTCGTTGGCCAAGCCGAGATAGCTGTTGGATCCGAACATCAGCACGTCTTTGCCATTGATTTTCACCACCGTGCTTTGTTCCGACTCGATAGGTTTATAATAAGGGTAAATCCCTTTTGATTGTGCCTCTTGGGGAGCCGTATACCTTGAACAGTTTCTCTTCAATAGGTTGGTTTTCATATTTCTTTTATGGGCTTTTCAACGTGCAAAAATAATCTTTTTTTGTTTGCCATGAACCATGTGCTGACGCATAAGATGACGATAATAATTTCATACCTTCGCAAACTTCAAAGGCATTGTTATTTGAGAATGTCCGTGTGTCGCGGTCCATCAACTCTATTTGTGGAACAAGCGCATTGAATATTAGCATTAGTAATCATTGCTGTCCCGTTAAAACGGATCAAAAGTTCTTTGAAATAATTGAAAATTAGTCTTTTATGAGTAGTTTTGAAGTGAAACGGATTTGATTTCGCAAATTTGCCGTCTGTATGAATTGGATGG
>Ga0310694_10003921_pt1 | contig 14490 bp, 22 predicted proteins | sample 174DNAGHGhighgp2_FD_203884 | JGI IMG/M metagenome (GOLD analysis project Ga0310694, IMG submission 203884) | Sheep rumen microbial communities from Palmerston North, Manawatu-Wanganui, New Zealand - 1742 DNA GHGhigh gp2 (v2) (version 2) | ecosystem: Host-associated > Mammals > Digestive system... | reverse complement strand
GCAATTGAAAGAAAAAAGACGATAACCGTGGTCGCGTGCATCGATTTTTAGCACAGAATGAAGTTCATTTGCGAATTTAATGAACTCTTGTGACGGATAGGCGCCGTCATCTTCGACGCTCTTATTCTGCCACTTTCTGCAAAATGACTTAAGCATAAAAATCCTCCCTTAAAGTTAATTAGCCGTAATATGTTCCGACTATGTGGCGGAAATTTGCCTTGTAATCGAAATCATCTGGCAAATATTCTCCGAGCTTTGCCTTAAACTCTTCAACGACGTCGTCGATTGAGTTGTACGCAGCACGGAAAAGATTGGGATACTTGTCGACACGGACATAACGGAGTATATCGTTATTAAATGTGATACTGTCGTCCCAATCTTCAGCCCCGTTTTCTTTTACAAGCGTTGCCTCGCCGGTGAATTCGGAATTATATTCAATGTCGAGTTCATCTGTAACGAGGTCGTTATAGAATTCCGGGTCATTCTCATACAGCTCATCACTGTATTCTTCGCCCTTAGCGATAACGATTTTGCTTGCGAGAATCTTTAAAGTCTCCTCGGTTAAAAGCAGACCGTAGTCATCGAAAGCATAATCTCTCATAGACATCGAATCACCTCCTTAGCCGCAAAGGCAATCATCGATTTCTTCGACGGCGGCTTCAAAGTCTTTAAAAGTGTAACCGTCAGCCACGTACGGGGATATTATTTCCCAAAAGCGGACTTTTGCGTCGTATGCTGTTTGGGGAGCGTCATCGGGAATATCCCAGGGGCGTCCCTCATTGACGAGAATATAACCGGCGGTATCAGACTCCTCGTAATGAGCCCAATCGCACTCGTCAAAGACGCCTTCAAAAACCTCGCTGAACTGTGAAGTGCTGAAAAGATAATCGGCTAAGCTATCGCCCTCTTCAGCGTCTTCAAGGTCCTCACAGAACGGAGCAAGTTTTTTTAAGCTCCACTTAACGTCTGAAATATTGAAGCCGTAACCGTGGACATCGAACTCGTTATAACTCATTAACAGTTCACCTCCTCAACATCTGATGGTTCCCAAGAAGTGAAATTTCCCTCCCTGGATATTTTTTCATCTGGCATCTCAAGGACTTTATTATATGCGTCGTCCTTGCTGTCTGCGGTAATTATTACCGAACCGGTTTTGGTAACAGTTACCTCGTACTCTTTTGCCATAGTGCAAAGCACCTCCTTATAATATCTAACAAACAAAAAAAGAGCCGTCATAAAATCCGAATCTCCCGATTGGATATATGCGACTCTGCGGTTTACACATAAAAAACTGCCACCCTTGCGGATGACAGTTTTAAATTGATACATTTTTTATTTGTTATTTGGTATTATTATACCAACTTTACGCCTGATTGTCAAGGTCGGGAACAACCTTTTCAATGGTGAAGTCGTTAGCTTCCATCAATTCGGCAAACTCGCCGATATGATAACAACGAAAGCCAAGCATAAAGTGAGTTTCGTCAATATATCTCACCTGACGAATCTCACCCTTTGTACCGTCTACATAAACGGCACGCAGATATTCACCATCTTTCAGTGTTAAAACAGGAGTATAATCCGTTTTTACTATGCGGATTGTAGTCTTATCCGACATATTATCACCTCCGGTTAATTTAACATTACAGTGCGTATATCCTTTTCGCGCTTAGCTATATATGTTCGGTGCGATTCGGGAAAAGCGACGTATCCAACCAGACAAGAACCTATTTCCTCTATATCGCACTCTCTATCGGTAGCAATTATTTGCGCATTCGCTTCGGTTTCTGAAATACCGTATTCGCTCACATACGACTGGATATCGTTTTTTGCGAGCTGTGCAAGGTATTTTTTTACGCTCTGCTTATTTCCAACGATTCGCAGAAAAGCAGGGTTTTCATCGTTGTCGCTGTGGGTAATTCCGACAAACCAAGTTACTTGAGCAGACATTATTACGCACCTCCTTATTAAAAAGCAGTATAGACATTATCATCTTTATATACGATTTTGCCTCGGCCGTTGCTTATTTGAGTAAGCGATGCCTCGGCGCCGCAAAGGGCGCCGAAATCCTTTTTACAGAACTCATCGTAAGCTTTCTGCTTTGCCTCCTGAGGATTTTTGGCCTCGACTTCGACCTCAATGTAACCGTCAACGCTCATTAGAGCAATGTACTTAGGCATCGAAATAGCCCTCCTCTGCCTCAGGCTTATGGTAAACTTCATTGCCGAACTCGTCCTCTATTTTTACGAGAACGCCATCGATGTCCTTAGCTTCACCGAAATCCGCATCAGAAAAAGCTTCGTTAGCTTTCTTACGGGCTTCGTCAACATCTTCGGCGTATATTCTTGCCTCGTACCTTGCTTCAACAGAAAAGGTTGCAAGGAAGAATTCATCAGGGTCGTCGTAGATTCTGTCATCCACATCTTCAAAATCTCCATCGCAATTCATACAATAGAAATTTCCTTTTTTATCAAGAACAAAGACGGAACCAAGTCTACCGTTGGCGTCTTCAAGGCGACAGCCGCATTTGCAGCAGTGGTTTACCGAAGAGTTATAAAGAGCTTTAAGCTCTTCTTCCGACAAATCGGGAGTTTCTTCGGCTTCTTTTGCCGCATCAGTCGCTTTTTCCTCATCATCCGAAGAATTGTCATCAACACCGGCGTAGCCGTGAGATTCGAGCTCTTCGTCGAAATCAGCGTCAAAGCCCATATCGAGCAGCAACTCATCGGAAGCACCGAGAGATTTCAGTATCTCTGCGGTTTCGTGTGCGCCGTCAACTTCACAGGCGTTATCGAGAAACGCGTTGAGAATATCACCTTCAGGGTCAATCGGAGTGTATCCGAGGTTTTCAATTGCCTCCTTAAGATTCTGAGCTTCAGCAAACATTTCAGCAAGGTCATACTCGCCTCTGTCTTCAAGCTCACCGTCCTCCGGAGCATTAACAAGAAGCTCTTCAAGGCAAAGTAAAATTTTGCAAAGCAATGCTCTGTCGTTTTTCTTTTTCATAATTTAATCCTCCTTTAAATCTTAAAACGGACAGCTTAATCCAAGCCGTGCCGTTAATTCTTGAAATACTACCGCCTCTTCTAAAGAAAGCCCGCAAGTGTGCATAAAATCGCTCCTGTCGGATATGGAGTCTAAACCGTCAAGAAGTAAGTCAATTCCGTCGCGTAACGACATAACCTTATTTTCTTCAAGGTCATAGACCATATCTTCGCCGGCAACAATTTTTATACTGAACCAACAGTCCATCTTCGTTTTGGCTGCTACCTTATTCAGCACATCGTGCTGAATGCAGGTCAGTAACATCTCATCACCTCCGTTTTAATCAGAGCACTTCTCGAGCGCTGCAATTTTTTCGCAAACTTCTTTCTTAAGCTTGTGCCTTGAAAAATCGGAAAGATGCTTAACTAAAAAAGAATGGCTGAAACAGTCAAAGCGCAATATCGACAAAAGTGTATTCTTCGGAAGCGAAAAGAACTCCTCCGCATTTTCTTCTATTCTGTCATCAACACTCGCATTATCGTATAAAGCATTGAGAATAATAGAACAAATAAAATTTTCTTTTATCTGCATTGTCTCGCTGTTTCTGATTTTTGGTTTAAGCCATTCAGTTTTATGTTTCATTTGAGCTGCGTATTCAACTCGCTGAAATTCGTTGTAAGGGTACGGCTCAAACGTAAAATTCTTTGCTGTTGTTTCAAGGTCTGAAAAAAGAATGCTCACTCTGTTGTAATGCCCAAGACAGTAAAATCTGGGCGTCGGTACCGACTTGAAAAACTCTTCGTCAATAATATGCGTTGTTGAAAACGTAAAATTACATTGGCGACCGACGATGTCTTTGTAATGCTTTCTGACAAATTCATAAGGCAAATTCGGAAAACCCATCATCGCCGAGAAAAGCATCCAAGAGTATGAAGACGGCGCTTTATCGGCATCTTGTAAGCTATCCTCATATATTGTTATACATTTGGAAATGTCGACAAAAGGCCTCGTTGCGTCACAATTTATCAGAGTAGGGATATCAAGATAATCCATAACGAAGCCGTAATCCAAAAGCCTGTTATGACATTCGTCAAGAAGTCTTTGTTTCTGCTCCTCTGAATTTACCAGCGTGTATGTAAACGACCTTTTAGAATCGTTCACAGAAGCTGTGCTTTCAGCTTTAACACCTTCTGAAATTATCTTAACCACGTCATCCCAGTCAAGGGATTTTTGATGTAAGAGATAATCATCACGTAAACAAAGGCGTTTACGATAAATATCAAGCACGAGTTCTCTTGGGTACTGTTTTCTTGTAAAGAACGGCTCAAGAGCAGCTGCAATTGCGTAATTAAAATTGCCCACACCGTATTGTTTATGCCATTTGGAAATGAAATCAAAAACGGCGTTTAGCAGCGTATAATTATCGTTGACATCCATTTCGTCCGGAAGAGTCATAAAAGCTGTTCTCAGGAGCAGGACCAATTCGTGAGAATGTTCGGATAAAAACGCTCCGTTTGGTATGTTGGTGCTCATAGAATCAATTTCTTTCTTTAACACGGTGCCTGAAACAGGAATTCCGCGTTTTATCATAGAATAGACGTCCATCAGCAAACCTCCTTATTCATTATTTTTTTCGACCATCTCCAGCGCAAAACTTTTCAGTTTTCTCTTTGCAAACAGGTCGAGATGTTTTTTTACAAACACTTTGGGAATATATCCGTTCTCAAGCAGATTTATAAGATACTGTCTTTCGAGTTCAAAGAACTCGCTGATATTTTCTTCAAGACGTTCGCTCAAATCTGCCTTTTCATAAAGTGCATTGACGATAACACTCGCGATGAAGGCGTGTAAGCGTTCAACATTTCGGGTTTTGTATCTTTGCTGAACTAACCACCTTTTCTTTAAATACATTAGCGCATCGTATTCAATACGCTGAAAGTAAATATGTGACTCAAATGAATATTCACTTGGTTTGTATTTTGCATTAAGCACAGAATTGTTTGGTATTCCCAGATAATTATAATCCAGGTAATCACAGTTGCGAGCAAAAGCCAAATCAATATCGTGATACGTAGAAATATTATACGTATTGTAAAACTGAATTGGACTTCCTCGCTTTATCCAGACACCGTTCTCATCCTTTATCCCCTGATGAATCTCGTTAATAAATTCCAGCGGAAGGTCGGAGAATCTTTCGATGGCCGAAAAGAAAGAATAACTGCTTGCCTCGTCAATTTTTCCGTCTCTGTAAACCTTGATAGCATCATTGACATCTATCACGTTTCTTATTTTGTCAATTAGCAATAATCCGTGTATTGCGAGATAATTGCAGACAAAATCATCGGACAAAATGTTTGCGTTCATTAATCTTTCTATATGGCGGGTTTCGAGAATTGCTTCAGTACACAAGTTTTTCGCCTGTACAGTGCCACCTGCCGCGTTCACCGTTCTTTTTATTATATACTGTACATCCGAATACTCGAGAGCATTCTGACGAATAGCATATTCCGGTTGATACAAACCCTCTCTAAACATATCCAAAACAAAAGTTTTAGGATACTGTACAGTGTTTTGAATTTGCATAACCGACAACGAATACTGCCAAGGCAACGGGCCCGGAAATTTTTCACGTAATTTCTGTATAAACCTGAAAACAGATTCGGACATTTCACGTGATTCATATTCGCGATTAGCAATAGCGCCAATCAAAAGCGGAGCTTTTGTGAGTTCTGTTAAATCTGTTAACGAATTCAGCTCCCTGATTAAAACTCCGGTTGAAACCGGAACACCGGCGCTTATTGCGTCGTATACAGTTGCCATAAAGCACCTCCTTACATTTTGCTTAGCATTTTATTGACAACAGACTTCAGTTTGTGTTTAGCAAAGTCATCAAGATGTCTTTCAAGGAAATCTTTACTTAATGCTCCAAACTTAAGCACATCAATCAAAGCCGAACGGTTCATACAGAAGAACTCATCCGTGTTTTCCTCTATTCTTTCATCAACGCTTGCCTTATCAAAAAGTGCGCCTATAATAATCGAACAGATAAAACGTTCACGAGCATCTTCTATTTCAGCCGAACTATCTGTAGAATAATAAATCCAGTTATCTTTCAGCTTCATTTGTGTTTTGTAGTCAACATACTGAAAAAATGACAACTCCGGGTCAAAACTTTCTGCGCTGCATTTCCCGAGTTGTATTGTTTTTTTGTTAAGAAAACCAACCGGTGACAGATGCAGAGATGGCCCAACAATATCGACAATCTCATCGTTAATGTCGTGTGTAGAGAAAAAAGTAAAGTTGTTTGTGCTTATACCGTATATGCCCGGATACTTTTTCACAAACTCACACGGCAAATCCCTGTAGCCAACGAGAGAATTAAAGAATTCCATACCGCCGGCTCCGCGACTTTCAGCTTTTTCATAGAGCTCAACTGCTTTTTCCGCCGAAATTATTTTACGAACACTCGGGTTCCAAAATAAAATTGACGGAGACAAATAAGCTTCGGAAAAGTCATATCCGTTATTTGCCAAATCATCCAGAAATTCTTTTTCTTTCGGTGATTGCAACAACGCTACAGTTATATGCTGTTTTTTAACACTGACGTTCTGAGATGGATTTAATTTCTCTTCAAGCTTAGCACGATTGACATCCTCAGCTATCATTGCCTTCAAATCCTCCCAGCTCAGCGCTTTTTGGTACACAGCAAATTCCGTAGGAAACAGCCCGTCTTTTCTCATTAGCATAATTATAGTACGCGAATATTGCTCGGTCTGCAAAATTTTGCTCACGTAAACCATACAATAAACAGGCAAATCAGAAAGGTCATCAAAGTTTACGACCTTATTAGCGAGCACAAATATCTTATATAAAGATTGTGCTGTATCAAAACTACAGACCGGAGAATTGATGTCGAACGACAATCGGTCCGTAATGAGATTAGCCGAAGCTTTTAATAAACAAGCAACCTTTTCTCCATCTTCTTTTTCAAGAAATTTAGAATTTTGTTTATCAATTTCGCCTATGAGCACATCCGGCGAAACTGGTGCGCCAACCTTTAGCGCCGAATATATGTCCATTCAGACATCTCCTTTCATAAAAATATAAAGCCATACTACGCCCGAAAACGCTGTATGACTTTTTGGTTTGACACGTGCAAATCCGCCATCACAAGTGACAGCGGACAATTACACTAAATTATTATATATTTGTGTATATGATACCATAAAAACGGCAATATGTCAACCAGCGCACAAAGCAAAAACGGCGTCTTCCGAATGGAAAAACGCCGTCTGTTACTACGAGAAGTTAGCTATTAACTACTAACTCCGCATTTTCGTCGTAAAGGTTGAGAAACAACACTTTTCCGGAACGGACAGTCGTTCTTTCGATGAGCACATCGCCGACATTTAAGTCAGCATACAAGAGCTCTCCAACCGAACGAACAATGGGCTCGCCGAACTGGTCGTGTCCGAAAAGAGTGTATCTCATATACACCTTGCCTTTTGACGCATCAAGCTTTTCCACCGTTACTACACGAGTGGACACCCTCTGTTCCCAATTAAGCTTTTCAGCCCAAAATCCCGGAACAGTTTTGGAAGCACCACACAACGAGCCAATAACGCTGACTGTTATCAGTATTGTGATTATTGGTATTGCGATAGCTTTTTTTGCGGTGTTTTTTAATATCACGCCAATCAAAAGGACAATAAATGCGGACATTGCAAGTATTGCAAGAAAGGTTACAACAAAGAAATACGTGTTACTCATAATTTTCTCCTTTTTTACCGTTTTCGCGGCCTTTTATTTACTACTCGCATTTAATATAAGATTTGCGGGTAGTTTGCTTTTGGATAATCCAACTTTTTTCGAGTTGAGATTGTAAACGCTATTTTCACATATATAATCAAAAAAAGCCGACATCCCACGCGGGAATGTCAGCTAATTTGTTGTTTTTACATATTATGTAGCGTAATATACATTAATATTTTATCTCATTACACTCAAATTGTCAAGATTACACGCTTACAGCTACCTGCTTTTTATAACGTCTTACGCCTGTAACAAATCCGACTATTGAAACAATAAGATTGATTACCGATGACGTTATCCAGTAAACGCAGAGACTTGCAGGAAGCGTAAATGCAAGGGTACAGAAAAGAGCAAACATTACAAAATCAACGATGATTCCTCTTCTTATAACCTTAGGCGTAATATTCTCGTCGAACCTTGCAAAGACGTACATACGCAAAGCCGAAAGGCCTATAATTAAAATTCTTAACGCAAGTGCAAGAATGGGAAGCCAGAGAAGGTAATCAACCGTAGGCGTTCTGCTCAAGTCTACGCCAAACACAGTCATATTTTCAAGGAACTGTGTGAGTTTTTCAACGGCCGCACCGTCCGAAAAATCAGCAACATTTGCGCCACGGAAAGCTTCGACAATCTGAAGTTCGGAAAGATTGCCGAGGACAGACTGAAATCCTGCAATTGTTTCCTTGCTGAACCGCAAAACGTATGTTAACGGAGAAAAAACGGCTCCGATAAAACCTATAAGCAAAACCATCGAGAGAAGCATTGAAAGCGGTTTTGCAAAAACGTGCTTGTAGCTGATGTGGTTTTCTTCGTAAAGTTTTACGAGAGCATCTTCTACGCCGTGAACATCCATACCGCTGTTTTTTATTTTCTCAATTTGAGGTTTAAGGTCGGTATACTTCTTTGACGCCCTCGCTCCGAGCTTTTCAATCGGCATTGTTATAAGCCGAACGAGAATGGTAAACGCAATTATCGCGAAAAGATAATTGTGCGTGATGTTAAGCAGGAAGTTCAAGACATATCCTGCTGCAATCGAAAATATATTCAAAATAGACACCTCCAAACGGGATTAAGCCGCTCTTAACTCAATAAGCTTGTTAACGGCTTCGTTTTCGGTGAGAAATACTCTTTCTCCGAGATTTTTTGAAACCCAATTAACATTGGATTCGTTGACAGTCGACTTTACGATTACCTCGTCGTCGCCCTCAAAATAAAAGCATTCTCTGCCGATTAACTCTTCGTAACTCATTATTGAAAACTCCTTTCGTATTAGTTTCAAATATATATGTCATAAAATATTGTGATTTTGCCCAGACAAATAAAAAAAGCAGCCCTGAATAAATCAGAGCTGCCAAAACATTTTTATGATTTTGATTTTACCTTTGCGACTACTCTCCATCCTTTGCAGGGAGCGTGAGCCCAAATGCGAGCTCCCTTAGGCCAGTCGTCGCCATCTTTTATTCTTTCAAGCAGGTACAGCATTATGCCTCCTCCTTTTCTTTAGTTTTCCTTCCGATAAGCAGGTCGTTAAAATCTTTGTACCCCTCGCTAATTTTTCTCGTATAGCGAATGTTTGGATACTCCTTTTTTAACATATTTTCAACCGCCATAGTTGCGATTTCACCAGCATCGTCATTATCCAGAGCGATTATGACACCCTGAATATGAGGCTGTTCGGAAAGAATAGTTTTAAGCGAAGTATCTGAATTGCTGGCACCGATAATGCACAGATAATCATAACAGGTAAAGTCGTAACCGTTTTGTTCTATCAGTGACATTATTGCCATAGCATCAGGGATTCCTTCTGTCAGCACAAGGATTCTACGGTTGTTGTTTATGTAGTATCCGTGTTTCCAGTCAGAACCTTCGACTGTAAGGGTTTTCTTTTTGCCTTTAGCCGGTCTTATGGTTCTGCGCTCGCAGAATGTCGCCCGACCTTCGGTCTTGCCGGATGCATTAGAGAAAAATAAACAGCAGGAACGGAACGTTCCTCTCGTGAAATTCTTTTCTTTAATGCTCTGCTGATACAGCCGTCCGGTTTTCAGAAACCACTTCACAACCGTAGGCGAAATACACCTTGTTTCCGTCAAAAACTTTTCGACGTCTTTAGTGTATATTTCGCCATTCATATCGGTTGCTATTTTTGGCAATTTGAATTCGCTGCTTCTCTTTTTTCCCTTCTCTTTGGAATACAGCTGTACTGTTTCCTCGGAGGTGTTTCCGAGAAGTTCGTTGACGCGGTTAACGGCCTGTTTAAAATCAAGTCCGTTGAAATGCATCAGCATTTTTATCGCGTCTCCCTGAACTTTTTGGCTGTTGTGCCAGAAGCAGTTGCGACGGGCGTCGATAACGACCGAATCGTGTTCGGCGAAAGTATAATAACTTCCGCGCCGGACCAGCCGAAAACCTGTGTCGCCCGCCACTAAAAGAATCGGTGCAGACTTTGCTGCTTCGACTCTTTTTTCAAAGGCGTCAGACATTGTCTGCACCTCCTTTCTCCCTGACCGGGAAGAATTACTTTATAAGACCCTCATTGCGAAGAATCTCTCTCGCATCAAGATAGGTCTTTCTTTCCGCTTCAACCGTGCTGAACAGATAACCTGCCAGCATTTTAGCCCAACTTACAACTTCTTCCTTGGAATAATTATTGATTATCCAAGTCAGGTTGTCCTTAAGCTTCGGCTGGTCAAGCAGCTCATATACAGGTCTGCCCTTCCAGGGATTGAACGGGTAGGTCTGCTTGAGAGCTTCGGCAAGCTGCTCTTCAACAGCTACCTTCTTGGGTCTGCCGGGCTTCTTTGCGGGAGCGGGAACATTCTCAACGGGCGTTGCTCCCTGAGCAACCGGTTTCGTCTGCTCTTCTTCAAGAAGAGAATCGATTATCTCTCCCGATGTTAAGGGCGCAACTACGAGCGGCTTATTCTGAACGCTCTGCGGAGGAGCTCCGTCAACGGGAGTTTCCTCGTCATTCCCGTCTGCGGGAGATGCAAATCCTGCGTTTCTCAACGCTCTGCCGATTGCACGAGTTTCAGCGTTTTCAACGTCGCTGCCGGAAAGTCCCTCATTAGCGTCAACCATTGCCGTGCCGATGCCGGTATAAACCTCATCGCCGATGGTAACAGTTGCTTTAAGGGTTATGAGACCCTTCGCTGTAAGCTCGGGAACAGGTGCAGTAACAACACCTCTTACGGGGATATTGTTTGTTTCGCAGAACTTGTGAAACCATTCGAGTCTGTCACAGACCTTGAGATAAGGAACCTGTTCGAGTTCGCCGGTTTCCTCGTTTACGATGTCGCTATCGAGCATTATTGCCCGTCTGTAAGGGTCATAGCCCTCGACCAGCCTTACTTCATTCTTCATATCAAAACCTCCTTAAGCTTAAGCAATCATATAACGTGAATCCCACGTTATAAGCTTCTGGGTGCCGTTAGGTCCGAACACAAGGACATCAAAGCCGCACTTATATTTTTCGTCCCTATTGACAATGAGACCGAGATGACCGACGTAACGGTTTTTTTCTCTCGTCCAGCCGTCAGCAAACGAGGGTGCGTTTTCGCCCGAACAAAGTCTTACCATTGTTCCGGGAGCAAACATTTTATTAAACAGCTCATCGTCGACCTTTGTAAGGTTGTTTTTATAAAACTCGCGAGTAAAGCCGTTTGTAAAACGTACGGTCGCAGTGCAATCTTCGGCTTCGGCACGAACGACGATTCCCGGGTTCTTAAAAAGCGAAACCGTAGGAATGACTACCGTTCCGACTCGGATTGTTCCAACCTTCTTAGGAATGGTATCATCCGTTTCGGTTTTGTTATTCAGCTTCTGCTCTGTGTTTGCAGAAGCGTCCTGAACGTTCTGTTCCTTGGACGCGGGAGCGTTCATCTCTTCAACAGCACCATCATAAAAGCGCTTGAGAGCGTTTCTGGTGCCGAAGATTTTCTTTACTATCGCAGCGGAATATGCGTCATACTTATCCGCCTTGACAAACTTGCCACGTTTGACCGTGGTTTTGGTGCCATCGGGCCAAAAGAAAGTGGTAGCAGGACCGCTTTCAATTACCTTCTTCGGTTTAATTGAGTCAAAAAAAGTCATAAATTGACTCCTCCTTTTCAAAAAATTTTACTTGATTATTTGCAGGAATATATGTAAAAATCCTGCGTGTTTTTGCCCGAAATCTGTGCGAAATCAGGCGGGATTTTCAATGTGCTGCAAGGCGTAATATGCGGGCTTATCTTTGATATACACACCGCACTCTGCTGTCTTGTCGAGCAACTCATCGGGAATCAGCGCTCCGAGGGTTTCATCCTCTGCGAGAAGCTTAACCGGTTCACCTATTTTGCTTTTTACGGCATTAAGATTCACCTTTGCGTTCGTGTCGCAAAATGTTTGTACGGTAATATACCTGAAAGCATCTCTTTCCGGGAAATAAGCGATATCCGAATACGAACAAGGTATCGTCCTTACGGAGATAATCTCCGAGTATATTTCCGGCTTTTTTTCTGCGACCGGAGTGTTTGATACAATTCCGACGGCTTTTTGTATTTCCGGAACAGTCTTGTTCGTGAACAGACAGTACGTTAAAACCTTCAGCTTGGTTTTGTTAGAGAGATTGCTGTTAGACCAAGCAAATCTCGCTTTGTGCAGGAGTTCCAACATCTCCTGTTCCCAACGGATTATTTTCTTTTCGTTAACGAAGCCGATAAGCAGTAAGATAACCGCTATTGCTTCGAATACCGATGGTAAAATAACCTTCATTGACATTACGCAGCCTCCTTTTGTTTGTTTTCTATTAGTGCGAGATTCTGCTCAGAAAAGAGCAGGTGAAAAATTCTCATAGAGTTTTTTACACTCCACGGGAATTTAGGGATTTTTTTAATTAAAACCCCTCCGTCAACGAGGACCATATAGTTAACTTTTCTGGTTTTCTCATCAACGACAATTTCCTTGACGGTTGCCGTTGTACCGTCATAGCGTTCTTTCATCGGCCCGAAAGGTTGAGTTTCAGGCAATGTAACTGTAACCCTGTCGCCTACTTTGAATTTGAGCATACAATTGCCTCCTTGAAATTTATATACAAATAAAAAAAAGAGCCGCATATACTCCAAATCTCCCGATTGGATATTGCGACTCTATGGTTTTCACATATAAAAAACTGCCACCCGAAAGGATAGCAGTTTTGCTTTCTGTTTTTTTATTGTATATTTGAGTATATAATACCATATATTCTCAGATATGTCAAGGCGAACTATCAGCGGAGCGGATACAGCTTAAAGTTTTTCCAAGCATCTCCGAAGAAATGAAAGTTGAACTTTGAAAAATCAAAATCAAACAGAAACGGATGTATATATCCGGACGTATTTGGAAACAGCCAAGCTCCGTGATTTGCGGAGTTTTCTTTTTCAATTTCTTTAAAAATATCCGCATATTTTGTGTTTGGCGGAACCTTCATTGTTTTTGCGTATCCGTTTGCAAGCAATTTTGCGTTGTACATATTTTCAACGATGTAATCTTTATCTGCTTTATGTTCGGGATTGTCGTTAAGCCATACATACGCAAGCGTTCTTCCGTACTTATCTGTAGGTGAAACATCATACTCAAGGTAATATGTATTGCCTTCAATAAGCATTGATTTCGTATAATTGGAAGCTATCTTGCCCTCTTCAGTATTTTTGCTTTCGTCTGGATTTACACTTTCCGGTGTATCAACGCCTATCATACGAACACGCACTTCGGAATTGTCAGACTTCTTAACTATTATAGTATCTCCGTCGACAACCCTGACCAGAACAACCGGCTCGTAATCACTTTCCTGGGCGTTTTTTGTAAAACCCTCAAAAGGATTTTTTGTTTTATTGCTCGTGTTGCTTTTGTTTGTTTCTTCCGAACGCGACGATGTGGTGTTTTCAACAGAAAACCTCGAGCGCACGTCGTCTCGGAACGATTCAAGCAGACTTTTTCCTGTACCGCTCGTAAATTTTGTTATAAACACAGTGGTTATAACGATAAGCAAGAGCATAATCACAGAAATTATATTTTTAGCAACACGCTTATTTATCTTTTTCTTCACGATTTAAAACCTCCGGTTGCATCGAAAATATAATGCTCGTAATCATCGTCAGATGCTGATTCATCAGACAATAAAAGTGCTCTTTCTCTTTTTATTTCCTCTTCAGCAATTGCGCTGACCAGCTTCTGAAGCGATTGAGATGTCAGAATTAAGCAGAAAGCTTCGAACGGAGCGATGTTTTCCGAGTCGCCTTCTTCTTTACAGTTTTTAACGAAATCGTTATAGCAAGCCCTAAAGCTTTCTTCATTATCACAAACAAAAGAAGCAAAGCCGGAACAAATTTTTTTAATCAGCTTATTAATTCTTTCCTCGCGCTCATCTTCATATTTCATATTATCACTCATATAATACACCTCCGGTTAAAAAATTAATTCGTGTGGAAATTCCCGCAGCATATTTTCTTCGCCCATCACAGGCAATAAGCTTTCTTTCATAAAGATTGCTTTTTCAAAATCTTCAGGGCTGAAATACAGTTTCTGCATAAAGGATTTATACTCAGCAACATCATTAACGATGTCATCAACCCATTTTTTCTCCGGAACAACCTTACCCTTACGGTTACCGGTTTCCGCTCCGATTATAATCCACTTTATATTCGAGCAATTATGTATAAAAACATAATTCTCATTCTT
>Ga0310694_10003920_pt1 | contig 14490 bp, 6 predicted proteins | sample 174DNAGHGhighgp2_FD_203884 | JGI IMG/M metagenome (GOLD analysis project Ga0310694, IMG submission 203884) | Sheep rumen microbial communities from Palmerston North, Manawatu-Wanganui, New Zealand - 1742 DNA GHGhigh gp2 (v2) (version 2) | ecosystem: Host-associated > Mammals > Digestive system >... | reverse complement strand
GGCTACGAGCATTCTACCCTGAAAAAGCTGGCGAATGTCATTAAAGTCGGCATCCGCGGCAAAACGGTGGATCTGACGGTAAGCACGAAATTTGCTTAAAAAGGAGAATCATGATGGCGAAAGTTCAAATTACCGATACCATCCTGCGCGACGCGCATCAGAGCCAGGCGGCTACGCGTATGCGGCTGGATGAAATGCTGCCCGCCTGCGAAAAGCTGGACAAGGTGGGTTATTTTTCCCTGGAGTGCTGGGGCGGCGCTACCTTTGACAGCTGCCTGCGCTTCCTGAATGAAGACCCCTGGGAGAGGCTGCGCATCCTGCGCAAGGCCCTGCCCAACACCAAGCTGCAGATGCTGCTGCGCGGCCAGAACATCCTGGGCTACAAGCACTATGCCGACGACGTGGTGGACTACTTCGTGAAAAAGTCCATCGACAACGGCATCGACATCATCCGCACCTTCGACGCCCTCAACGACCTGCGCAACATGGAAAAGGCCGTGAAGGCCACCAAGGCCTACGGCGGCACCGCCGAAGTGGCCATGAGCTACACCACGTCCCCCGTCCATACCGAGGAATACTTCGTGAACCTGGCCAAGGGCATCGAGGACATGGGCGCGGACCTGATCTGCATCAAGGACATGGCCGGCCTGCTTCTGCCCTTCAACGCTTATTCTCTGGTGAAGAAGCTGAAGGCCAACACCAAATTGCCCATCGTGCTGCACACCCACAACACCGCCGGCACCGGCGCCATGACCATCCTCAAGGCCATCGAGGCGGGCGTGGACGTGATCGACACGGCGCTCTCTCCTCTGGGCGGCGGCACCAGTCAGCCGGCCACCGAATCCATCGTGGCGGTCCTCAAAGGCACTGAGTACGATACCGGCCTGGATGAAAACCTTTTGGCCGAGCTGGCGGAGCACTTCCGCGGCGTGGCCGACCGCCTCACCAAGGATGGCTGGCGCGATCCGGACAAGGTGCTTTCCGTCAACGCCAAGGCTTTGCAGTATCAGGTGCCCGGCGGCATGCTCAGCAATCTGATCGGCCAGCTCAAGAAGGCCAACGCCATGGACAAGTACTACGAGGTGCTGGAGGAAGTGCCCCGGGTGCGCAAGGATTTCGGCTATCCGCCCCTGGTCACCCCTACCTCCCAGATCGTGGGCACCCAGGCCGTGATGAACGTGCTGGCCGGCGAGCGCTACAAGATGGTTCCCAAGGAAAGCAAGGGCCTGCTCCGCGGCGAGTATGGCCGGCTGCCGGCTCCCGTCAATGAAGAGGTGCGCAAAAAGTGCATCGGCGACGACAAGGTGATCACCCATCGTCCCGCCGACGACATCGCCCCCGAGCTGGAAGGCTACCGCAAGGAAGTGGCCCAGTACAGCCAGCAGGAGGAGGACGTGCTTTCCTACGCCCTGTTCCCCCAGGTGGCGCAGAAGTTCTTCCAGTGGCGGCAGGCCCAGCAGCTCAAGACCGATCCCACTGCCTACAACCAGGAAGACGGCACCATGCCGGTGTAAAAAGGTTTTTCAACAACCTGCGAATGAAAGAGCGGCAAGCTGTTCTTTCATTCGATCCATCAATTTGCTGTAAAATGGCGATTCCAGGCATTTTGTGCCTGGAATCGCTCATTTTACGGCTGCAAATTGACAGCGGAAGCAAATTCCATTTGCTCCTCCCGCCGGCAAAGCCGGCGAATGCGGACGAGCGTCGAAAGGGCTGCGGCACTTTCGGGCTATCCCGGGGTTTTTCGACAGTCTGGGGAACCGCTTTCAAACGGAGCGGTTCCTTTTTTCGTTTGAGCGGCCCGCCGGATCAGCCCTGCGCATCATCCGTTATGGGCGCTGCCGTAGGAGCAGGCGAAGGTGCGGGGGAACTTTCCGGCAGCGGGAACAGCGGCGCCAATTCAATGATTTCCGGGGTCGGGGAAGGAAGGGGGCCGGGCGACGGGCTGCTTTCCGGGCCGGTCAAAAGCCGAAGCACGGCGGAAAGACCTTCGGCTGGTGCGGCGGTGGCTGAGGGCCGGGCCGTGTCCAGGCGGGCGGCGGCTTCCCTGTCCCGGGCAGCGGCCAGCTCATCAGCCTCCTGGCGGGCCTGGGTGTAGAGGATTTGCAGCACCTCGTACTGCCGCTGCGCCGACATCAGGCTGCCTTCCAGCCCCTCCGCCCTGCTGTACATCGAGCAGCCCCAGATGAAGCTGGCGGTCAGCATGGCGCACAGCAGGATCACAAACGCGGTTTTCATACCCGATCATCTCCTTATTCTTACTGAGCATAAATTGACCCTCTGGCGCGCAAAATATGCCGGGAAGGGGGATGAAATCCATGGAAAAACAGCGTGCGTCCGGGCAAAGCTGGCAGCGCCGGGGTATTTTCGCCCTGGTGAGCAAGCGCCCGCGCCCCGGGAGCCTTGAAGGGGATATGCCGGAGGAGGATGAAACGGATACGGAAACGCCCGAGCCGTGAAACCATACCGGCCCCGTGCTCTGCGGCGCGGGGCTTCAGGCTGTCGAAATAAGGTTTTCGACAGCGGAAGCAAATTGCATTTGCTCCTCCCGCCGGCAAAGCCGGCGGATGCGGATGAGACTCGAAAGGGTTGCGGTCCTTTCGGGCGATCCGGAGGTTTTTCAACAATCTGAGCCCCGCATCGCGGGGTTTATTTGTGCTGAAAGAAAAAATATGCAAAAATCATCCGGAAATTGAAAAAAACGGCGGAAAATCTGTTGACACGCCGGATTTCGTATGCTATACTCTATGATTGCATCAGTATCGTCAAGATGCGGCTCTATGCCTATGTCCTTTTGAGAATCCGACGGTTTTTCAGGGGGAGCAAGGGGAAGGGGCCATATGCGCTTTTTCGGTGCTGGGCAGCAATAAAGGGGTGATAGCTTTTATGGTGCACGAGGTCCAAATGGGGAAGCTGCGCACGCGCATGAGCTTCTCGCGCATCGACGAGGTTCTGGACATGCCCAACCTGATCGAGGTTCAGAAGAACAGCTACCGGCGGTTCCTGACCGAAGATCTCAAAGAGGTTCTGGCCGACGTGTCTCCCATCACCGATTACAGCGAAAATCTGGTGCTGGAATTCGTCGATTACTCGCTGGACGGAACGCCCAAGAATTCTGTGGAGCGTTGCAAAGAGCGTGACTTGACCTACGCGGCCCCGCTGAAGGTTTTCGTTCGCTTGAAGAACCGGGAAACCGGCGAAATCAAGGAATCGGAAGTGTTCATGGGCGATTTCCCGCTGATGACGGAGCACGGCACCTTTATCATCAATGGCGCCGAGCGCGTGATCGTCAGCCAATTGGTGCGCTCTCCCGGCGCATATTTTGACGTGCAGATCGACAAGGCCGGCAAGCGCCTGTATTCCTCCCAGATCATCCCCAACCGGGGCGCCTGGCTGGAATACGAAACCGACTCCAACGACGCACTCTGGGTGCGCATCGACCGCGCCCGCAAACTGCCCATCACCGTGCTGCTGCGTGCCCTGGGCTACGGCACCGATCAGGAGATCATGGATCTGCTGGGCGAGGACGAGCGCCTGATGGCCACCATCGCCCGGGCCGACCAGACCAAGACCCAGACCCAGGGTCTGCTGGAAATCTACCGCCGCCAGAAGCCCGGCGAGCCGCCCACCGAGGATGGCGCCAAGGCATTGCTGCGCAGCCTGTTCTTCGACCCCAAGCGCTACGACCTCATGCGCGTGGGCCGCTATAAGTTCAATAAAAAGCTGGGCCTGGCCGCCCGGATCGCCGGCCACGAGGCTGCTGAGGACGTGGTGAACCCCCTGAGCGGCGAAGTAATGGTGAAAAAGGGAGACATCATTTCCCGCGAAATGGCCAAAGATATCCAGAACGCCGGCATCAACGTGGTGTTGCTCCAGTGCGAAAACGTGGTGCACAAGGTGCTGGGCAACAACTTTGCCGACGCCGCGGGCTTCCTGCCCTTTGATCCCAAATCCGCCGGCATCCTGGAAATGGTCCATCTGCCCACTCTGATGAGCCTCATCGACGGCGTGGCGGAGGAAGATCTGTTCCAGGTGGTGTCTGAGCATGTGCATGACCTGGTGCCCAAGCACATCATCATCGACGACGTGGTGGCTTCCGTAAGCTACTTGCTGGGCCTGCCCTACGGCGTTGGCACCACCGACGATATCGACCATCTGGGCAACCGCCGCCTGCGCTCCGTGGGCGAGCTGCTGCAAAACCAGGTGCGCATCGGCTTAAGCCGCCTGGAGCGCGTGGTGCGCGAGCGCATGGCCATTCAGGACGCCAATGACGTCAAGCCCGGCGAACTGATCAATATCCGCCCCGTATCCGCCGCCATCAAGGAATTTTTCGGGTCTTCCCAGCTGAGCCAGTTCATGGACCAGCCCAACCCCCTGGCGGAATTGACCCACAAGCGCCGTCTGTCGGCCCTGGGCCCCGGCGGCCTGAACCGCGACCGCGCCGGCATGGAAGTGCGCGACGTGCACTATTCCCACTATGCCCGCATCTGCCCCATCGAGACCCCTGAAGGCCCCAACATCGGTCTGATCGGTTCTCTGGCCACCTATGCCCGCATCAACGAGTACGGCTTCATCGAGGCCCCCTACCGCTATGTGGACAAGGAAACCGGCAAGGTGACCGACAAGATCGTCTACATGACCGCCGACGAAGAGGACAATTACAAGGTGGGCCAGGCCAAGGAGCCCCTGGACGCCGAAAACCGCTTCATCAACGAGCGCGTGGTGGTGCGCTGGCGGGATGAAACCATCGAAGTGCCCGCCAAGGACGTGGATTATATCGACGTGAGCCCCAAGCAGGTGGTATCCGTGGCCACGGCCATGATCCCCTTCCTGGAAAACGACGACGCCAACCGCGCCCTGATGGGCTCCAACATGCAGCGTCAGGCCGTGCCGCTTCTGGTGCCGGAAGCCCCCATCGTGGGCACAGGCATGGAATACAAGGCCGCTCACGATTCCGGCGTGGTGCTTTTGTCCAAGCATGCCGGCGTTGTGTCCAAGGTGGACGCGGACGAAATCGTGATCCAGGACGAGTTGGGCGAAAAGCACAGCTACCGCCTGACCAAGTTTGCCCGTTCCAACCAGGGCACCTGCATCAACCAGCATCCGCGCGTTTCCTTCGGCCAGAAGGTGGAAGTGGGCGATCTGCTGGCCGACGGCCCCTCCACTGAAAACGGCGAGATCGGACTGGGCCGCAACATGCTCATCGGCTTCATGACCTGGGAAGGCTACAACTACGAGGACGCTGTTCTGATCAGCGAGCGGCTGGTGAAGGAGGACAAGTACACCTCCATTCACATCGAAGAATATGAATCCGAAGCCCGTGAAACCAAGCTGGGGCCCGAGGAAATTACCCGGGACATCCCCAACGTGGGCGAAGACGCGGTGAAGGACCTGGACGAAAACGGCATCATCCGCATCGGCGCGGAGGTGCGCTCCGGCGACATCCTGGTGGGCAAGGTGACCCCCAAGGGCGAAACCGAATTGACCGCTGAAGAGCGCCTGCTGCGGGCCATCTTCGGCGAAAAGGCCCGCGAAGTGCGCGACACCTCCCTGAAGGTGCCCCATGGCGAAGGCGGCATCATCGTGGACGTGAAGATCTTCACCCGGGAAAACAAAGACGAACTGTCCCCCGGCGTCAACGAAATGGTGCGCGTGTACATCGCTCAGAAGCGTAAGATTTCCGTAGGCGACAAAATGTCCGGCCGCCACGGCAACAAGGGCGTCGTTTCCCGCATCCTGCGCGAAGAGGATATGCCCTTCCTGCCCGACGGCACCCCGCTGGACATCGTTTTGAACCCCCTGGGCGTGCCTTCCCGTATGAACATCGGGCAGGTGCTGGAAGTGCACCTGGGCATCGCCGCCCGCACTCTGGGCTGGCACATCGCCACCCCCGTATTCGACGGCGCCACCAAGGAAGATATTGAAGAATGCCTGAAGAAGGCGGGCCTCCGCCCCGACGGCAAGACCATCCTCTACGACGGCCGCACCGGCGATCCTTTTGAAAACCCCGTCACGGTGGGCATCATGTACTTCTTAAAGCTCCACCATCTGGTGGACGACAAGATGCACGCCCGCTCCACCGGCCCCTACTCCCTGGTGACGCAGCAGCCCCTGGGCGGCAAGGCCCAGTTCGGCGGCCAGCGCTTCGGTGAAATGGAAGTGTGGGCCCTGGAAGCCTACGGCGCCGCCAACACGCTGCAGGAGATCCTCACCGTCAAGAGCGACGACGTGGTGGGCCGCGTGAAGACCTACGAAGCCATCGTGAAAGGCCAGAATATTCCCACCCCCGGCGTGCCGGAATCCTTCAAGGTGCTCATCAAGGAACTGCAGGCCCTGGCGCTGGATGTGCGGGTGCTGGGCGAAGATCATCAGGAAATCGAAATCCGCGAACTGGACGACGAGGACGACGATCTGGGCGACAGCCTGCCTGCCGGCCGCGAGCCGCTGCCTGAGGACGATTTCGACGCCGAGAGCGTGGAGCTGCCCGAGGGCGACGACATCGACCTGGACGAAGATATCAGCCTGGACGACGATTTCGCCGATTTTGAGGTGGACGACGTGCTGGACGATATCAAGCTGGATGACGACGATATCGAGTAACTGCATCGGCCAAAGCGGAGGGAGAATAACTTCATGTTTGAACTGACGAATTTAGATTCCATCCAGATCGGTATGGCGTCTTCCGAGCAGATCCTCGCCTGGAGCTACGGCGAAGTGAGCAAGCCCGAAACCATCAACTACCGCACCCTCAAGCCCGAGCGCGACGGCCTGTACTGCGAGCGCATCTTTGGGCCCCAGAAGGACTGGGAATGCTCCTGCGGCAAATATAAGCGCGTCAAATTCAAGGACAAGGAAAAGGTCTGCGACAAGTGCGGCGTGCAGATCACCCGGGCCAAGGTGCGCCGCGAGCGCATGGGCCATATCGCCCTGGCCGCGCCGGTGAGCCACATCTGGTATTTCAAGGGCATCCCTTCCCGGATGGGCATGCTGCTGGACGTGAGCCCCCGGGCGCTGGAAAAGGTGCTGTATTTCGCTTCCTATATCGTGCTTGATCCCGGCAACGAAGCCGCTACCAAGGTGAGCCGCAATGAATTGGTCACCGATTCCAAGTACCGCGCCATCATGGCCATGCCCGAGGAGGAGCGCGGCTCCTTCCGCGCCGGCATCGGCGCCGAGGCGGTCAAGGAAATGCTGCTGGCGCTGAACCTGGACGAACTGAGCGTTTCCCTGAAAAAGGAAATCGCAGAGCTCATCGAGAAGGAACGGGGCCGCGAAGGCGAAGGCCAGAAGCGCACCCACGCCATCAAGCGCCTGGAAGTGGTGGAGGCATTCCGCCTGAGCAACAACAAGCCCGAGTGGATGATCATGGACGTGATCCCCGTGATCCCGCCGGATCTGCGCCCCATGGTGCAGCTGGACGGCGGCCGCTTCGCCACCTCCGACCTGAACGACCTGTACCGCAGGGTAATCAACCGCAACAACCGCTTGAAGCGGATGCTGGAACTGGGCACCCCCGACATCATCGTGCGCAATGAAAAACGCATGCTGCAGGAGGCCGTGGACGCCCTGATCGACAACGGCCGCCGCGGCCGCCCCGTGACCGGCCCCGGCAACCGGCCCCTCAAATCCCTGAGCGACCTGCTGCGCGGCAAGCAGGGCCGTTTCCGCCAGAACCTTTTGGGCAAGCGCGTGGACTATTCCGGCCGTTCGGTTATCGTGGTCGGCCCCGAGCTCAAATTGTATCAGTGCGGCCTTCCCAAGGACATGGCGCTGGAATTGTTCAAGCCCTTCGTGATGGAAAAGCTGGTGTCCCAGAAGCTGGCCCACAATGTGAAATCCGCCAAGCGCATGGTGGAAAAGGTGAAGCCCGAAGTGTGGGACATCCTGGAAGGCGTAATCAAGGAGCACCCGGTGCTTTTGAACCGCGCGCCCACGCTGCACCGCCTGGGCATCCAGGCCTTCGAGCCCATCCTGGTGGAAGGCAAGGCCATCCGCCTGCATCCTTTGGCCTGCACCGCCTACAACGCCGACTTTGACGGCGACCAGATGGCCGTGCACGTTCCCCTTTCCATGGAAGCCCAGGCCGAGGCCCGCTTCCTCATGCTGTGCGCCAACAACATCATGAAGCCCCAGGACGGCATGCCCGTGATCAGCCCCACCCAGGACATGATCATCGGCTGCCACTACCTGACCATCCTGCGCGAGGATGCCCAGGGCGCCGGCCGCGTGTTCGCCTCTCAGGACGAGGCCATGATGGCCTATCAGTGCAAGCAGATCGCCCTGCAGGCCCCCATCAAGGTGCGCATTGAGCGCTCCTTCATGGGTGAAACCGCCCGCCGGGTGATCGACACCACCCTGGGCCGCCTGATTTTCAATGAAGTGATCCCGCAGGACCTGGGCTTCAAGCCCCGCACCTGCCTGGATGAAATGTTCGTGCTGGAAATCGACCACGACGTGGTGAAGAAGGATTTCGGCAAGATCATCGAGCGCTGCTTCCGCGCGCACGGCGAGAGCAAAACGGCGGCCATGCTGGACGCCATCAAGAACCTGGGCTACAAGTATTCCACCCGGGGCGCCATCACCGTGTCCGTGGCCGATATCATCGTGCCCGAAGAGAAGCAGACCTGGCTCAAGGAAACCGACGATCTGGTGGCTTCCATCAACCGCAAGTACCGCCGCGGCGCTATGAGCGAGGATGAGCGCTACCGTATGGTCATCGACGCCTGGACCAATACCACCAACAGGCTGAAGAACCGCGTGATGGAGGTCATTCCGGAAAACAACCCCATCAGCATGATGGTCGGTTCCGGCGCCCGCGGCAGCGCCGGCCAGGTATCCCAGCTGGCCGGTATGCGCGGCCTGATGGCTTCTCCTTCCGGACGCGCCATCGAAGTGCCTATCCGCGCCAACTTCCGCGAAGGCCTGAACGTGCTGGAGTTCTTCATGTCCTCCCACGGCAGCCGCAAGTCCCTGTCCGATACCGCTCTGCGTACCGCTGACTCTGGTTACCTGACCCGCCGTCTGGTGGACGTGGCCCAGGAGGTCATCGTGCGGGAGATCGACTGCTTCGAGAGCCGGAACGAACGCGTCCGCGGCATCACGGTGCAGCCCATCGGCGAAATCGAGGGCATCGACGACCGGATCCGGGGCCGCTACGCCGCCGAGGATGTGTATCATCCCATCTCCGGCGAGCTGCTGGTGCACGTGAACGAGCTGATCGACTTTGACAAGGCCCAGGCCATCAAGGCCGCCGGCATCACCAAGATGAACGTGCGCAGCGTGCTCTCCTGCCAGTGCGAGCAGGGCGTGTGCGCCCGCTGCTATGGCATGAACCTGGCCCACGGCGGCATCGTGGACATCGGCGAAGCGGTGGGCATCATCGCCGCCCAGTCCATCGGCGAGCCCGGCACCCAGCTGACCATGCGTACCTTCCACTCCGGCGGCGTGGCCACCAGCGACGATATCACCCAGGGTCTTCCCCGCGTGGAAGAGCTGTTTGAGGCCCGCAAGCCCAAGCGCGACGCCACCCTGGCCGAGATCGAGGGCAAGGTGTCCATCGTGGAAAACAAGAAAAAGCAGGAGATCGTGGTCACCAGCCAGTTGGATCCCAGCGTGAAGAAGACCTACCAGGTCCACTATGGCGCCCGCCTGAAGGTGCAGGATGGCCAGGAAGTGAACGCCGGCGACGAACTGATCGAAGGCTCCATCAATCCGCACGACCTGCTGCGCATCGTGGGCACCCGCGCCGTGCAGGAATACCTGCTCAAGGAAGTGCTTTCCGCTTACTATTCCTCCGGTATCAAGATCGCCGACAAGCATATCGAGGTGATCGTGCGCCAGATGCTGCGCAAGGTGCGCGTGGAAGACGCCGGCGACACCGATCTGCTGCCCGGCGGCCTGGTGGACATCTTCGAATTCGATCAGGCCAATAAAAAGACCATTGAAGCCGGTGGCCGCCCCGCTATCGCCAAGCGCATCCTGCTGGGCATTACCAAGGCTTCTCTGGCCACCGATTCCTTCCTCTCCGCCGCCTCCTTCCAGGAGACCACCCGCGTGCTCACCGAAGCCGCTATCAAGGGCAAGGTGGACCCGCTGCTGGGCCTGAAGGAAAACGTGATCATCGGCAAGCTGATCCCCGCCGGCACCGGATTGAAGCGGTACAAGAATATCGAGCTGCAGGAAACCTACTGATAAAACAAAACGAAAACGGCCATGTCGGTTGATCCGGCATGGCCGTTTCAGGTTGTCGCAAAAAATTCGACAACCTGCGAATGAAAGAGCAGCAAGCTGTTCTTTCATTCGGCCCATCCATTTGCTGTAAAATGAGCGATTCCAGGCAAAGATGCCTGGAATCGCTCATTTTACAGCAAATTGATATAGGAAGCGGCTTTCAGCCGCATGCCCTGGGCTTCCGCCCGCCCTCCGCTGACGAGGAACACCTCATCCGGCCCTTTGGGCCACCTTCCCCTCGAAGGGGAAGGCAATCCACCGGATCATTTTCCGGGCGCTTCGGGCCCCGGGCTGGCAAACCCGGCTCTGCGGATTGTTGATGAAGGGGCACCGGCTCCTTCACACTTCCCCGAGGGGCCGATGCTCTGAACCATGCTGTTTTAGCCGGCATGGCTGTTTTTGTTTTTTTCTCGGAAAGTCAGGGAAAAGGAAACAATTCTCTTTGTCATCTTGAGTGGAGCGGGAGCGGAACGGAGACGAAAGATCTGAAAGCCGGTATAAAGAATTGCTTTTAGATCCATCGGCTGCGCTTCGCCTCCCGGCTGCGCTTCGCTCGGGATGACAGCGTTAGGCTGTCAGCTGGTATGATGCTTCCCTAAGGATCCGTGCAGACTCCGATCTTCATGGTTTTTGTGGAGCGGTTCGCTCCATCCCTGACCTCTCCCTGCCGAACGCGGGGAAAAACGCCAGCGGCTTAATACGGAATATTGCCGAAATATTGCTGCATCTGCGCGTCGGTGAGGGAGAAAAACGCCTTGGTTTCCCTCAGCAGCAGGGAGCGCCGGTCGCCGCCGGAGGAAATGAACTGCTTCACGGCGGATATTTCCCGCCGCCATTCGCCCACGGATTCATTCCAATCCTTCATCATTTTGGGCAGGTCCTTTTCCACTTCCCGGTTGATTTCATCCACCAGCGCGGTCATCCGGCGCGGGGCGAAGGTTTCGCGCATATGGAAGGAAAGACGATCCAGGAACGCGCTTCTGAAGCCCTGGTTTTGCAGCAGGGCGTAGATCACCACGTTGTTATGCTTGACTTCGTCGTACAGCCGGTAGGTATACTTATTCAGCCCGATGCCGCTGGAAGGGTTCTGGAAGGCCCAGTCCATATCGTAGATCACGATATGCCAGCGAGGATCCTCCGCCTTGCGGGAGCGCACATAGCGGATGTTGGGATGGTCGGAATCCCCGGTATAGGGCCGCCAGATGAAATAATCAATGAAGCTGTCCACGTTGATTTTGCCTGCCACATAGTCGTAGCATTGCTGATCGGACAGATCGTGGGTGCGACAGTAATCCACCAGCGCCAGCCAATCCTGGTTGCTGCCGATCTTGGCCTGATCCACGTTGTAGATCATATCCACCTGCTCCTCGTCGCCGCCCAGATGGTTGGCGATGAAGTTGGCGTTCACGTGCTCCCGCAGGTAATAGATGCCGTAGTAGCGCTTGTTGATGAACAGGTTCACCGGCCGGTAATGCTGATAGAGCACGGAGGGGCAGGCGTCCTTGCCGGTGGCGGTGCCCAGGATGTCGTGCAGGGGGTTGCCGTTGGTGCCCACGCGGAAGAGCAGGGAATCGAAGGAGCTCACTTCGTAATCGTCAAACACCCGGCAGTCCAGCCCGGCCTTGCCGTATTTGCTTTTGAAGGTCACCTTCCAGCCCCGGTTTTTCTTTTGCCGGGAGGTTTGCCCGGCGATGCTCAGGCCGCATTCCTGGGAGAATTTCAGGCTCCCGTCGGTATTGAGGAAGGTGACCACGGCGGGCACCTCCAGATCCCTGTCCAGGGGGTTTTTCAGCAGGCCGTAGGCGGCGCTGTTGAGCCCGAGGGGGTCCAGGGACACGGTGACCACCGGCAGGGAATAATCCTGGGTATCGAAGCGGTACAGCGCGGTGACCGGCAGGGAGGGGGCTTCGTCCTTGGGCTGGGCCATCACTCGCAGCACGGTGGTGCCGGTGATTTGGATGCTGTCCCGGTAACGGGTGCTTTGCGCGGTAGGCGCGCTGCCGTCGGTGGTGTAATAGAAGGGGCCTTCGCCCGTCACCTCCACGGTGAAGGCCTTCGTATACCCGCCGGAGGACAGAACGGACAGCGCGGGCTGCGCCGCCTGCTTTTCATAGGGCGCGGCGTTTTTCTTTCCCAGGGTGGGCTGGGAGAAATAGCCGGTTTTGTGATCGGCCCGGCCGTAGGATACATCCACCGTCAGCGGCGGGATGTTCAGCGCGTCGATCACATGTCCGTCCGCATCGGCGATATAGACCACTTCCCCGTCGGCGGACAGCTTGAAGCCGGTATGCTTGTCGTCGGTGGGGTCGGCGCAGTAAAACGCGGCGTACGCGCCGGCCTTCAGCGTCGTGGCGGGCAGCCGGTATTTCTTCGGGTTCTTCCGGCTGTCGGACAGCCAGTAATCGGACAGCATGATATCCCGGCCGGAAACGTTGCAGATTTCCAGCATATCCTCCTGCTTGTCCCGGACTGTGCGCACGGCGTTGAAATTGGCGCTCAGGGCTTCCGCGACGGACAAATCGCCGCTGACGGAGCGGTGCCATGCGGCGGCGCCCTCGGCGGTGTTTTCAAAGCCGGGGGAGGGCACGAAGGAAAGGCCCTCCTCCCGCAGCCACACCTGACGCTGGCTTTCGGGCAGGATCACGCTGTCCACGATGCTGCCGCCGCCATCCAGGATGGACACCGGGCACCCTGCCTTGGACAGGGAAGGCAGCTGCTTTCCGTCGCACGGTACCACGAAATACGCGCCGGTCGCAATCTCCGCATCCGGCAGCGGGGCGGTTTTCTGCTTTACTTTGATGCTGAAATCGCCCAAATGGATGGTTTCATCCCCGGCGTTGTACAGTTCCACGTAATCCTGAAAGTCCAGCGTCCACACAAATTCATTGTCGGCGCAGGCTTCGGTGATGATCAGGCCCCGGGGCGCTTCCTCCGCCTGGACGTGGGGAAGAAAGGAAAAGCCCAAAAGCCCCGTGCATACAGCGGCCCCCAGCAGCGTCAGCCACCTGGTTTTTTTCATATCAAATGCTCCTTTTTTCGCCATTCCGGAAACAGCAGTATTTTATCATATCCCCACCGGATTGACAAGGCTGGAAAAAGCGCCGGGAGGCAGACGCTGCCGGGCGGCGAATGCTCCGCCGGGCGGAATTTGGCCCGGATAGGGGCTTGTCAAAAAGGCAATCATTGGGTATAATAAGGATTGGTAATTGTTTACCTGTCAACGCATATTAAAGGAGGAGTTTCCCATGGTGAAGGTTGCTATCAATGGTTTCGGCCGCATTGGCCGTCTGGCTTTCCGGCAGATGTTCGGCGCTCCCGGCTACGACGTGGTGGCCATCAACGACCTGACCAGCCCCGCGATGCTGGCTCATCTGCTCAAGTATGACACCGCTCAGAAGGGCTACTGCGGCGTGATCGGCGAAAACAAGCACACCGTAGCTTCCAAGGAGCCCGTGTATGAAGAAGACGGCAAGACCGTGAAGGTGCCCGGTTCCATCACGGTGGACGGCAAGGAAATCACCATCTACGCCGAGCCCAAGGCCCAGAACCTGCCCTGGAAGGCCCTGGATGTGGACGTGGTGCTGGAGTGCACCGGCTTCTACACCTCCAAGGCCAAGGCCCAGGCGCACATTGACGCCGGCGCCAAGAAGGTCGTTATCTCCGCGCCCGCGGGCAACGATCTGCCCACCATCGTGTACAACGTGAACCACAGCGTGCTCAAGCCCGAAGATACCATCATCTCCGCCGCTTCCTGCACCACCAACTGCCTGGCCCCCATGACCAAGGCCCTGAACGACGCGTTCCCCATCGTCAGCGGCATCATGACCACCGTGCATGCTTACACCGGTGACCAGATGATCCTGGACGGCCCCCATCGGAAGGGCGACCTGCAGCGTGCCCGTGCCGGCGCCGCCAACATCGTGCCCAACTCCACCGGCGCCGCCAAGGCCATCGGCCTGGTCATCCCCGAGCTGAACGGCAAGCTGATCGGCTCTGCCCAGCGCGTGCCCGTGCCCACCGGCTCCACCACCATCCTGGTGGCCGTCGTCAAGGGTAAGGACATCACCAAGGACGCGATCAACGCCGCCATGAAGGCCCAGAGCAGCGAGAGCTTCGGCTACACCACCGAGAAGCTGGTCTCCAGCGACATCATCGGCATGACCTATGGCTCCCTGTTCGATGCCAACCAGACCATGGTCACCAAGATCGACGACGACACCTATCAGGTGCAGGTCGTGTCCTGGTACGACAACGAGAACT
>Ga0310694_10003918_pt1 | contig 14499 bp, 13 predicted proteins | sample 174DNAGHGhighgp2_FD_203884 | JGI IMG/M metagenome (GOLD analysis project Ga0310694, IMG submission 203884) | Sheep rumen microbial communities from Palmerston North, Manawatu-Wanganui, New Zealand - 1742 DNA GHGhigh gp2 (v2) (version 2) | ecosystem: Host-associated > Mammals > Digestive system... | reverse complement strand
ATACTGTCAGACCCGATCATCGAGGTCGACGGCTGGCTGCCCGAGATGGAGCAGCTCGGCCAATTCACTCTCAGGGTGCGCAAGACACCAGAGGAGATGCGCGAGGAGCGCGCAAGAAAGCGTCAGCGCTACGGGGACGGGGCGTTTAAGGTGACGCCGACCAGGAACGTCCCGCAGACCTGCATCTCGCACCCAGACGGCCGGCAGGACGTGGCCTACTTCCTGCCCGGGCTGTGGCCGCGGGTCAAGGCGTGGATGGAGAAGCACCACATCCAGTTCGAGCTGACCGACCGGCGCAATCCGGACATCCGGCCCGAGATGGACTACAGCGCGTTCGACGGCGTGGAGTTCCGCGCTCAGCAGGACGTGCTGATGGCGCTGGTCGCCACGTCCGACTGCGGCATAATAGACACGCCTACGGCGTTCGGAAAAAGCTTCTGCATCAGCATGTTGTGCAAGGCCTACCCGACGTTGAACATCGTGGTGGCAACTGGCTCCGTGCAGGTCGTGAAGACATTGTACGAGTACCTGTGCAAAACCATTCCAGGCGAGGTCGGCATACTGGGCGGAGGACTGGACCGGGTGGCCGGCAAGCGGGTCATCGTGTCCACGCTGAAGTCGCTGCCGAACATCAAGCCGGACAACGTGCAGCTGCTGCTGGTGGACGAGTGCCATCAGGTCGGCGCCAACGACGCCGGCAAGGCGGTCATGCAGTTCTGCTGGGCGCGTCGCTTCGGCTTCTCGGCCAGCACGCACCGCAACGACGGCTCCGACCTGTTCATGGAGGCCCTGTTCGGGCCCACCATACTGAAGATGGAGTACCAGGAGGCGGTGGAGGCCGGGTCGGTGGTGCCGATGCGGTATCTGATGCTGCCGTGCACCGGGTGCCCGCCGATCGCCAAAAAGCCGGACCTGTCTGAGGTGATGCTCAAGCGCATGTCGTACTGGGTTAACCGTTCCAGGAACGGCGCGATTAGGCAGTTCGTGTACGCGCTTAAGGAGGTCTACAACGGCCAGATCCTCATCATGGTGAGCACCCTGGAGGCGGCCATCCAGCTGCACATGATGCTTCCGTGGTTCAAGGTCGCGTACTATGGCAGTACTGATCTTGAGGACATGGCGGTCAAGTTCCCGAAGGAAAAGTATCCGAACGTGGACTTGAAGCAGTACAAGACTACCCAGAAGCAGCTTGACATGATAAGAGGCGCGTTCGCCAAAGGCACGCTTAGGTACGTCATAAGTACGAAAGTATTCCGGCAAGGCGTTGATTTCAAACATCTTAGATGTCTTATTCGGGCAGACGGAGACGTGTCCAGCATAGAAGGCATCCAGATCCCTGGGCGCCTGGCGAGGCTGGACGAGGGCAAGAACTGCGCGTATCTGGTCGACATCGACGATCAATTCAGTCAGTGGGCGCACAACCGGTCCCAGGCCAGGGAGCGCCTTTACCAGCAGATGCAATGGACCAAAGTGAGCTACCAGGAGGTGTTGAATGGTCTCGGAAACCGAGCTGAGGGAGACGGCGATAAGCCTGCTGTCGAGCCTTGTGGCGGGGATTGACTTCGGCCCGCTGGCCGAGTCGCTTACCGCCCAGGAGGAGGCCAGGCGCCTGGAGCTGAGCCCGTACGGGTTCGTGCTCTGGTGCCTGGATCATTACGGCGTGAAATGCGCCTGGAAGAACGTGCTGTGCTCCGACGCCGCCGTCAAGGGCTACGTCGAGGATGCGGCCAAGTATCGAGACGACATGCCTGCCATGCTGCTCAACGCGCATACCTACGTCACCAGCATACTCGCCAATGTGGCGGACCTGGAGACGGCGCTGAAGCACCTGGAGGGCATGTCGTTTCCATACGTCTTGTACGTCCTGTTCGCCGGCAGCGGGCAGAGCGACGTCGTTGAAAGGTACCGGCCGGAGGCGGAGGAGCAGCTGAAGCGCTATCCGTCCACGCTGGATTTGCTGCCGGAGTCATACAGGAAAGTGAAGGAGGCGTTGCTATGCAGACCCTAAACAGTGCAGAGCTTGCGTTCCTCTCTATCCTGGGGAACGAGGAGCTGACCAAGAAGGCCCTTAAGCTGTACAAGGGACAGACGTTCTTGTTTACGGAGGTGTTCTGCCCGCATCTGAATCTGATGTGGAACACCTACGTGTCCATGCTGGGACAGTACAAGAAGGACTTCGGATTCAAGCTGCGTGGCGACATCATCGCCGCCGGACTGGCGGAGGCCGTGCAGGCCGACCGCCATCTGCCGCAGGAACTGAAGGAGCGCTGCGACGCGGTGCTCCAGAAGCTGGCGGCCGGCGACATGCCGGACACCGCCGAGGGCACCGCGCTGATCGGTCGCCTGGTGAAGCTGGACGGCAACCGCAAGCTGGTGCAGAAGCTCAATGCCAACGCCGACCTGCAGGTGCTCCAGCAGTCGCTCGACGCGTCCAAGCGGGCGCTGGGCGATCTGTCCGACAACGGCGCACATGACGACAACGGCGTGCAGATGGTGTACAACCCGTTCCGGGACATCCGCAAGCTGGCTACCAAGCAGGTCCGGGTACCCACCGGCATCAACTGGTTGGACGACCTGTCGTCCGGCGGCGGGCGCGAAGGGGACAAGTGGCTGGTGATGGGATGTCCAGGCGGCGGCAAGTCGGTCTGCGCCGTGCAGTATGCATGCGCACAGGCATTGATGGGCAACGACACGCTGTGGGTCACCTACGAGCAGTCGCTGGAAGGCGACCTGGCCGAGCGCATGATCGCCAACATCACAGACACCAGCCTGACCAAGATCCGTGACGTCGGCTTCGACAACCTGCCGGACGACATCAGGGAGAAGTTCCTGACCGCCGTGTCAGGCGTGGACGATCGTCTGGTGGCCCTGGATATGACCAAGTGGCAGAAGGACCCGACTGATCCGGCCGACAACTGCGGCATCGCTTCGGTGCGCCGGCAGTTCGACGCGCTGAAGGCGCAGGGCAAGCGGTTCAAGACGGTCATCATCGACTGGTTCGGCTCCATGATGGCGCATATCGCCGCCAACGAGGGGCTCGATCTGGCGTCGTGCTATCGGTTCAAGGCCCAGGAGGAGATTGACAAGCTCGTCGCCTTCGCCAAGGAGGAGAAGGTGCTGGTCATCGTATTCCATCAGCTGGACACCGCCGCCAACGAGGCGCGGCCCACCAGCGTCCCCGGCGCCAACCAGGCGCAGGACATGAAATCGCTGCAGAACTACTTCGACCTCGTGCTTACCATCGGCAAGCGCGACGAGAACGAGGTCTGCTATTTCGCCAACCCCAAGAACAGAAAGGGGCAGAGGATCGTGCGCACCTTGCGTCTGATTGGCGACAAGGCGCGGTTTGTAATGGAGGACGGATGGCTGCCAGACCCGCGTTCTGGCTCGTTCTACCGTCCGGTCGACGGGGGCGGGCCGGAGGAAACCGGTTCGGCTTCCGGCTACAAGAGGGAAATCGAATGATACAGGCAAACTTCAAGAGGCTGCTGGATAGCATCCGGCGGTACTGGTACCGCACCGACGGCCTGGTCGTCCTGCTGGAGCGCCCGGGGGCGGTGGTGCCACCGGACGTGCGCCTGGTGGTCCCGCCGTCGTTCATGCTGCCGACCACCTGCCTGCTGTGGCGGGGTGACGACAAGCTGTACGAGGGCGCTCCGGACGACGTCAGGTTGCGCGTGGCGATAACCTCTACTAACGTGTGCTTCGCCAGGTATGTCAAACCGACCCGGCTGGAGCATCCGGAAGGGGCGCCGCGTGAGTGCCTTGGGTGCCCGGCATCCTGCGTGTCGGGCTCCAAGAAGAAATGCAGAAGGAGGCTGCGCGTGTAGCAGATGCTGAACAAGTTCTTGTACGACGCGCTGAAGGCCGCCTTCGGGACAGTCCTCGTCGAAAACGAGAACGCCCAGGCGGCCTTCGAGCGTGATTTCAGCCGCGGCTACGCCTACGAGTGGCGGCTCAGCGACTCCGGCGAGCACGGCGAGCAGTACCGGGTCAACTGCCCGATCTGCGGCGACCGCAAGCACCATCTGTACATCGGGTACATGAGTTTCGCCCGCCCGGTAGTGGACGGCGTCGAGCTCGCCCAGGGCAGGCTGTTCGCGTACTGCTTCAGGCGCAACTGCATGTCTGACCCGGCAGCCAGGCAGGTCGTGGAGATGAAAATCCGCGCCGGCATGGCCTGCGTCGGCGACGGCATGCAGTCCTGCGCGGCCATCAACATGGCGGCGGACCCGGAGCCGGAGTACAGCACGTCCGACAAGGTTACGCTCACCGGCATCCGCACCTGGGTGCCGTCGTTCAACTGGATAGACGATTCCGCCGACCCGCGCGTGCTGGAATATCTGGACGAGCGCGGCATCGACCGGAGCACGGCCAAGCAGTTCCTGCTGGGCTGGGGTGAGGTGCGCTCGCCGCGCACCGGCCAGGCCCTGTACGACGGCGCTCCGTGCGTGGTCGTGCCGGTGGTGCAGAACGGCGCGCTTGCCGGCGTGCAGACCAGGTGTCCGGACAGCCTGCTGCCGGAAGGCGGCTCGATGAAATACTGGATCCACCCGGCCATGCGCAAGAAGGCGGTCGTCTACAACGTCGACGCGGCGCGCAGGCTGGGCGTCGCGGTGGTTTGCGAGGGCGTCTTCGATGTGTTCAAGGTAGGCGCGCCCGGCGTGTGCTGTTTCGGCCATGCCCCGTCGCTCACCCAGGCCACCATGCTGGCCGGCATCGACCAGGGCCTCATCATGCTGCCGGACACCGACGTCCACGAGGACTTCGACACGGTGCGTGAGGCCCAGGCCAGGTGCGACCAGTGGAATGTCAACGGCGTGTTCCCGCTCGGGGCGCACACCGTGGTGCTGCCGGCCAAGGACGCCGGCGAGATGACCAGGCAGGCGGTGTGGGAGACCATCATCGCCCAGGTCCCGGAGGCCATGCAGGACTACCTGCTGGCCAAGGTTGTTCCAAAATTATAACCGAGGTAGAAAATCATGGCCAATACATGCTTTGTTACCATTGAACTGACTTTCTCGTCGCCAGAAGAGGCGGCCGAGCGCGCCGAGCAGTACGGTCAGGCCGCCGACATCGATTCGCGCGGGCTGTTCCTGGGTGCCGACGACCGCTGGGTGGCCGACGCCGAGGTTGACCTGCGCGAGGACACGGTGACGGTCATCGGCGCCGTTCGCTGGGACCTCAACGCATACTCGTTCCTGCAGATGATGAAGCATACCGGGTGCAAGTCCGCCCGTGCCTGGTACGACGAGTGCGGCGAGCTGCTGCACGGCCGGTACGAATGGGACGGCGCCGCATTGCGGTGCTGGCAGGTGCCGGCGGACGACTATCCGGACTTCACCGAGGCCGACGAGGAAGACGGAGGTGCCGCGCACTGCGCAAAGCTGGACGCCCTGCTGGACGCGCAGCCGCTCACGTGGAGCGCCACCCCGGAGCAAATAGAGGAGGACGAGCGCAAGTACCAGGAGGCGCTTGCGCGCCGCTGGGGCAAGTCCGACTCGTCAAGCAACCCATAGGAGGATACACATGTTCATAACCACTTACATCCAGATCCCAACGGATAGGGAAGGGTTCCCGGCCATGCCGATCGCCTCGCCGAAGCCGCTGCTGTTCAGCGACCTGGGCGCGGCCAAGGCGTGTATCAACGACGCCGTTGCCAAGCTGACGGCGGCAGACCAGGATGCCGGCGTGTCCAGGAGCGACAACGGCATGCACATCATCGTCACCGGCAACGAGATGGCGGCGGTGACGCTGCTGGACGTCTGGGAGGCGGACCCGGATGCGGCCGCGATCTGGCAGCCCAGAGCGGAGGCGGGAAAATGAGGACGCTGTGCAGCGTCCCCGTTTCCATGCAGCATTTCAACGGCACGGTCCAGGTGCTGGAATGGTGTCGGAACGACCCGTTCCCGGCGCTGGGGCCGTCCGTCGGAGTGGACACTGAAACGGAGTTGATCACGGACGAACGCCCGGTACCGCCGCTGGTGGTGCTTGGCGTGTTCGATCCGGCGTCGTCTACCTGCTACATCTCGTACTGGGAGGACGCGCCGGAGTTCATGCGGCAGCTCTGCGAGCGCGACATCGAGCAGCGGTACTTCAATCTGGGGTTCGACGAACAGGTCCTGGACAACGAGGATCCGGAGACGCCGCTGCTGGACGCCATCGAACAGGGCCGCGTGGTCGACATGCAGATACGGATACATCTGCACGAGATCGCCACGGTCGGCTTCATTAGGCACAACCTGCACAACCTGGCCGGCTGCACGCTCCATTTCGAGCGACACCAGCTGGACAAGGGTGACGGCACCGAGAACTCGGCCAGGCTGTCGTTCCGGCGCGGAGTGCCGATCACCGACGAGCAGGCCAGATACCTGCCGTTCGACTGTATCAGCACCTGGTGCCTTGGCGAGGCCGTCGGCCCGCAGGCCACCGAGGACATCCACACCAAGGGCATGGTGGTGCTGGCGCATACCAGCACCAACGGCATGCTGGTGGACCGGACCGTGTTCAAGGCACTGACCGGCAAGCTGCTGGACGACAAGGAGAAGTTCCGCAAGGAGCTGGTTTTGCAGGGATTCCCGGATCCTGACCGCGACGAGCAGAAGGAGGCGGCAGATCAGCTGAGCCTGTTATACAGCAACTACTTCCAGTTCATTGAGCAGGGCGACATCGAGTCCAGGCTGCGTGGCCGCGACGATCTCGGCTCGCCGTCCAGAACCAATCTCCGGCTGGTCATCATGTACCTGTGGAACCACGAGGGCGAGCCTGGTGAGGTTGATCTGTGCATAGACAATGTGCACAAGGTCTTTGAGCAGGAGCGTGGCACGCTGCGCAAGCACGAGAAGGAGTTCTGGGACCGGCTGTGTGAAACCTACGGCCTGCTGTCGCTGGATACATGCAAGCGCGATGTCGCATGGAACGCCTATGTGGCTGCGCTGCTGGGTGACTACTGCAGGCAGGTGGATAGCGGAAACGCCAATCTGCGCGGATTTGACTTCGTGCACGCAGTAGAGGCCGCCGACGCCGTGCTGGACGCCCATCCGAGCTGGCTCAAGAGGACCGACACCATCGGGCCGAAGAAGTTCTTCCAGCAGCATGTCACCGCATTGCTTGAGCGGAACCCTGAACTGCAGTTGGACAGGACCGAGAAGAGCGGCGACATAAAGCTCACGCTGAAGGACATGTGGCGGCTGTCGGACCTGAAGATAACCGACAAGTTCCTGGAGTCGTACACCGGCTACAAGCACTGTGAGAAGATGCTGAGCACGTACCTCGACCCGAAGTGGATCAAGCCGGACGGCAGGGTCCGCACCAGGTTCACCAACGTGTTAAGAACCGGCCGCACGTCTTCAAGTTCACCGAACGTTCAGAATCTGCCTTCCAGGGACGCGGTGTACCCCATCAAGAACATCTACACGGCCCCAGAGGGCTACGTGATGTGCGCGACGGACTTCAGCTTCGCCGAGTTGGTGGCGTTCGCCGAGAGCTGCATCCAGCGCTTCGGCTTCAGCGTAATGGGCGATATCATTAACGCTGGAATCGACCCGCACAGGTGGTTCGCTGGCGTGCGAAAAGGCATCATAGACGCGAGTACGGATTTCACCAGAGATCCGAAGGCGTGCCTCGAGATGGAACAGTATCTCGAGGCGCAAATCACTAAGCCAGAGAGACAAGCGGCAAAGGGCGGTAACTTCGGACTCCCGGGCGGCATGTCGGCGTACAGGTTATGGATAAATCTTAGAGAACAAGGAATTTACATAACCTTTGAGGAGGCGACAGAGCTGCGGGAGACCTGGATAAGGACTTTCCGCGAGATGAAGTACCACATGCAGCCGGAGGAGATGTCGGTCGGTTCAAGGGCCATGCGGCAGTACGGGCAGGAAGAGGATCAGGACGACGATGACGAGGTGCAGGATGACGGTGACAACCGCAGGCTGTACCGCGCCAAGACGATCCTCGGAATGCTGCGCAGTCGCTGTTCGTTCTGCTCGGCGTTGAATCTGCACTTCCAGGCGGTGGTCGCGTGCGGTGCCAAGATCGCCGGATGGAACTTGCTGTACTACGCCGGCATGGGCGACCGCATCTCCAATTTCGTGCATGATGAGTACATCTACCTGCTCCGTCCGGAAGAGCTTGTAGTCAAGGTCCCACAGGTGGAGGCCTGCATGCTGGCCGGGATGCGAGCGGTGTGCCCGCACGTCAAGGTGTCCGTCGAGACCTCCATAATGCGCCACTGGGACAAGGGTGCCGCCGTTCTCTCCATAATGGACGGAAAGCCCTGCACGCTAGATAAAAAGACGCATTCGTTCGTGCCGCTCGACAGTGATGGTTTGGGCGGTTATATTATAGCTGAGCCGGATTTCGTCCGGCAGGCTTACGGGCAGCTGCCCGTCAACCCGGCGCCAGTCAGCGCCTAACATAAGGAATAGGAAAAATGCAAAGCTCAGTAGGAAGACTAGACAACAGACGGCGGGGAGAGTCCCGCAGCATGGTCCGAGACGAATATCGCAAGGGCTATGAGATTCCGCTGCTGCCGCACCAGAAGTACGGCATTATGAGCAAGTCGCTGTGGGCGGCGCGTACCCAGGTGGTGCGCATCATTCCCGGCTACGACCCGGTCACCGGCGAGGTCTATCACCAGAACGTCAACGTGGACGAGTGGTCCGAGGAGCGCCCGCAGACCGACTATCTGTCCGATACCTTCAGGATGGCCACGGTGTGCGAGAAGTTCGGCAGCATCAACACCCCGTTCATCATCGACTACGCGCCGGACTCGCCGGACGCCCAGAAGTACGGCGGCGAGACCGTGCTGCGCAATTTCATCCGCAGCATCAATTTCGCGGTCAACCCCGGCAACAGCAAGTTCAAGGAGCGCCTGAAGCCGATCCAGGAATGGCGCAACTGGGTGGGCAACGGCATGGCTACCGGCACGCTTCGGTTCCCGAGCGAGAGCCTGTTGTTCCAGGCGCTGGCGTTCCATGTCAACGGGGCCAACAACCAGGACCTGGAGAACGGCGGCGACCTGGTGGATGCGGATGGCGACATCCTGCCGCTGCTTACCGTGTGCGCGGTCACGCAGAAAGCATCGATTAACCGGCTGGTCAACGCGCTGGTGCGCCCGATGGACCGTTCCAAGGGACTGCTGGACCCGTTTACCAATTCAGAGCTTGGCCCGATGGCCGAGCTGGATGGCAACGAGCTGTTCCTGAACCCGGTCGTCGAGACCGAGTCCGGCCGGCAGCGCACGGTGCTGAGTCCGTCGGTGCAGGGGCCTGGGCAGTCCGGCTGGACCGCGACCCCGTTCCCGCTTACCGAGGACGCGGCCAAGCAGCTGTGGATTCCCTGGGACAACCTGCTCAACTACATGACGGCAGAGGAGCAGATCAGGCTCTGCGCGAAGGAGTTCAGTGCCGACACCGTAAACTACGTGCTGGGCACCAACCCGAGGTTCAACGACCTGCCCATTCCGGACGACGTTAGGTCGGCCGGGCTCGGTCGCTACGCCTCGCTGGCCGGCGGGTCGGTCACGTTTACGACGGCTGCGCCGGCTCCGTCGCGTCAGGACCAGCAGACCTTCACCGCTAAGCCGGTCGGTTTGCCGAAGGCCGCAGGGCTTGGCAAGCCCCAGGCCTCCAAGCAGACCGCCGCCCCCGCACCTTCCAGTGGGGTGAACGGAGTGCCGGCCGGCAGCGGTGTCGACCAAAACGCGCTGATGGCCCAGCTGAAGAAGATCCGCGAGGCCAACGGCAAGTCTCAGGCGCAGGCCGCAGCCGACCTGCTAGGCATGGAGGAATAGACACATGGCCACGAACCCGCTAGATCTGTTCGTGGCCGGGCTCCGTTCCGGGAAGAACGGAGCCATGTGCTACACCGCCAAGGAGCTGCGGGAGGCCCAGTTCGGCTTTCCGTTGCGCCACTACGCCCAGCAGTATCTGTTCGGCGCCACCGGCCTCCGCATCCAGGTGTTCAATTCCATCCAGGGCGAGAAGGAGGTCGGCAAGTCGACTTTCTCGTTCGATCTGGCAGGGCACATCTGTGCGGACCGTGAGCACGGCGGGCTGGGGGGCATGTGCGTGATCTACGAGCTGGAGGGCAAGATCAGCCCGACGGTTCTGCACTCCATCCTGGCCGGGTACGGGGAGCGCGCCGAGCAGTGGTGCCAGATCGTCACCGGGCTGACCCTCGGCGGCGCCATGACGCACCTCAACCAGAACGTGCTGCCGCTGTACAAGCAGGTGGCGCCCAAGTTCGACGTGCCGTTGTTCGTGGTGTTCGACTCCATCGGCGGCTCCGCCGAGGACGACACCATAAAGAAGCTGGAGACGTCGGCAATCGGCAAGGGCTTCTATGACAAACAACATTTTATGAAGTATTTCTGTGAAAACGAGGGACTTATATTCTCTCGTCTGGGAATACCGATCGTGGTGATGTGCGTCAATCAGGAGCGCGAGAAGGCGGCAGCCACGGTGGGCATGAACGCGCCGCAGAAGATCATCACCGGCGGCCGTGCCCAGCTGTTCAAGGACGGGCACATGCTACGCGCCTGGAAGGAGAAGCTCGGCACCGGCGGCGGGAATCTGGTCACGCTTACGACGGCCAAGACGTCGTTCTGCGACGCCCGCGAGATCAAGGTGACCTTCCGGTGGAACAAGCACGGCAAGATCGCCGACGACGCGTACGAGGCCCGCTTCGAGTGGGCCCTGGCGTCAGCGCAGTTCCTGGCCAATCCGACCAACGGTGTCGGTGAGCTCAGGGACATCTGCGACGTCAAGGTGAGCGCCGACCGGCACCTGGTCACTTGCCCCCAGCTGGACCTCAAGTCGGTCGAGCCGGAGGAGTTCGAGCAGGCGCTGTTCGCCAACCGGGAGATCCTGGAGAAGCTGTACACGTTCCACAAGATCGAGCAGCTCAGGGACCTGTCTACATATGCGGCGCACCTGGCCGCAGTGAAGGCTGGCAAGCCGACCAACGACGAGCCCGAGCCGGAACCGGAGCCAAAGACCAAGGCCAAGCCAAAACCCAAGGCGAAGCCGAAGCCCAAGGCTAAGGCCAAGCAAACGGTCGAGGAGGCCTCTGATGCCGTGCCTTTGTTCTCCATAACGGAACAGCAGCAGGAGGAGGAAGGCGATGACGCCGAATGACCTGGACCGGCTCAAGCTGTTCAAGTCCGGGCTCAAGGCGCAGGCCAAGGCCCGGGCCAGCGACGACATCGTCTCGTTCATCCGGGCGCACTGGCGCTGGTTCACCTGGTCCAGGAAGCACATGGACGCCATCTGCGACGAGCTCGAGCAGCAGGGCCCGGTCACCCCGGCCGGGCTGTGCGACGCGCTGCAGGTGCCGTCCTGCGTGGTCTTCAAGAAGGCCAAGATAGTGGACGCCGCCAAGGTGCTGCTGGCTGCCGGGAAAAGCGACATCGTCGCATCGTTCCGCGACTACGTGAAGGGCCTGGCCGATGCCGGGCGCGACACCGACGTCTGCATGTTCGTCGTCGCCGGCACTACCGAGAGCCGTCCGCTGGTGGTCACCAACATGCCCACCGAAACGGTTCCCGGGCTGGTGCATCTGTACATCGCCGGGGCGGCCGACAGGCCGGACCCGGACATCCACATTTTCCCGGCGACGGATGCGCCGCTGAGAATGCCAAATTTGTTCAACAGGAGATTTGACAATGAATAAGGAAGAGATCGAGATCAATGAGTCTGGACTTATCGCGCTGGCCGAAGAGAAACCGATGGCGCTGGTCGAGCAGGAAGACGCCAGCCTGGCGTCCAACATCGCGCTGCCGGCATACAAGGACGTTGACGACGGCAAAGTCGCCCGCAGTGTCAAGGACGTGTTCAAGGGGTTCAGCACCGCCACGGACATCAAGTTCAACACGGTAGACGACCTCGGCAACTACGTCGAGCAGGCCATGAGTTCCATCAAGGAGGCCAGGCAGACGTCGGAGGCCGCCGACCTGTGCAACCGCGCCGCCGCCATGGCCCGCGTGTGGTACCTCGGCGCGACCATCGACAAGTCGCTTACTTCCAGCAACTATGGCGCCAACGCGTCGCAGCGGCTGGCCACCAAGCTGCACCGCTCGGTGCCGTGGATCTACCAGATTCGTGCGGTATCCACCAAGCTGTCCGTGGTAGACTGCTACCTGCTGGGCGTCCGCGGGCTGGGCAGCAAGCACCTCTGCAGGCTGGCCCAGGTCAAGGACGACGCCACCAGGCGCGGGATCATCGACACCTTCGTGTCCATGGTCAAGACCAGCGACCCGGTGCAGATGGAGGAGGCCCGCAAGGCCTTTGTCACGGCGGTCAACAACGACCAGAAGAAGAACACGCTGGACATGGAGTCCACCGACCCGTACAACGGCGGAACCGCCGAGCTGGTCTCGCCCGAGTACTCGCAGCTGATCAAGGCCATCAACACCTGGTCAGGCTGGCTCAAGAAGCCGGCTGCCGAGACCAACATCGAGGAACTGTGCCGCGCGGCCAGCGACTTCTTCCTGCCGGCCAGCCTGCCGGATGCCCAGTCCAGGCTGGACGAGGTCAAGGGTGCCGCGCTTGAGCTGCGCGCGCTGATGACCACGGTGAAGAACAACCTCGAAGATGCCATCCGGGATCTCGGTGAGCTCCAGAACGTGGAGTTGAACTCCTGATGGGTGCGCCGTCGGCTGCGCAGGTCGACGAACGCATGGAGGTGGTCCGCGGCGGCCTGGTGCCGTACGCGGACCGTACTCTTTCGGAGGCCGACATCAAGGACATCCTGCGGCTGGTGTTCAGGGCTACCTACAAGAAGCCCAAGCCTACCCCGGAACAGGCCGGCGCGGCATACGCCACGCTGGAGCATCTGGTAGGGCAGAGCTGCGACCGCAGGAAACTGATCGCCAACGTCACCAGGCTGGTGGCGAACTGGCATTTCATCCGCGAAGGCATGCGCGTGCCGGAGTGGGACGGTTCCACGACCGAGGCTGACGTCGTGTTTCTGGGCGTCGACAAGGCGCTCAAGAAGCTGCCTGGCGGGCAGCTGGGACGCGACGCGACCGTGAAGTTAAAAACCGGGCTGGGTGCTGGCATAATATCTTGTGTTGCGCTTTTCAAACGCTCGACCGAGCTATTCCTGGAGCACGAATCAGGTGCTTCGACGCTCGACTGTCCGTTTGAAGAGATCGCCGGGATGGCAGCCAGGACCACGGTCCGGCTCAACCAGGACGGCACCTGCTCGCTGGGACGTCTCTACACGACCGACCAGCAGAGGAAGCACAACCGGCATCTGGCCCAACTGAGGACCGATCCGGGCAAGTGCCAGAAGGGTTTGCCGTGCAACATGTGCCAGCTGGACATCGTGCAATGTCCGCTGGCGGTCTGGACTCCAAACAAGGAGGGTCAACATGGCTGAAAACGAGCCAAAATTGCATTACGTGCGGTCGAGGAAGCCGGGTGAGCCGGACTTCTTCGATCCTCAAACAGATATCCGGCACATATTGCCGGAATTGCTTTCGGTGGTCCTTGCTCGTCTCGAAGACGAGTATGCGAACCGCCCCGAGGCAGAGGACTTCAAGTACCTCCAGGCCTCACTTCGTGTCTTCCGGATAAGAATTCTGGAAGACAATACCGGCGTAGACGCTCAGGTGACTGAGTTTCTTGACGCGGTAGCGAAGGTGTCCGACCACGCCAGATATCTCTGGTGCAGTCGGATGTTAAGCGCGATGCTCTGCATCTACGCGCTGTTCTGCAGGCGGGACTCCGCCGCAGACCGCGATGCCCTTACGGCAATGCTTAACTACACCCAAGCTACCTCGTTCAAGGAACTTTTGCCACCTGACGTCTACGTCGGCCTGCTAGAACAATTGCGCAAGGCAGGTGCTTCCCTTTTAGTTAGCAACAAGACTACCGCCGATGGCATCGCAGTGTGCGCCGAGACCGGGGACATAATCCCCAGGATCAAGGACATCGCCGCCATGTTCATCAGCGCGTCCAACGCCGACAGCTGGGAGAAGAAGGCCGAACTGTGCGACCGGGAATTTTCTAACCCGGGTATAAAATCCGACAATGCGCGAATCGCACTTGCGCTGGCATATCCAACCTACAAGCAACAAAACATGGTGGTCGAGGTAGATGAATCTGACAACGAAACTGAAAAACCTGCGGCGCCATGACAATCTGGTGCTGTACAGGTGGACTGCCGGGCGGCAGCGGATAGCCGACGTGCTGATTCCGCTTACCGCGCTGCGGTTCAATTCAATAGTGTGCGACGGGGGCCGCGTGAGCTACAGCTCTGCGGCCCCCGTCCTGTTCATGGAGCACGGCAGACCGACAATCAGACTGATGGACCACGATGTGGTATGCCCCGTCGATGGACGCAGGTCCGGCACCAATCTTCCGGCGCGGTTTCTCCGCGAAGGAGAAGACGCCGTCGAGGCCCGGTACGTAACGCTGACCGAGATGACCGACGAGGTCACCGGCTGGCGGGCCGACCGGGTGGTGTCGATGGGAGGCTCGCCGGTGGTGC
>Ga0310694_10003917_pt1 | contig 14499 bp, 16 predicted proteins | sample 174DNAGHGhighgp2_FD_203884 | JGI IMG/M metagenome (GOLD analysis project Ga0310694, IMG submission 203884) | Sheep rumen microbial communities from Palmerston North, Manawatu-Wanganui, New Zealand - 1742 DNA GHGhigh gp2 (v2) (version 2) | ecosystem: Host-associated > Mammals > Digestive system... | reverse complement strand
CGACGGGACACAGCGAGGCGTCGTTGGTTTCGGCCATATATGTGTAGCGCAGACACAACATGCTGTCCATGCCCTCGTAGGTGCCCAGGACGGGGAAGATGGGGGCATTGCCGGCGTCGCCATTCTTGCGTCCCCACGTCATGTAGAATACCGGCTCGGCACAGGGCGAATGGCGGTAGATGGAGTCGACAAGCCGCTGGGCGTAGGGAAAGACCTCGTTTTCGACCTGATACTGCGGAAATGACGGATACTGGCTTTGTTCCTGAAGGACAACGATGTCCCATCCACCCTGACGGATGAGCTCCATGGAACGGTTTGTACAGTGCTGGCTGAAGGTGCAGCCGCCGGGGGTGTTGCTCTGGTAGTTGAGACTGTTACCCGTCGAGAGGGCAATCTGAGACACCATTTCGGGCAGGTTGTTGACCTCTGTGTAGCTGTTGCCTATAAAAAGTGCGTTGAGTGTCTGTTGGGCATGGCAGAAGATATTGGCAATCAGAATAAAAAATATGAATATGGCTATCGCCGGTCTGTTGCCTTTGCTCGATGGCCTGCTGGCTGGTGTTTTGTGTTCAGGATATGATTTTTTCATAGTTTTATGGTTGTGTTATATATTGAAACAGTGATGTTTGTCTGTCCGGTTGGCAGAGGGCAACGCTGTGAATGCCGATGCAAATATACGAAATAAAGATGAAACTCCAGGACGTGCACAGGATAAAATATTGGAAAGAAAATCTGAAAGTTCCGACTTTTTATAGTATTTTTGCATCTGAAAAATAATTGTAAGATTAGATGAAAAAGCTTATATCGTTCTTATTTGTAGCGTCTTGTGTCGTGTGCGCGGTGCAAGCACAGGATGTTGTTAATCTGCGTATGGACCGCTCGCAGATGGGTCTCCGCGGTTCGGTTGCTTCGGTCGACGAGGACATACTGCTCCGTAAAGACTATTTCCGCGAGGATTGGCCTGAACGCAAGTGGTTTGTGAAAGACTTGCGCAACGTTTTGCGTGAGGAGGAAGGCCGCATAATCACATTCAACCCTGCCGGAAGAATGCTCACGGTGACCTACACCTATCAGGGCAAAAACGGACGCACGACGGCATGCACATACGCTTCGAACGGCCTGCTGACATCGTTTGCAGGCGAAGGCTGCAAGGTTGTGGCCAACTATTCGGGCAACATGGCGGACATCAACGTCTATGCCGAAACCAAGGACTACAAGACTTCGAACCTCAGCAAGGCAGACCTGAAGACGACGCCGTTCTCATACAACTACCCGTTCGACCTCAAGTGTCGGCAGGAACTCTCGGAAGAGGGCCAAGTGCTTCGCTCCGAGTATTTTTACGTCGATAGCATGCCTGCCAAGGTCTGCGAATACAGCTACAATGCCGCCGGACTGCTGGTCTCGGAAAAGAATATCGAATATACCGCTTCGGGCAACGACCGCTCGACGGTGAAATACACCTACGACAATCGTGGTTTCCTCATTAAGAAGGTCACGCATAGCCGCGCGCTCGACGAGACATGCACCTACGAGAACAACGAGTATGGCGACTGCACAAAGAAGACGGTGGAACGCCCTTACGGAACGATTGTCTACACTTTCGACTATGTCTACGACTCGATGCAGAACTGGACTGTCCGCCTGCAGTTTGAAGATGGAGTCTTCGACAACGCCACGCTGCGCACGCTTACCTACCACAAGGCCGTGAAGGAGAAAGCGAAGAAAGCGGAAAGCGGAGAACTGAAAACGAAGAACGTGGATAAAACCGATAAGGAGCGCATAGCCGCTGAGAAGAAAGCCGCCAAGGAGGAGAAGGCACGTCTTGCTGCTGAGAAAAAGGCTGAAAAAGAGCGCATCAAAGAGGCTGAAAAGAACATGACGAAGGCTGAACGCAAAGCTGCACAAGCTGAGCGCAAAGCAGCTGAGAAAGCCGAGAAGGAACGCGTAGCCGCCGAAGAGAAGGCCGAGAAGGAGCGCATTGCTGCCGAGAAGAGAGCCGCCAAGGAGCGTACTGCTGCCGTAAAGAAGGCTGAAAAGGAACGCGTAGCAGCAGAGAAGAAAGCTGCCAAGGAACGTGCAGCAGCCGAGAAGAAAGCCGCCAAAGAACGTACCGCTGCCGAGAAAAAAGCAAAAAAGAAATAAACCTCATTAGTCTACAGTTAAGTAACAGTAAAAAACTGTAACAATACTTTTATTTGTCTGAAATTCATGTGGTAATATTTTTAATTTTTGACTCATCGACTCTTAGCACTAATAACTACTTGATTGACTAAATGAATTCCCTACAAGACTACATGAGTGGCAGCATACGCAACATCATGACTGCTGCCTATCGTAATGTGCTTTCCAATCCGCACGAGGCCAAGTTTGCATTCCGTATGCAGCAGACCTTTATCAAGTCTGAAAAACGCCGCAAAACCATTATGGACAAAGAGGGTTTGGATGTCCCTCCATTCCTCATTTGCAGCATTGCTACCCAGTGTAACCTGCACTGCAAGGGTTGCTACGCCCGTAGCAACGGCATTGCCAACGATATGAACGACAGTACAAAGCCGACGCTATCGGCCGAGCAGTGGCTCTCGATATTCAGTGAGGCTGCCGATTTGGGAGTCAACTTTGCACTCCTTGCAGGTGGCGAGCCGATGACGCGTCGCGATGTGCTGGAGGCGGCCGCCAAGGTCGACAAAATGATTTTCCCGGTCTTTACGAACGGCACCCTTATTGGACCTCAGTATATCGAATTTCTGCGGAAGAACTTCAATATCGTGCCTATCATAAGCATTGAAGGCAGTGCGGAGGGTACCGATGAGCGTCGCGGAAAAGGCATCTACCAGCGCGCGATGCTTTCGATGGACATGCTGCAGAACGAGAAACTTTTCTTCGGAACGAGCATTACGGTGACCACCGAGAATTTCCGTAACGTGACATCGGCCGAATTTCTCAACGGCCTTCAAGCCAAGGGCTGTAAGCTTGTTTTCTATGTGGAGTATGTGCCTACAGAGTCAGGCACCGAACATTTGGCTTTCGGCGACGATGAGGTCGCCGAGATGGAGGAGCTCGTCGAAGCTGCCCGTAACCGTCACGAAGGCATGATTTTCCTTTCGTTTCCGGGCGACGAGAAGTCTGTCGGTGGATGCCTGGCGTCGGGACGCGGTTTCTTCCACATCGGCCCCGACGGGTCGGCCGAACCATGTCCTTTCTCACCATTCAGCGACAGCAATGTGCTGACACTCGGCGTGAAAGGCGCTTTGCAGTCGCCTCTGTTCCGCAAGTTGCGCGACATGCATGCATTGGGATGGGAACACACAGGAGGCTGCACGCTGTTCGAACACCGCGAGGAAGTCGAAGCCCTGCTGAAATAAAAAAAACTGTTCGTTGGAACAGCTTTTTTTTATGTTGTGTTATAAGGTTAGCAGATCTTGTCGAATCCGAGGAAAGGACGCAGGCATTCGGGCATCGTGATGCCGTCCAAATGCAGGTTGCTCCCATCCGGTCGCGACCAGATTTGGTTGTTCTCGAGCAGAGCGGCGACGATGCGCGGCAGGGCGAGGGCACTGCCGTTGAGGGTGTGGGCGAGCTGGGTCTTGCCTTTCTCGTCGCGGAAGCGCAGTTTCATGCGGTTGGCCTGGAATGCTTCGAAATTGGATACCGAGCTTACTTCGAGCCAGCGTTTCTGTGCGGCGCTCCAAACTTCGAAATCGAAGGTCATTGCCGAGGTGAAGCTGATGTCGCCGCCGCAGAGTTTCAGTATGCGGTAGGGGAGACCCAACTTGTCGAGCAGTCCGCCGACGTGTTTCTTCATCTCCTCAAGCTGTTCGTAGCTGCGGTCGGGGTGCTCGATGACGACGATTTCGACTTTCGAGAATTCGTGCAGACGGTTCAGACCGCGCACGTCCTTGCCGTAGCTGCCAGCCTCGCGGCGGAAACACTCGCTGTAGCCTACGTGACGGATGGGGAAATCCTTGGCGTCGACGATGACGTTGCGGTAGATGTTGGTGATAGGCACTTCGGCAGTGGGAATCATGTAGAAGCCGTCGAGCGGTACGGCGTACATCTGTCCTTCCTTGTCGGGCAGCTGGCCAGTGCCAAGTCCGGAGGCCTCGTTGACCATGAGAGGTGGCTGGATTTCGGTGTAGCCGGCATCGGCTGCGCTGTTGAGGAAGAAGTTGATGAGGGCTCGTTGCAGGCGTGCGCCTTTGCCTTTGTAGACGGGGAAGCCGGCGCCGGTGATTTTGTTGCCCAGCTCGAAGTCGACGAGGTCGTACTTGGTGCAGAGTTCCCAGTGGGGCAGGGCGTTGTCGGGAAGTTCGGGCATGGTGCCGAAGCGTCCCACCTCGAGGTTGTCGTCGGCCGTTTTGCCTTTAGGAACGCTCAGATGCGGAGTGTTGGGCAGCGAGATGAGCTTGGCGTTCAGTTCCTGCTCTACGGCAGCCATCTGGTCGGTCAGCTGCTTCTCTTCGCCTTTGAGGTCGGCGGTACGGGCTTTCTTGGCTTCGGCTTCGTCGCGTTTGCCCTGTTTGAAGAGCATGCCTATCTCTTTTGCTATGGCGTTCTGTTCGGCTTTGACGGCATCGCTTTTCTGCTGTAGGGCGCGACGCTGTTCGTCGAGTGAAAGGATTTCGTCAATGCGCTGTTCCACATCGGCGACATTCTTTATTTTGAGTCGCTCGATGCATTCGTCACGATTCTCTTTAATATATTGAAGTTGAATCATTGTTGTTTATGTTGATATGTTACGTTTTGTGCTTTTCCCAGATTCGCATTCTTGCAAATTCACCAAACTAATAAAGAGGATGCACCGCTGGGCGACGCATCCTCTTGTGATGTTAGGGAATGATGACGATTAGCCTTCGACGATGGCGCCGGTGGGGCAAGCGTCGGCGCAGGTACCGCAGCTAACGCAAGCGTTTTCGTCAATCTTGTAGATGTCGCCTTCGGAGATTGCTCCCACGGGGCATTCGCCAGCGCAGGTACCGCAAGCAACACAGGTTTCGGTGATTTTGTAAGCCATTTTTCTTTCTGTTTTTAGGGTTAATAATGTTTTGCAAAAGTACTACATTTTTCGCAATAGAGGTATATGTTTTGCAAATATTTTTATTAATAAGTTTTATTTGTTTGAAAATCAACTGTTGAAATTCCGCGTGCGGGCTGAAAGACGTATGGCGTTGTGGTCAAAAAAAACGTCTCGAAACGTTCAACTCGCGAATTTTTTTCGTTTTCGTTAACGTACTAAATTTCTCGTTTCCGTGCGAAGTATCAGTGCAGATTCTCCAGCAGGCGTTTGATGGTGCGGGATATTGATTTCTTTTCGTACAGCACGGCATAGACGGCTTCGACTATAGGCATCGGGAAATCCATGTCGCGACGTATCTTTTCTACACCCTTGGCGGCGTAGTAGCCTTCGGCGACCATCTTCATTTCGAGTTGGGCCGATTTGACGGTGTAGCCGTAGCCGAGCATGTTGCCAAAGGTGCGGTTGCGGCTGAACTGCGAATAGCTGGTAACCAGCAGGTCGCCCAGGTATGCAAAGCTCTCGAACTGGCGCAAGCGTCCGTCGGCGTTGAAGTCGCCGCCGCCTATCATGGGCGAGATGCGTTGCATGAAGTCGGTCATTTCTTGCAATGCGTTGGATATCAGTACGGCGATGATGTTGTCGCCGTAGCCGAGCCCGCGACACATGCCGGCAGCGATGGCGTAGATGTTTTTGAGGACTGCGGCGCATTCGATGCCCATCATGTCGGTCGAGTAGGTGGTTTTGATGTAGTTGCAGCTGATTTGGTTGCGTACGTCTTCGGCGAAGGCGCGGTTGGTCGATGCCACAGCAAGGTAGGTGAGTCGCTGTCGTGCTGCTTCTTCGGCGTGCGAGGGACCGCTGATGACGCACAAATGGCTGTAGTCCACGCCTATTTGTTCGCGGAGGTATTCGGTGATGATGGTCGTATATTCGGGCACTATGCCCTTGACGGCCGAGATGAACCTCTTGCTCTGAAGCAACTCTTTCGGGATGTCCTTCAGGGCTTTATGTATGAATGCAGAGGGGATGACAAGGTATATGTCGTCGCTGCGTTCTATAACCTCGCGGATATCGCTGCTGATGAATATCCGGTCGGTGTCGATATATGCCTCGCTGAGGTATATTGGGTTGTGTTTTTCCTCGCGCAGAACAGGGATGGCCTCTTCTTCGCGTACCCACCAGTTTATGCGGCGGTCTTTCTTTTCGAGCAGTATTTTGACGATTGCGGTAGCCCAACTGCCGCTTCCTAAAAGTCCTATCATGATACGATGTGTTTTGTTGTTGTTGCGCACTCGGGCTTGGCGAGTGCTTGATAATATCATTTAATAACACATTTATGATGTTAATATTTTGTCGAAAGCGTTTTTTTTTCTATTTTTGCAAAATTATTCAGAAATTAATAATCCCTCAAAACAACACAGAATAAAGAATATGCTCTCAAATTTAAAACCCGCTGCCGTATGGCACTTTTTTGGCGAGATTATGCAAATCCCGCGTCCATCGAAACATGAAGAGAAGATTTCGGCATACCTGCAGAATTTTGGCCGCGAACATGGCTTGGAAACCTTGAGCGACGAACTGGGCAATGTGCTTATCCGCAAGCCTGCATCGAAGGGCTATGAGCATTCGCAGGGCGTCTGCCTGCAGGCCCACATGGATATGGTCTGCGAGAAGAACGGCGACAAGCAGTTCGACTTCCTCAAAGATGCAATCCAGCCCGTGATGGACGGCGACTGGCTCACAGCCGACGGTACCACGCTGGGCGCTGACGACGGCATCGGTGTGGCTGCTATACTGGCCATCCTTGCCGACGACACCATCGAACACGGTCCCCTCGAAGCCCTTTTCACTGTCGACGAGGAGACTGGCCTGACCGGTGCCGGCGGACTTTCGACCGAATGGCTGCGCAGTGATATCCTGCTCAACTTCGACGACGAGGACGAAGGCGAGTTCTGCATCGGCTGCGCTGGCGGTATCGACACCACCGTCGCTATCGACTACAATACCCGCTACTGTCCTGCTGGCGAAGTGGCTTATCGCGTCAAGGTCAGCGGCTTGAAGGGTGGACATAGTGGCGATGACATCAACAAGGGTCTCGGCAACGCCAACAAGATGCTGACCCGCATCCTTTGGAATGCCACCGAGAAGTGCAAAATCGGTCTGGCACGTATCGACGGCGGCAACCTGCGCAACGCCATTGCACGCGAAGCATGGGCCGACATCGTCGTTGCCAAGGACTTCGACGCCGATTTCCAGAAGATGGTGGCCGACTTCCGCGAACACCTCACTTTCGAGTTCCGTAGCACCGAGCCCGACTTGAAAGTCGAGCTTACGCCCATCGATATGCCGCAGCTGCTCATCGACCGCGAAACGCAGTACAACCTCCTCAACGCTCTCTTTGCCTGCGCCCACGGCGTGCTGGCCATGAGCCGCGAGATACCCAACTTCGTCGAAACCTCGACCAACTTGGCTTCGATCAAGATGGATGAAAAACAGATACATATCGCCACCAGCCAGCGTAGCAGCGTGGAGAGCGCTAAGCTTGCTGCTGCCCAGAAGATTGAGGCTACGTTCCGCATGATTGGTGCCCACGTCAGCCACGGCGACGGCTATCCTGGTTGGACGCCCAATCCTACCAGCCGTGTGCTGAAAGTCGGTGTCGAGACTTACAAGGCTTTGTATGGCAAGGAGCCCATCGTCCGCGCCATCCACGCCGGACTCGAGTGCGGACTTATCGGCGAGAAGTATCCCAAGATGGATATGATCAGTTATGGTCCCACGCTGCGTGGCGTCCACAGCCCTGACGAGCGCATCGAAATCAAGACCGTCCAGATGTTCTGGGACCTCACCCTGCAGATACTCAAGAATCTGAAGTGAGAACTTAGTTGTCGGCCGAGCCGACGGCACACCACGAAAACGAAAAGTACTACGCAGAGAACGGAGATGTGAGATCGATAAACCAATTGCGGCGGATTTGAAAAATCCGCCGCAATTTTATTTATACCCTCTTCCCATATTCGTAAATTGTGTCGGAGGGCAAGTCGATATTGTCATTCCAATACACCACTGTCCTGCTCGAATCCAATTGCGCCTGATACCATAACCCGTTTATTGTTTTTAATTCAGAGAAACAGTCAATAGATGCAATGTCCTCGGCAACATCATATATCACCTTGCATCCGTCGTCGAACACAACGGATAGTTTATAGTTGTTCTGTGGAACAATTGATTTTATGCGTGGTATGCTGTTCATTGCAGAGGAGGCAGTTTGTGTATTTTTTGTGTATTCCACATCTCTATCAAAGGGTTGGCATTTGTTTTAAGCCATTCTTTTACAAGTCTCTGTGCTTGAGGTGGCAAATCGCCTAATGTCATCTCGTAGGTATGTATATCAAAAATACCAACATATTCATCGTATATGGCGTGAATGTGTGCGGGTTCGTGTTCTTTTGGCTTAAAGAACATTTTGATGATTATTCCATAGAAACGACTAATCTCAGGCATTGTGATTGGATATTGATTTGCTATATAACGTTGTTATGTAAAAAATATTGTGTTGATTTTTTAGAAATAATAATTGTGGCTTTACATCATCATTTTGGAGAAATAGGAGGAATGTGCGTCGACTCTCAAAAACGAGACTATAGAAACAACGTCGTTTTACTCTTCTTTTATGTCATTTTCTGGCCGAATTTGGAGTTCAATTCCATATTTGGCCAAACGTAAATTTATTTGCTGATTAATAATTGATTGTAGATGATGATTTGGCCGATTAGTGGTTTCTGTTAGGGCCGATTGTGTGTGATTTTCTGAAAAAACTGATTTGCTTTTAATTAAAATGAGTAATTTTGCAGCCAAATCTGGAGTTTGACTCCATAATTGGCCGTAATATGTTTAGAATGATAGAAAATAGGGAATTCTGTAGAAAAAAAGATAATGGAAATTCCAATCAAAAGGCAGTAGTGACAGGGTTAAGCAATTGTGCAAAAGCTGTGCCTGTGGTAGTGTTGCTTGCAATGAGTCCGATGTATGCAACCTCGCGGACAGCACAGATGTTGGCACAATTGAATGACAATAATACTGTTGAAATGTATTCACAGCTGCCGCAAATCGACGCACCAAACGCTTTAGAAATCGCCCAAGTTCCTCCAAAAAAATTAATCCGCCTCCGAAAAATAAATTATTAAAACAATAAACAAAATGAAAAATCTCAAATTAAACGAGCTCAGCAAACAGCAGATGAACCAAATTACGGGAGGTCGCGAAACAGAAACCACTACAATTGACGGCAAGCAAGTCAAAAGGTCTTATGACTGTACATGGATATATACTCCTTATGGACCTAAAGAAGGCAGAAAAATAGCAATTTACTGTGTCTGTGGATGTGTGTATGCCAATCAGGGCGGTTCCTCTACCGATGCAAACTTCACTGCCAACGATGCTCGTAATCTGAAATCTTTCTAATATAACTAGGGTATTGGTGGGGGTGTCCCCACCAATACCATTAAATAATCTAAAAATGAAAAATTTATGCATTATCGTTCTTTTTCTTATTCTTATGAGTTCCTGCCAGCAATCTCATATTCCAAAGATGGATGATACCACATTTTCGGATACAGTCGCAATATCTTTCGACACAAACTTCACAAGCAGAGACTATCTAACAATCTACTGCAACATGGAAATAAACGGAATTGTTTTCGATACAGTGTTGGTTGACAACGGATACTACTATTCCGGCATTTCGCCCGACATGGTGAGAAAACTCAATATGGCCTATACCGCGATCGAAAGCACTCCCACTGCAACCGCATTAGAGCCAGATGTATATGTGGACACCTGCATAATGGGTATCGCCGACAATTTGTATATTAAACCTGGACATACAGTATTACAGTTGGACACAATTTACATCACTAAATGGCACGAAATAGCAGGCAAGCCATCCTGCAAAGCAGTACTTGGACGCGATTTTTTTGAGAAATACATCGTAAATATTGACATTCAACACAAATATATGGCTTGGAGCAATCACCTACCTTTAACAATAGATAGGTATCTTGCAATTCCAATGTACTATCTTGGAGACAGTATTTGCCCCAATTTTAGGATTATAAAAGCTGATGGTTTTAAGGGGAAAGACGGAAATCCATTAGTGGCAAGAGTGTTTCTGGATTTAGGGAATAGTATTCCACGTGCAAGTTTCGATGCTTCATTCCTAAAACAGGTCGACCAGAATTTCAGTCAGATAGATACCGCCACATTGGCTTGGCTTATATTGAGCACTATCGGTTCGGCTGTCGATAGTATAGACTTCCCTGTGGAGCACATGGACGATAGTCACTGCGTTGACGCAAAGATGCCGGGAAGCCTCCTTCCTGACTGGGATGGTCTCAATGGTGACATCCTTCTTGGCAACGACTTTTTCCGTCACTTCAATGTCATCTTCGATTACAAGAACAATATGCTGTATCTGAAACGTAACGAGTAATGAATAAACGATATCTTACACCTGCCCAAATCCCCGTCGCGACGGATGTTTCCCCGTCGCAACGGATGTTTCTACGTAGCGGTGGTTGATAGGTATTGGTTGGGTCGGATTTGCAATCCGACCCAATTTAATATAAGGATTTGCAATCCGCAAAATAGTGAAAAAACTCAGACCAAACGAAGTTGGTGACTTTTCTCTGTCGCGAATGGGTGAAAAAGATGGAAATAGGTTATCCTTGTTGCAGCATTCCGCTGATATCGTTGAGGGTGTATTCGATGCCGGCGGTATGGAGGGCTTCGTAGTGGTCGAGTATGCAGCGGGCGGCACCACTGCGATCGAAAAGGTCGTAGGTCTCGCGGCCTTGTGTGCCGTGAAGCCGTTTGTATTCTTCAATACAATAGATTAGGAATTCCAGTGGTTTGCTAATAAATAGACGCTTGAAATGATATGTTGCGGAACAGTTTCCATTCCGCTGGCGCACACATTAGAATGTTGTGTGAGGAAAGATGGATTCACATTTTTCCGAGCAGGAGAGGTAGGCGGTCGGGGTTCTGTTGGTTGTTCCAGACGTATAGGATCCGAACTGTTGTTCCGACGATGGAATACACAATGGAAATCTTCTTTACATGCAGCATCCTGATTTCGTATCCGCGATAGTCGAGGTCTTTGTATCGCACTCCGATGCGTGGAAACTGTCGCAGCTGCGCTATGCGTTCTGTCAACGAGGCGTACACCTGTGCCAGCACTTGATATCCGAATTCTGCACAGACATATTCCATCTCGGCTTCGAGCGCTTGTCGCGCTTCGGCGAGCCACACTATCTCATAATCCATATCGTTCGCGGATGCTGGAGAGGACCTCGTCGTTGGAATAGAATGTGGCTTTGCCGCTCTCGATTTGGTCAATCCGTTTGTGGAGGGTGGATTTCATTTCGTTGTAGGTGTGCGCATTGGGCGACTTGACAGATGTCTCTGCATCGTCGATGTCCATCATGTCGTCGACCCAGGCCTGCAACCATTGGCCAAACCGTTCGCTGTCGATGCCGGGATAATTGCGAGACAACAGATTCTCATCCACCGTGATATTGTAGTTGCACATAAGCTCTACCTTTTTGTTTTTCTTTTGCAAAAGTACGTAAATAATCCGATATGACAATAATAAATTCGAAACACACAGGTTTTCAAGTCTGTTTGTTTTCTGATTTGTCTGTGTTGCAAAGGTAGATGATCAAAATTTCCAAGCCGTTTATAGATTTAATTTCGAGGTGCCACTTTTTGTCACTTTGTGAAAAGTTAGTACTTTTGCAGCGTGAAAAAATCGCAGGTTATAGGACATCTGGCGGCGGCAGTGACGTATGTTATTTTTGGACTTAACATCGTGTCCTGCCGCGATATAGCTACCGAGAGCGGACTGGCTCCCATCACGCTTTTTGCTATGCGGGCGTTGGTGGCGGTGGCTCTGTTTTGGCTGGTTTCTCTGTTAGACTACGTACGAAAACGAAGACGAAAACGAAAAGGGCTTCTTGCTGAAACGGAACCTTTGTATGAAAAAGTGCCTTTCCCTGACCTGATGAAGATATTCGGCGCTGCCGTTATCGGTATTTTCCTGCCGCAGGTGACGTTCCTCAACGCCATAGCGCAAACCAAGCCGGTCGACCTTTCTATCATCACCACCATAACGCCTATATTGACAATGTTCTCGGCGGCCATATTCCTGCGCGAACCCATAACGTGGAAGAAGGCAGGCGGCGTGTTGCTCAGCTTTGTGGGCATCGTGTGGATAATACTGCAGAGCAACGCCCACAAGGGTGCTGCCAACCAAGAGACGACGGCGATGGGCATCACCTATACAATCCTCAACTGCGCCATATTTGCTCTCTATCTGGGCACTTGCCGCAAATTGGTGGCGCGCTACTCGGTGGTGACGATGATGAAGTGGATGTTCCTCGTCTCGCTGGTGCTGTCGCTGCCCTTCGCTCTGCCGAAGATGGCGACGAGTGATTTCGCTGCCATCAGCACCACGGTGTGGTTGGAGATTGGGTTCCTCATTCTTTTCGCTACCTTTGTGGCCTACTTCCTGCTGCCGATAGGGCAGGCGCGCATCCGGCCAACACTGGTTAGCATGTACGGCTACCTGCAGCCGCTGATAGCCATTGCCGTGGCTATTGCGTCGGGGAGCGACCGCCTGACATTGACCAAGGTGGTGGCTGCTCTGCTGGTCTTTGCTGGCGTTTGGATCGTCACCACCAGCAAGGCCGCAGATTTCGATGTGAGAACGAAGAAGTGAGAACGAAGAAGTGAGAACGAAGAAGTGAGAACGAAGAAGTGAGAACGAAGAAGTGAGAACGGAGAACTGAGAACGGAGAACTTTGGAGCGGCAGCCAGTTCTCACATCTCACATCTCACATTTCACATCTCACATTTCACATCTCACATTTCACATCTCACATCTCACATCCCACATCTCCGTTTTCCTTGCTCATTCGCTACAATTCATTAGTCATCCGGACTAAATCACTAATTGTGGTTATTGCCCAGACTTTTGATGTTGTGGATTTTTGCATTCGACATATTAGAAAGTAGAATGAGTAGAATTGTTTGTAAATTAACACTATGCACCGTTTTTGCGTGCTTACTAACGATGTCTGTTTCCGCCCAAACAGACACAACGACTAAAAAATCACGACTCACAATTGGTGGCTATGGAGAGGCGGTCTATAGTTACCATTTCTATAGTGACAATGTGTTCCGTTATAGCCATGCCGATCGTTATAAGGATGATCCCGGCTTTGGGTGTGTAGACATTCCTCATGCAGTGATAATGCTTGGCTACGACTTTGGCCACGGATGGTCTGTAGGAACTGAAATCGAATTTGAACATGGTGGGATAGAGGCTGCTACTGAGAAGGAGACAGAAGAGACAGGCGAATTTGAACAAGAAATCGAGCGTGGCGGCGAAGTGGCCTTGGAGCAGTTCTGGGTGCAGAAATCGTTCAACAAGCATTTCAACATCAGGGCCGGCCACATCGTTGTGCCTGTGGGCATGACCAACAACAATCATACTCCCAACATGTTCTTCAGTGTATACCGTCCCGAGGGCGAGAACACCATCATGCCATGCACATGGCACGAGACAGGCCTCAGCCTGTGGGGTCGCGCTGGCAGCTGGCGCTACGAGGTGCAGCTGCTACCGTCGCTGAACAGCAATTTCTTCAATGATGCCGGATGGATACACAATGGTTCGGCATCGCCCTACGAGTTCCGTCCGGCCAATGGCATTGCGACGGCGGCCCGTATCGACTGGACTGGCATCGAGGGTCTTAGACTCAGTCTGAGCGGCTATGCCGGCAACAGCTTCAACAACGACATCACCACTACGGTGTACAGCGAAACATCGCGGTACTATGGCGCAAAAGGTACTGTGCTTGTCGGCGCGTTCGACTTCGCTTACCGCAACCGTTGGCTTACACTCCGCGGCAATCTGGACTACGGTCACCTCGGCGACGCAGCGCTGATTTCGAGCCGCAACAAGAACCAGACCACAATGAGCGGCAACCCATACCCGCACACCACTGTCGGCGAGAGCGCATACGACGCCTCTATCGAAGCCGGCGTCAATCTGCTGGCTTGGTGCTACGAACGTGCCAAGAACAGACGGCTCTACCTTTTCGCACGCTACGACCACTACGACAGTTTTGTCCCTGCCGAGGGACTGAACGATGTGGAATGGGCTGAACGTCAATACGTGTCGGCAGGTCTGAACTACTATCCTATTCCGGAGATAGCAATCAAGGCCGAGGGTGGAGTTCGTATGCTGGATAGCCAGTACAACAACGAGCCCTTCTTCGCTCTTGGCATAACCTGGACAGGATTCTTCAAACACTAATGGACGGTAAAACGAAAACGAAAACGAAAACGAAAACGAAGACGAAAACGAAGACGAAGACGAAAACGAAAATCCCTCCAACCCACCAACCCACCAACCCACCAACCCT
>Ga0310694_10003916_pt1 | contig 14499 bp, 16 predicted proteins | sample 174DNAGHGhighgp2_FD_203884 | JGI IMG/M metagenome (GOLD analysis project Ga0310694, IMG submission 203884) | Sheep rumen microbial communities from Palmerston North, Manawatu-Wanganui, New Zealand - 1742 DNA GHGhigh gp2 (v2) (version 2) | ecosystem: Host-associated > Mammals > Digestive system... | reverse complement strand
TCATGCCTATAATCATCGGCAATGGTGAGAGGTTGTCATCCTTGCTACCCATCACAAACTTCTGCATGATAGTTTCAGGATTCTCCGAGCCCCTGCTTCGTGCGCCGTAGTGGGCTTCGTCTATGATGAGGAAGAAACGTTCTCGTTTCCTGCTGATAGTATTCTCTATGGTTTCCCAGATGGTATGTTCTCTGCCATCTTTATTCTTCGTCAGATTGCTATTGACACCCAACTTCTGAGTATTCAGGAAATATACCTTACCATCAGCAAGAATCTCTTCATCAAAATCCTCACGAATAGGTTTCAATGTGTCTGGTGCAAGATTGTTTGCATTGAAGTAAATCTTGTTCAGTGACTGTTCGTTCAGTTCGGGCCATCCCGACAGCCAAAGGAACACAGCATTTTCTTGCTTCACATATTCTGCACTACCACACAGGACATCCTCTATCAGGTTGGCCATAATGATAGTCTTACCAGCTCCCGTTGGTGCTGATAACGAAAGGATACACTGGTTCTTCTTGCACAATTGCTGAGCAGTATCACAGTTGTTTCTCAACTCACTGAGTGCCTCTTGCTGGAATGTTGCTAATGCTAATTTCATCGTTCTTAATTCCTTTCGTAGTTAATACTGAAATTATCCAGATAATCTCTATATAGCTGATAGCACTTCTTACCCGAGAATTCGGCAGACATTTCGCGGAAGTCACTATCTGAATCTGTGATGATGAATAAGGTCTGTATCTCTTCGTGATCCTTCATTACCTCCTTGAACTGCATATAGGCATCCTCTTCTTTCAGAATAGCCATTTTGTTTTCAGGGAAGATATAGTAGTCGTCTATCTCACTACTTGTAATAACGGGGCACTCACCAATGGCTCCCGCTTTCATCCACAGAATAGTCAGCAGTTCCTTGAACTGCATATCCATTGCCACAGCATTCTTTTCGAGGAAACTCAACTTAAAGAACTGAGCATTAGCGGCAAAGCCGGCAGACATTGGAATATCAGCACCAAGATAATTACCCTTCAAGGGATTCCCATTAATATCATGTCCTTCGATACTGCAAACGGTACGTGGCCAGTTTACATAACGGGCAATACCATATTTTTCCCATTCTTCATCTCCTGGTTGATAGCCTTTCCTTTTCAATTCTTTCGCTTCTGCCTCTGAGACTTCGTTGTTTGTAACCATTATGCAACAACGTTTGCCACCATCTTCGGCGTTCAGTAGATTAACTGCGTGTAGTGTTGTTCCACTTCCAGCAAAAAAGTCAACAATTAAGGCGTTTGGCTTATTATCAATGAAGAAGCGAATAGTATCATGAACTGTGTAAAGTGATTTAGGGAAGTCAAAGCGTTTATTGCATAATATCGTATTTAACAGAACCGAGCCGGATGTCGCCTCGTGTGAATCCTGCATCCATATATCTTTAGGGCGATATTTTTTCTCTCCACCATCAATGATTAACTTGCCTGATGGTTCCCTTCCAATAACATTAACAACTCCAGTTAATACTTTATTTCTATCGCCACTTTTCAAATATAAGATTTGTGCAAGTTCTTTTTCTTCATTTACAGATGACAAATAGCACGTCCCATCGTTTAGCTGTTCCTCAAGTCTTTCATTGCTAATTTGCCAACAACCCTCCTCCCCATTAGGTTTTAATGGATAGGCTGCCCATGTACCGTCAGGGCATATTACACTTTTTCTATCTTTTTCTTTAGGTAGAGGATTTCCAACAGAATGAATTATATTGTTAACCCTATCTATAAAAATTGGATAAAAGAGTCCAGGACGACCTATTCTAAGTGCTCCAACATTAGAGGCTCTTCTTCTTAAATATTGCCAAGTAACAGGAGATGAACTGTTACTTTTTTTATTGATTCCGCTAATGTCAAAATCAATACTTACTGGACTAGAATCGCCCAACATAACAAAATAGATATATTCAATGCAACGAGAAAAACCTAATTTTCTAACAGAACCACTTCTGTTTATTACATTGCTTATCATCTGAATCCTTGCCTCAGGAAACAGTTCTTCCAGCAAACAACCTAATCTTAGATACTCCTTTTCATCTATCGTGACTATCAGCACAGAATCTTTGGGATTGAGCAACTTCTTGGCAAGCACCAAACGCTTTTTCATCATGCTCAGCCACTTGCTGTGACGGAAAGAATCTGAGTTATCAACAAAGTTGTTGTTGTACTTCCAGCTCTTATCGCCAGTATTGTATGGAGGGTCGATGTAGATGCAATCCACCATACCGCCGTACAAATAAACCAGCAGTTGCAGGGCATGATAGTTGTCGGCCTCTATCAGGGTATGCCACAAGTCGCTGTCTGGAGCATTCTTCACTGCATCCAGTGGTTTCAAGCAAGGATAGATAGGTTGACCAAACATAGCTACGGCTACAACGTCGCCCTTGTTCAGCTCAACCCTTTCATGACTATCATCCTCGCGCTCGCAAATCAACGTTTCACCCTTCATTTGCTTCACCCGGAAGAATTCTTTGAACTCCTTATCTTTCAATGACACCAATGCACCCACGCTGATGGCAGCATCATAAAGCGGAGTAGCCTCAGGCAGATGTTCCTCGAACACCAAGCCGAACTTCTTCTGCTTCTGCATCCTCGCCACTTCTTCGCTGATTCGCGCACGCAAGTCGGGATCTTTGATTTTATCTATCAAGTCATTTATTGCCGACATATTCTTAGATTCTAAATATTCATCAACTATATTTCTTTAGTGTGCAAAGATACACAAAAGTTGGAACATTAATTTGTCTTGCCCACATTTTTACACATCTTTTAATAAAAACAAATCATTCAACTTCTGCCAGGGATTAGAATTTAGGTACTCAACAGGCATTCAACCTATGGCAGGGTTAAGGTAAAAACCATTCAACTTTTTCTAGGGTAGTACATAGTACAATGACATGATGACAAAGTGACATCGTGACATTAAGGAATTCCCATAAATACAGAAATAATGTAGAGAAGAATTATTATAATAATATAAATTATAATTTATATTATTATAACCATGATAAATGCACCTTCAAAGGTGCTTAATGTCACGTTGTCACGATGTCATTGTCACTTGTCTTTTTGGCGTTGAATGTCGGCAGTCCCACGCACCCAGCCCGCTGTCAGAGAAACGTAATCTCACGGCACCGGAAATTACGGCATCGGGGCCACGAAATTACGGCTCGTGCAAATTGGGCGATTTTGTGCTGAAAATCGCGTGAAATCGATAGTCAGAATTTGGAAGCGCACAAAAAATGTTGTAACTTTGCACCGTCGAAAGGTACCAAACGACACACGAGAAAACACACAGTATTAACCATCAAAAAAACACACAAGAGACTATGGCAAAGATTTTGTATGAAGTAAAACAGAACCACAACACGGCCAGCCGCGGCTACAGCAAGTGGTACGGACGCGCCAAGGCGCTGGAGTCAATCAACACGCGCAAGCTGGCCAGCCACATTGCCGACCACGGCAGCATCTACACCTCCGACGTGGTGTTCGGCGTGCTGGAGAAGTTCCGCTCGTGCCTGGTTGAGATGCTGCTCAACTCGAAGCGGGTGAAGATTGACGGCCTGGGCACGTTCTACTGTTCCATTGAGAGCAGCGGCTGCAACACGAAGGAAAAGTACTCGGTGACGGAGCACATCAGGGGCCTGCACATCCGCTTCCTGCCCGAACAGGCCACGGAGATGGATCTCTCGAGCCGACAGTTCCTCAAGAGGGCCGAGTTCATCAACGTTGACCAGCTGAAGCCCGACCCGGAGGCTGAGCCGGAGCCCGAACCCTAAGGGAATTAGGAATTAGGAATTAGGAATTATGGTTACTCTTGCTATGATGACACCAACCATAATTACTAATTGCTAATTACTCATTACTCATTAAAAAGAAACTACCATGAAAAACAAAGAAACCTGGAAAACCATCCTGCAGGTCATCGTGTCAATTCTCACGGCCGCGCTGACCGCTCTTGGAACGACCTCCTGCATGGGTCACGGGCCCATCAGCTTCTGAACGAGGTGCACGATTTTGTTCCGATTGACGCGTAAATGTCTCTGAATGAAAGGGCTGACAGCACAATGACAGTTGCTGCCAGCTCTTTTTCATCAGTCCTTAATCTCTACATACGTGTCCATCTCCGTTTCTTTCAAGAAGTTGTCCATGGACTTATAGACGTAGGCCTTGATGTCCTTGATTTCGCCCTTCTTGTCGTTCTTCACCAGCATGTAGATGGTCGATACCTTGGTCATCATCTCGGTGACGTTCTCCTCGTTGACGCGCTTCATCAGGCTCTCTATCTCCTGCTGGGTGAAACCGAAGTGCTTCATGATGAGCTCCTGCAGATGGGCGTACTGACGGTCGTAGACAGCCTGCTCCTCGTTGCCAGCGAGCTTGGGCGACTTGAAGATGTGGAACTCTATCTGGTCGGGTTCGCCGGACTTGCGCGAGCCGGTGTATTTCTTCTGATAGGTGAAGTAGCAATCGCAATAGCCTGCCTTGGCCAGCTCCTCCAGCTCCTTCTGTGCAGGGTCGAGGACACGGGCAGCGAGCTTGCGGAACTCACGGTACTTGTCTTCCAACTGGAGCCACTTGCGCAACTCCTGCGACGACATGATCGAGCGTCCGGCACGGGTCCAGGCCGTGATATACATATAGATACGCTGCGTGTACTTGTTGTTACTGCTGGTGACGACCTCCTTACCCAGACGATGCCAGCCCAGCTCGAAGGAGACGAGCTTCTCGGCAACCTCCTTGTCGATATGCACGACGACGTAGGTCTTGTACTTCTCTTCAGGGATGAAGACATCGCACAGGCTGGTGACCTTGATATAGCGCTTGCCCTCCTTAGACTTGAAGGGAATCTCGACGGGAATACTGGGAAGCATGCGCAGTGAGGAGCGCAACTCATTATAGTGGTTTCGGTCGATGCCGAAGGTCTTGAAATCGAGGTTGAACGACAGTCCGCCTTTCTCGTTGGCAATCTCACCACGCTGGAGGGTCGAGAGGTCACGGACACCACCACCGCTGCCATTGCTCTGGTCTAGGATCTTGCGGAGGATATCCTGCAGACATTCAAGAATGGACATCAGCACCTTGTTCTGTACCGACGTATAGTTGTGGCGCATCAGGGTGAGCGTCAGGGGAGCCAATAACCAAGTCTCTTCCTCAATGGGAATGAGTCCTTCGGGCAGCTTGACTTTGGTGCTCTTGCGACCAGGTTTCTTCTTGGGTTTCGTCTGCTTGGCAGATTCGTCCACTTTGCTTGCTGTTGACTTAGCGGTAGTCATTTTTATGTGATGATTTGATGTCGAACGTTCAATTTCGGTTTCAAAAGTACGATTTTTCTGTGTAACAACCAAATTTTAAAGGTACTAATTTTTAACCGCCACAAAAAGGGAACATGGCTCTTTGGATGTTCCTATTTTGTTCCGATTGCAAGTTAACTAACTGACTGATAGTCAGATAAAACCATTTTTAGGTGCACGATTTTGTTCCGCTTTGAAAATGTTCCTTTTTTGTTCCGCAAAGTATGCAGGATGCGTCTGACAATGCGGCTTGCAGGCCTTTCGAGGTGCACGATTTTGTTCCGCTTTTCACTCAAATGATAAAAATTGTTAATCAATCTCCTGAAATCCCTTTATTTACTGAAAATCACTCTTCGAGGTGCACGATTTTGTTCCGCTTAGGACTGTTCCTTTTTTGTTCCGACAGGATGTTCGGACTGCCTTATTTTAAAGGGATAAGGTGCACTGATTTGTTCCGCTTTTATTTTCCCTGGTTACTGGTAATACTTCATTAGTTTACTTTATAAGTAAACAGAGATCTTTATCTGGCTCCCACCAAGGTGCATTAATTTGTTCCGCTTGTCACGAAAAACTTATGAGGTGCATTAATTTGTTCCGCTTTTTAATTGATAATAATTTTTATTTTTCCCTTTTGTTAAAAATGTCTCGTATAGATAGTTTTTTTCTTTTATAAAAATCAGTATAAGAAGTTTATGGTTGCGTAACTAATTGATATTTAATAGTTTGCTTCCATTTTCCGCCACAATAAAGGAACATCTGCGCCACAAATTGGGAACATTGCTGGAACAATTTCGGAACATGACCGCCACAAAAAAGGAGCGTATTCGGAACAGTTTCGTGGCATTTTATGAAAACCGCCACAAATAGGGAACTTTTACCGCCACAAATAGGGAACTTTCGCAATTTTATTTCTAAAACTTGACAAATTTGGATGATTTTGCATAGTTCTATTTATGTTCTGATCACCTCTCCCCTACCCTATCTGTTTTTAAAGTCGCATTTTCACCACTCCTTGAAATCCCTTTCTCTACAGCACTTCTGAAGCATACCGCCACAAAAAAGGTACTTTTCTTCGTTATGAAGCAAGTACCTTTGGAACAAAAAGGGAACTTTTTCCACTTTTTTGACTAAAATGGCATATCCTTGTCCTTTGCGCCCTTGTTGATCTCCTTGGCCAGTGCCATGTAGTCCTCGGCACCGTTACACTTGGGATTATAGTCGAAGATGCTCATGCCACAGGCGGCAGCCTTGTTGAGTTCTTCACACTGTCGGATTGCTGTGTGATAGAGGTTCTCAGGAGCCTGTGTGAGCAACAGTTCCTTGATCTGCCTGCTGACACCCCACTTGGTCTGTTTGGTGAGCAGGTAATGGCCGCGAACTTCCTTGTTGTTCGCACGGATAATCTGCGTCAGCTTCTTGGCTCCAGGGATAGAGAACTTGTCTGCGATGGGGATGATCAGCTCGTCTGCAGCCACGATGACGTTCACCAGCATAGCGCCTGAACCCGGCGCAGAATCGATGATGACGTAGTCATACTCACCCTTCACCTTCTCCAGCCATTCTGACATGTATCTGGTGGCTCCTGCGTCCTCCTCGATAGACAGCTCAATATTGTGCGAGTCTGCGTCCAGTTCCGTTGAGCCTGGAATCAGGAACAGTTTCTTGGATACCTGCTGGGGATTCACCTCTATATCGTCGTTGTTCAGGTAGTCCGAGAGCGTGGGAACAGTCACCTCTTCAACGCTCTGCATGGTCAGGTTGCACTGTCCGTCGGCATCAACCAGCAGCACCATCTTGCCCATCTTCGCAAGGGCAGCACCGAGGTTGGCTGCTGTCATGGTCTTCCCTACCCCACCCTTGTGGTTCACGACCGTTATAATTCTTGTTTTCTTTGTTGCCATATTATTTTTGTTTTTTGAGCGGTAGCAAATTCTTCACTTTTCACTCTTCACTTTTCACTTAAATCAGTTCTGGATATGCGTTCATCACTGCATAGCCAATAAGCTCTTTGATTGTTTTCTTCTCGTCCTTAGCCTTCTTACGCAATGCCTTTACCAGGGTTTCAGGTAACTGCAGGTTTACTGATACTTCGTCGATACCCTTGATGAGTTCTTTACGAGGACGGCCCTGCTTGGGATGCTCAAGCCCCTCAATACCCTTCGCACCGCCTTGTTTGATGATTTGCTGGGCTACCTGCTTGATAAGTTCTTCAGAACCCATCACATCTTCCAGCGTGAGAGGTTTACGGCCTTCTGGAGCCGCTTCAGGACTTACCTGCGGCTCTACAGGAGCATTAGCTTGCGGTTTTTCTGCCGTTTCAGCAGCGCCCTCAGCTGGCTTTACTGTTTCAGGCTCTGTAAAAGCTACAGGAGCCTCACTCTGTTGCTGCACGATGTTGTCGAGCTTTTCTACCGTCGTTCCATTCAGGAATCCAGTGTTACCTTTCTTCTTGATAGCCATAATACGTTGCGTTTGAATTTGATGTTGCGAAGATACACATTATTATTTAATAAAGAGCAAAGAATTTATCTTTATTAAACAAAACGACTTATGATTTAATAAATATTAACCATAAACTTTAATAAATATAATACAAACTATTTAATAAAGAGAATATATTCACTTTAATATTTAATGTACTTATTCTTTAATAAATAGATAATTCTTTGTCTTTAATAAATACTGGTTTTGTCTTTAATATAGTCAATATTTCTTCTTTATTATTGATTTAATGAGTATTTAATAAAAGAGCGATAACCCATTGGTTTATAGGTATTCAAATATTTAATCTTTAATAAATATAAAAGAATTGGGGTTGCGAATCTGTCTTCCGAATAACATTGTGGACTGATGCATACATCAAACTTATTCTTTATTAAATACAATAATATATCCTTTAAAAAGTATGCTAATTCTTCTTTAATATGTTGTTGTATACTCTTTAATAAAGATAATGTTACTTATTTATTAAAGTTAAAATACAGGTCTTTATTAAATGCTATCATAATGTTCTTTATTATATATAATGTATAGTCTTTAATATTTAAGAAGATGCTGATCATTTTTGCGCGAATCGCTTCGAGTATGTGTTAGGTTCTTCCGTGCGTCAGAAATAGCTTTCGTCTTTTTGTCGAACTCAGTCAGGATATAGGGTGGGGAAGTTTCTTTTATCTATATATAATCTTTATTATTTATAAAACATATTAAATAATAAATATAATGCAAATTATTTAATAAATACGAATATAAAGCTTTATTAAATACTATTTGTTAAACTATTGCAAACCAATATGTTAACAAATACTATTAAATATAGTATCAATATGTTATCTATCAATTATTTAATTTCTTATTTATTAAATAATATAAGTGTCTTTGTTAAAGAAAAAGATAAAACTTTATTAAAGATAAAGTCATTGTTGTTGTAATGGTTCATACTCGTAATATTAAATGTAAAACGTACATTCAACAATTTCGTTACTGTTTTTTGTATTTTCTGAACGTTTTCGTTATTCTAGTTTGCGTTGTATACTATACAAATAACCTTAAAAAATAGGCCATATTTTTAATCAATTCATTTTTTATTCGTAAATTTGCAAAATATAAACGGTTATAGAATGCCTACGAAGCGAGAATCCAAGAAGGAGCAGGGTAGGGGAGATCAGATAATCGTCCCGATGACTGTCATCATGATGCGCCAGGGTTACGACTACTGGCAGAACAAAGTTTTGCTCGCTATTATTGATCAGTTGCAACCCTATATCCGTGAAGGGTCACAATATGACTTGTTCGGAATTCAGGAAGATATACTCTTCTCTATTCGTTTCAAGGATATGGGAATTCGTAGGGCCGATTATGCTAAGTTCCGTTCCAGGTTAAGCACGCTTTCTTTGATATCAGTTGCCATACCCAGTAAACTGAATAACGAGTCTTACAAACGCTATCATCGTTTGGGAACGGTATTCTTCGAAGAAGGTGACAGCAAAGACTTCATGATACAGCTCGACAAAGATGTTGTTAATCATATCATCTCTAAAGAATATGGTTTCTGCGAAATTAGTAAAGCCGCATTCTTGGCCTGTAAGACCCGTTATAGTCAGCAGATTTACCTGATGCTTGCAAGCTGGCGTAAAGAGAATCAGCATACTATTCCGATGGCAGAACTGGAGAGACAGCTTACGGCAGCGCAGACTCAAAAGCTACTCTGCACTTCACCTGAACAAAAGAGCAAGGAGCCAAAGGATATTATCACTATTCTTACCGCCACAAAAAAGGAACTTGATGAACTGTTGGCATCAGGTTCCAGCGATTTGTCATTCACATTCGAAGAGGGTGGGGGAGAGGTCGTATTCAGAGTCGTTTCGTAGGAGCGGCAGCCGCTCGGCCTTTGGACGCTTGCTACCAGCGGGACGCAAGAAATTCTTCACTTTTCACTCTTCACTTTTCACTTTAGTAGTGCTTCGTTCCAGTCCTTACTGGGTTCCGGCGATTTCTCCTGCAGAACGCGGTTTCCGTAGATGCCTGTCATGGCACGGAATGTCTCGACATCCACAAGATCTGATGCGATATCAAACTGCTTGTCGCCCAGCACGAAATGCACCATCTCGCCATTGATGCTGAACTCCAGGTTCTTCTGCTTATATTCAAGGAGGCAAACCATCCGGCATCCGTAGAGTCTTCCCTGCAGGTCGTTGTCGAAGCAATCCACTGCTTGGGCCTCGTTATAGTAACCCATAGTCTCTGTTATCTGCTGGTCAGAGAAACTGCCGCCTGTTGATGCAAAAATGCAGTCGGAGAAATCCATTCTGTCATGGTTCAACTGCCAGAACGCCATGCCATCAAAAGCACTCTCAAAGAAGAACACTCTTTGTATCTGATAGGGTAGGGGGGCAGCTTCTTTATTGGCTGAAACTTCCGGTTCTGCCAGCCATAGTCCTGAAGTACTGTTCGTACCCTCGGCCTTTCCCTTGAATCCCTTATATCCTCTTATCTCATAGCCTACAATCTCTGCAGAACCAGGGATGTGATATGGAAAGCCAAGATTGTAAATGGCCTTTGGACTTGTGCTGTCCTCGTCTGCCTTTTTCCTCACCAGCTCAATGAAGGGTGCAAAAACCTCTGCTGTTTCCCTGCTCAGTCCGCGCTGTTCAAAGAAGGTCATGACATGGTCTATCCGCTCGGTAGTGTCCAGTCTGTCGTATCTGGAGGCATCAAATTCCTTTGCCTCATGGATGCCTGCCTTGTCCAGGTAATCGTCAAGATTAAAAGTTTCCTTTTCCTCTTTTCCCATATACCTGGCCAACACCTTATTCAGCGTATCCACATCATTCATTCCTGTCACGGGGAATGCCGCCAGGTTCTCGCGTATGAAGTCAATCAAGTCACCCTTTCCACCGTCTCTGCGCCAGTAACCCTGGTTCTCCAGATTCTTCGGATTCTTGACTATCACACGGTCGATTTCCCTGCCGTGTTCGTCTCTCAGCACGAAGTTGGGGCTCACGCCACCTTTAGACTTGTCGTATTTATACCCCAAGTCCAAAAGCACCTCGACGATGCTTATCTTTTTCTTTGCCTCTTTAAAATCAATCATACCGATTCCTGGTTCATCTCTGCGGGTGAGTGTCCTCTCAGCATCCAGCGTGGCGAGTGGTTCATTTGAAGTTCCTTTATCTGGTTCGTAATTTTGTGCAAAGATAATCATTTTTTGCGAATAGATTGTTCGTAAATCGAGAAAAATGAAGATAAAGAGGAATTGTGTGCGAAATAGGCAGGATCAGCTCGTCTTACCCACTTACCCAGTTACCCACTTATGACATTTTGATCTTTTCCTGACTATCTCGGCACGATGTTGAATATCTCACGGGGTTCCCTTCTTTGTCGGAGGTAAAGAAATGAAGGTTGGTTGAGATTATGCCAGTAGCATCACAAGGACGCTGATAATGGTAACGGTAGTAGTGAATATGCGGAACTCCCGTTCTGGCAGGATCTTAACTAATCGGATGCCAAGGAACGCTCCAATCAAGACAAACGGGATGGCGCAGGCATCAATAGCCAGCGTCGTGTAGTTGATATTATGCCAGGCAAAGACTTGAAGGGGTATCTTCAGGTAGTTGACACAAAGGAAGAACCAGGCATTTGTACCAACAAAAGCCAGTTTGGGCATACGGATGGAAAGCAGGTAGATGGCCATAACTGGTCCGGCAGCATTGCCTATCATTGTCGTGAAGCCGCCTAACAATCCGAACAGTGGGCTGTACCACCAGTGGTCAGCAAGAATGTTTTCCTTGCCCTTCCATTGGCTCCAGAGCATCACCACAAGAACCAGCGCAAGGCAGGCTCCCATCAGGTGCTTGAATTCTTGTGCAGGAATCAGGTGGTCAATCCAAAGGGCAAGGAAGAAACCTGCAATAGCCATGGGAAGCAGCTTCAGGATGTATTTCCACTCGGCTTGCCGACGGTAATAGCTCACACCTATCAGGTCGGCAAAACAGAGAACGGGCAGCATCAGTCCTGTTGATGGCTTTGCCCCGAATGTCATGGCCAGCAAGGGCACTGTCAGGATAGTCAGTCCCTGGACTCCCGTTTTCGACATGCCCACAAACAGAGCTGCCACGAATAATATTATCCATGACCAGTCGCTCTGAATATATGGTGTGAAGTCTATCATCTATTGATTGACCATTTGTCAAACTTTCTACCGATTGAGCCCCCAATAGTAGGACGCAGCTCTATCTCTGCGGTATAGAGCACCGTCGTTGACTTGGCATGAGCTGGCATATCATCAGCACCTTCCAGAGTATGCTCGTATTCTGGACAATTCTCAGGAACAAGCCTGTTGAAAATGGTCTCCATATCCAATCGCACATCAGGGTCAGCATTCTCATTAATGCTCAGTCCGCAACTCGTATGCTTGCAAAATATATTAATGATACCCGTCTTAGGCAACTTGGGCAACTGGCTCAGGATCTCACTTGTCACCAAATGGAATCCACGAGACTTAGATTTTTGCGTTATTTCTATTTGCTGAATCATATCAACTTCATAAACAATCCTAATTCTAAGGTGCAAATTTACAAAATCTGCTGAAAATTTACTAATTTTGCCCTGTTATTACAACATAGTTTAAGAGAATAGGCTTATGATAGACCAGATTATTGCATTCAATAAGACCTTCGTAGAACAGAAGGGCTACGAGAAGTATCTGACCAGCAAGTACCCTGACAAGAAGCTGGCGGTACTGTCATGTATGGACACCAGACTGACCGAACTGCTTCCGGCAGCTTTGGGCCTGAAGAATGGTGATGCGAAGATCATCAAGAACGCAGGAGGCTTGGTGATTTCAGCCTTTGACTCAGCTATGCGCAGTCTTATCGTCGCTATCTATGAGCTGGGCGTGAAGGAAATCATGGTGGTTGCTCACTCGCATTGCGGAGCCTGCCACATGAGCTATGATCACTTCCACCATGAGATGATTGCCCGTGGTGTGACAGACGAGACGCTTGACACAATCCGCAAGTGTGGTATCAACCTGGATCATTGGCTGGAGGGCTTCAAGGATACTCCCGAATCCGTTCGCAAGACCGTCGAGACCATCAAGACCCATCCGCTTGTTCCGAAGGATATAGTGGTTAGGGGCTTTATTATAGATTCAGAAACAGGAGCGTTGGAAGAAATAAAATGATTGAGATAAGAAAATACGAAAAGAAAGATAAGAACGCACCAATACCCATGCCCTGCACCTGTATGAACGACTGGGCTTTACCCAACTCGGTGTTATCCCACAGGGCTTCCGCATGAAAGAGGGGTATTACGAAGATATTATTCCACACTATATTAAACTGGTTTGATTCATGGATTACCTGCCCAAAGACCCTGCCATATTGGTTTCGAGCGTGAACATGCTCCTGCGTGACGAGGAGTTTGACACGCTGGAATCACTATGCTATGCGTTTAGCAGAGAACCCAAGGAGATTAAGGACTATCTCATGAAGTACGGTTTCGTATGGAGTGAGCAACAGAAACAGTTCAGACCCATCGGCTACGATGAAAGATTAGAAGAAATGCTATAAAGAGAAGAACTAAAATGAAGAAACTGATTACAATTTGCCTGCTGGCAACAATGTGCATGGTGGACACATCGGCACAGACAATGGAAAACGAAATGATTAACACCATCATGGCGCGTCGCTCTGTCCGAAAGTATCTGGACAAGCCCGTAGAACATGCTAAACTGGAGGCTGTTGTCCGTTGTGGTATCAACGCACCCAGCGGCATGAACCGACAGCCCTGGGTTGTCCGCGTTGTGGAAGACCAGAAGCTGATTGCCGATGTAACCGAGGTGTTCAAGGCTAAGAACCCTGACATGGTGAACCGTGACAAACACTTCAAGAACATGTTCCGCAATGCGCCCAACATTATCTGTGTCTGCACACCTGCAAAGGGTGGCGGCGAACTGGATGCCGGACTGCTGGGCGAGAACATGATGCTGGCTGCACAGTCTCTTGGACTCGGAACCTGCTGCTTAGGCGGTCCAGTGCGCTTTATTAAGACCGATCCTGAAGCCAAGTTTTTCCTTGACCGTCTTGACATCCCAGAGGACTATCAGCTGAACTACATCATTGCCATTGGTTATCCCGATGAACAGCCAGAGGCAAAGCCCCGCGATGAAAGCAAGGTAAAATACATCAAGTGAAGAATAACAACAAAAGATAACGAATGATGAAACAGATAGCACTATTATTCCTACTGGCGACCATGCTTCTATGCTCATGCGGTTCTAAAAGCACCAAGGAATCACCGAGCAAGATAACGGCAGAAATGGCCTATGAAGGTGTCAACAACTATTGCCATAGCGAGTATGACTGGAGTATGGCCAAGGATAATCCCGACATCATGGGAGTGCAGATGGGCGAAGAGTCCGATTCTGCCTATCAGGTGGTGTTCCGTAGTTATACAGGGGCTTTCGTGAATTTCTATGTCGATAAAACCAGTGGTACAACAAGGATGGAAGAATATGTTCCAAATCTTAATGTCAGAAACGATGTAGGAACAATTGATATATTTGATTACATAGATAAAGATGAATAAGGCAAAGCTATGGATGCTGGCCGCCATCCTGACATTGTGCGGAATGACGATGGTGTCCTGTTTTTCAGGAAGCAAAA
>Ga0310694_10003915_pt1 | contig 14502 bp, 17 predicted proteins | sample 174DNAGHGhighgp2_FD_203884 | JGI IMG/M metagenome (GOLD analysis project Ga0310694, IMG submission 203884) | Sheep rumen microbial communities from Palmerston North, Manawatu-Wanganui, New Zealand - 1742 DNA GHGhigh gp2 (v2) (version 2) | ecosystem: Host-associated > Mammals > Digestive system... | reverse complement strand
GAGGAGCCAGACCTTGACGGCGTCGTGGCCCTCCAGCACCCTGTCGATGATCTCCCTGCCGAAGCCCTGGAGCCCGACGGTCTCGCCGAGCTCCCCGTTCCCGTACTCGTACACTGCCTTCATCTCACTCAGCCCCCGCGATGGCGGCCTCGATGCGCCCTCCGACGGCCTCGATGACCGCCTTGGCGACGGCGTCCTCCTTGCAGTAGTCGACGTGGACCGCGCCGTCGGCGTCGATCCAGACCTTGGTGCCCATGACGTACTTCTTGTACCAGCAGTTCGAGGGGTGCCCGTCAGCCCCGTAGGGGGGCCAGGACACGTCCGCGACGTTCCCGGTCTTGTAGTACTGGACCTCCAGCCCGATGGCGTCCTGCCAGTCGTTGACGTACCAGCGGGTCTCGCCCTCCCTCTTGGTCCAGGCGTTCCCCAGGGCGTTCAGCTGCTCGACCTCGATTCCCTCGTGCTTCGCTCCGATCATCTTCCTCACATCCTTTTCTCAGGGAGGTCCGCCGGGATCCTTCTCCCGGCTTCCCCTCCCTAAGATAATGTATACATTATCAATATAAATAGTTTATCGTCTGCGCCTCGATCAGCCCGAGTATGTCGCCCGTCGCCCTGTCGGTCACGGTGACCGTGCAGGGCCCGACGGAGGACTCCATCATCCCGGCGGCCATCCTCAGCGCCTCGGGCATGGTGGGGACCGCCACGGCGACCGTCCCGTGCTCCCCGACCGCGCGCACCATGAGGCTCATCTCAAAGCCCCCACTCGCCGGCCAGCCACCGGTATGCGTCCTCCGGGTAGTCCCCGGTGGCGAGCTGCTGGACCGTCGTGACCGCATGGCACAGCCCGTCGTCCGTGCCGTCGATCTGCGCCCTGTCGTGGTTCCACTCCTTCCCGAAGCGCTCCAGCACGTCGAGGTTGGCCTCGCACCATCCCCACAGGTCGGCGGTCAGGTCCTGCCCGCCGTCCTCCAGGAGGGCGGTCTCCGAGGCTATGTGTCTCAGGACCGCGTCGACGACGTCGCGCCCGTCGCCCAGGACCCACGCCCTGCCGTAGCCGATGGTGTCGTCGTAGACGTCCACGTCGTTGCCGTGGGCGGCGATTGCATCCAACAATGTCGTCTTGTCCATACCTTTCACTTCCCGGGGCCTCTCACCGCCCCTATGGTACTGTAAGCATTACCATTATAAAATACTTTCTATAAATGCGCCTACCATGCCCTACCAATACCCTACCAATACCCTACCAAAACGATGCTGATCGGCATGGAATAGGCCGGGGCTGATGTGAGAGAGGCCCCGGCGGGCGCGGTATGGTGCGCCCGAGAAAGAAAAGGCGGGGCCGTATAAGCCCCTTGTCAATACAGCTCCTCGAACACCGTGATTACGCGGACCTTCGGATTCATCTGGAGGGCTATCACGGTGCATCTGCCTGTCAGCTCGCCCTTCATGAGCCACTTGTCCGCCCCCCAGCGGAACCATTCGATGCGGTTCTTGTCTTTGGTCATCTCGTCATAGGCTGGCATCCATTGCTCCACCGGGAGGATCCTGATCTTGTCGGAGTCCCATAGCACGGCGGATGATGGGTCCTTGACATCCGCGAGGGCGCGGGCCCGTCCCCTCTCCCCCTCCTGGAGCGCCCACAGGGCCCTCGCCATGTCTATCGCGTGCTCGGGGTTCCTGCATATGACGTCCTCATTGTCTCCCCTCGCCGGCCAATAGTCCACCCCTGACGGCCCCCATGCCCCTCTGACGAACTTCGACAGGTCCCCGCCTTTCATTAATCTGCACTCCTTCGGCCCGGTCCTCCTGACCACGCACCCCTTGAGGGCGTCGGTAGACGGGATGAGGTCCCGATACATCGCCAGCAGGAGCGCCTTGGGATTCACGAGCGGCATGGACGGGGCCTCGGTCTTGACGGTCGCCCCGTCTTCGCGCGTGACCCACAGCGTCCCCATCGGGGCCGCGTCCTCCGGCGGCGGGCTGAACACTTCGGAAGGGGCCGCGGCGTTCGCACGAGGCGGATCCCCCATCGTGCTGGCATCCTTGGCCGGATAGTCCTCGTAGAATGCCGACAGCCACGTCTCCTTGCCGTCCTTGCCCTTTTCCATCCCGACGACTATGCGGCGCGCCTTGGCCTCAGCCACTATGACGCGCCCTTTGACCTGTGGGATGACCCTGGTTTTGACGCTGCTCCTTATCTCGTCGTATGCGGCCATCCACTCGTCGGACGGTATGTCGTGGACCTCTCCGGAGTCCCACATCACGACCTTGACGTCGTCCAAATCGTTGACTGCGCACATCCTCTTCGAGGCGTCCGCCCCCTTCGCCATAGCGCGTAGACACCTGGCCTCGTCGACGGCGTCCTCTGGCGTCTTGCATGTCCATTCGTCCCTCTTCCCGTCCAGGGACTACTCGATGACCCCTGCTTTCCAGCAGTCCATGAGCCATTCGGACAGGTTTGCAGGGCCTTCTATGAGGGGCGCGTCCATCGGCCCATGCGAGGTCACCACCGAGCCCTTCAGGGTCTCCTCCGTAAGAGACCGCGACCTGTAGCAATCTATGAGCTCGGTCTTCAGGTCCTTGCAGCCTACGCCTGATTTGTACCTCGCGACCGCCCCGTCCTCGCGCACGATCCATATCATGCTTCCGCCAGGACTTGATATATATATCTCAACATCAGGGAGGACGCTTCCTTTTGTGCCAATCCCCCGCCACGGTTGTCCTGATTGTGGCACGCCCTGAGCGTGGGCGATATAAGGCGAAGGACCGTCTCATCGCCATGAACCGCATCGAGCAGGGCTTCCTCGCCGTGGCCGCCGTGTGCGCCGTGGTCGCAGGGGGATGGATCTTCTGGGACACGGCCTGGGACTCTATGGTGGAGTCTGCCAAAGAGGTCCACGGCACGCTTTACTGGGATCTGGACGTCGAGACCGTCGACGGCGCGACGGCCGCCCTCGTCCTTTCCTACGAATGGACCGGAAGCTCTGCGGAGCCCGTCGTCGTGACGGTGCCGGGGTTCCGCCACGCCGACCCCTTGAATGGCGTCGAGCTCGAGCCCGGGCGCCATGTCGTGAGGATCCCGGGGTCGGGGTCTCCCGACGTGGACCGCGCCGCGTTCTCCGGCTATGTCACGGCGGTCAGGTCCTCGGAGCGTCCACCTGCACGATGAGCGTCTCCCCCTCGTACAGGTCAGGCCGCCGATAAGGATCGACCTGGAGCACGGTCCCCGACTCGCCTCCGACCCTGACGCGTGCGACCGCGTAGCGCCCGTCGAAATCCGTGGACCTCCCCCTGACCCCGGCGACCCTCGCCGTCACCACGGCCCTCGTGGGCGTATAGCCGACGGACACGTCCTCGCACTCCCACCAGGGCCCCGATGCGGTCGAGACCTCCACAGTGGACGCGTCCGCCAGCGCCGTCTGGGTCACGATGCGGACGTACTGCATCCGATAGAGCATCCCCGACCCCGTGGACAAATCACCCGCCATCTGGACGGCTGCGGCGGTGTCCGGCACCGTGCTGGTGTATGCGGGGCTGTGCGACGTGACGGTGAGCTCCGTCGTCCTCTTGCCGTAGTCCGCCCTGACCTCCTTGACGAGGACCTTGTAGCCCGACAGCCCGTACCTCTCGTCGTATATCGAGACAACCGCCCCGGCCCCCGCATGGGCGCCCGTCCTCTCGATGAGGCCCGGCAGGAAGCCCGGCACGACCAGCGTGCCCTCCCACGCGTCCAGCGACTCCGAGTCGAGGGAGGCCCACGCCGCCCTCATGGCGCTCTGGACGTCCGAGGTGCCGGAGTCGGTCGCCACGGCCTCGATGACCAGCCCCCTCACAGAGGACGAGCCCTCCGCCTCGACCGCCACGACCATCGGCATCGCCTCGTCTCCGCTCCACGATCCGCGGACCACTGCCAGCGACGGACGGCCCTTGAGGGTCATCCTCGGAGAGAAGGAGACGAACTCCACGGCTCCGCTCGGAACCCCGCTGGCCGAGGCGTTGCGGCATACCACAAGGGTCGGCTCGTCCGTTAGCTCGTGGCGGACCCCCGACGCTATCGCCATGACGGCGCATCCCCTGGCGGTCACGGTCCTCCGCTGGCCGTCGTCGCCCATGACGTCGGCGATGCGCTGGAGGTACTGCTGCATCATGCCTCCGCCGATGCGGTACACGCCGAGCCTGGCGTCCGTGGACCCCGCGATGAAAGGCAGGGCCTCGTGGCTCATGATGAGGTCGGACATGATGTCGTCCCTTGGGCTGTCTGGGAGGTAGTAGGAGTAGTAGAAACGATCCTCGGGCGGGTCTACGAGGTCCTCGATGTCCGAGGTCACGCCCTCGACGGTGATGTCGACCACCTCGCCCGAGGACACCATCCCCGTCGCCTTGCGATACTCGTAAGCGTAGATCGCCCAGTCAGGGACCATGCCGCTGGTCTGGAACGTCGAGTCGCCCTTGACCAGGCACTCGCACTTGACATCCGCGCCCTCGTTCTTCCCGAACCACATATGGAGGTGGAGGGTCTGGCTCGGCGCAGTGTTCGACCTCGCGTACCACACGAGTGTCACGGCCTCCCCCTCGGCGATCTCCGCCGTGCGGTCCTGCGACCAGACGAACTCGATCTCGGCGGTCTCGAACACGCCGAGGGTATGGGAGTCGGAGGTCCACGACCCCTTGGACGTCCTCGCCTCCATGACGCAGGTCGCCGCCGAGGCCAGCTCCTGGTTGGCCACGTGGGTGGTGACGTGCTCCAGCTTGCACGCCACCGGGGAGATGAAGGTCAGCTCGACGTACGGGAAGAAGTATCCCTCGGTGCTCAGCGCGACGAATCCCTTCTCCGAGCTCCCTCCGACGATCCTGCTCGACCCCGGCCATCTCTTGATGACCGTCCACTGGAAGGACGCCGTATCGACCACCCCTCCTGCGGGCATGGCCGACAGCGACCCCTTGAGGCTGTCGTTGGAGTACGACCCGTCACCCACGGCCTGGAGCCTGGCGGAGTAATAGTTGCGCCTGAGCGTGGCGCCCTGCCTCGACAGGACGGCCAGCCCGTCGGCGCACTCTATCCTCACCCTCGCGTCCTCCGGCGTGATGGTGCTGATCCATCCCTCGGCCACGGGCGCCCATTTGTTGCTCGAGTTGAGCACGTGGACCGTGAGGTACGCGCCGGTCCTGATGGGCCCGTCGGCGTCGGTGCCTATCGACCCCACCAGCTTGCGCCATCCGGTGTATGAGGCCGACAGGGGATTCTTGGAGGGGGTCTCCCAGTCGGCGTCCACCGCGAGGGCGATGCTTCCGGGGAGGTTCTCGGCCAGCCTCACCACGGGGAGGCCCGAGTCGGCGTCGAGGATCTCGGTCAGGTCGTTGTACTCGTTCCAGGTGCGCCACACCCTGACGGAGATCTCGGAGCCGGAGGCGTACGTCCTGGAGTCGGAGATCCTCGCGCCCGTCCTCACCGACGGCTCCAGCTCCATCTCGGGACGGCCCCCGGCACCCCATCTCGTGTAGAGGTAGCCGGGCGAGTCCACGATGCTCCAGTCGGGGAGGACCCACGTGGAGCGCTCCGTGTCGATGCGCCACTGCGCCGAGCCGTCCGGGAAGACCCCGTCGCTGACGTCCAGGCCCGCCTGGGTCATGCCGTGGTCCTCCTCAGCGTGAGGGTCACGAAGATGTGGCTGGCCGTCGAGCTCTCGGCGGTCACGCCCACGACCCTCGCCGTGCCCGTCGTGCCGTAGTCCGAGGACACGGTGACCTCCTGGCCCGCGATGGTGCTCAGGGCGGCCGTGTTCGCCGCGTTCCTGACCGCGAAGCCCCGCACGGTGCAGGTCGGGAGGCCCTTGCCGTTGTAGTGCATGGTGCCCCCGGAGTAGGTGCGGACGTACACGACGTCGGGGTCGCTCACCCAGGGCGTCATGTCGGTCCAGACGAAGTTGCTGAGAGTCGTTCCGTATGTGATGGTGATCGTCATAATGCGCCTCCGTTGACTATGTCGTAGACCTCCGCCCCGAACTGCGACCGCCCCTCGGAGCCGTCCACGACGTTGATTGTGGTCGACGTGCTGGACTGGTCGTTCTGCATGACCAGGTAGGTGCCGGCCACGCCTATCGCGGCTCCTGCGGCAAGCCCGACCCCCGCCAGCATCGCCGGGTTCTGGAGCACGGCGTTGAAGGAGTTGAGCGAGGCGTTGATGGCCGTCGCCACGTTCAGCGCCGCCATAGCGCCCTGGATGGCCTTGATGGTCCCTGCGGCCCCCGCCATGATCCCGAAGGCGGCGTTGATCTTGCCGAGCACCTGGGCGGTGTCGTCGCTGACGATGCCGAGCTGCTGCACCCCGCCTATCATGGCGGACACTCCGCCCTTGAGCGCGCCGATGGCGACGAGCTGGCTGGTTATCTTCGAGGACTGCGCGTCCATCTCGGCGGACGTCGCCTGGATCTCGGTCCTCGCGTCCGCCTGGCTCGTCGCTATCGCCTGGGTGGCCTGGTCCGCCAGCTCCTGCGCCCTCTGGCTCTCGGCCTCTATCTCCGCGTCTATCCGCGCTATCGCGGACTCCACGCCTGACCGGATACTCTGGATCTCGGCCTGTGCGGAGGTGGTGTCCGGCGCGGCCATGCTGTAAGGCTCGACGGCCTCCTGATGCACCGCGTCGATGGCGTCCTCGGCCTCGGACGTGTCCGGCACGGGCACGGTCGAGACCTCGGAGACCGCGTCCCTGACCTGCCTGACGGCGTCCATCGCGGCGGTCGTGTCAGGCGTCTGTATCGTGATGGGCTGGCCGGCTATGCTCTGCGCCTCCGCCACCGTCTCCCTGACGGGCGAGACATCGGGCGCCTTGATCTTCAGGTCGACGTCCACGAGCTCCTCGGCCCTGCGCCTCGACTCCTCGACTGCGGAGAGGTCCGGCCCCTCCAGCCCCTCGGAGAGCATCGCGCCCAGGTCGGCCATGAGCCTCTGCGCCTCCGCCGAAGCGGAAGCGACCGACTCCACCGCGTCCTCGGACGCCTCCCTCACGGGCGAGACGTCCGGCGCCTGTATCTCGACCCTGACGTCTGCCAGCCTCTCGGCCTCGGCGATGCCCTCGCGGACCTTGGAGAGGTCCACCTCGGGGGCCTCGAGGTCCTCGGACAGTATCGCCTTGAGCGCGTCCCTCTCCGCCGCGAGCGCCCTCGTCCTCGACTCGGCCTCGTCCTTGGCCCGCAGGGCCTCCCTGGCGAGCCTCTGCGCCTCGGAGGTGCTGGCGGTCGTCTCCGCCCTCGTGTCGCTCAGCGTGGCTCTCAGGGCCTCTGCGGAGGACGCTGTGCCGTCCTGCACGGCGATGAGCCCCTCCATGCCCGCCTTGGCGTCCTCGGCGGTCTTGGTGATGCTCCTGACGGAAGGGGTGACCTCGTCCCTGACCTTGAACACCCACTCTATCGTCCTGCGTATGTCCGCGTCGGTCACGCCATCGCCTCCCTCACGCCCGCCATCGCGGACGCCCTGCCCGCGTCGGTGGACAGGTCGGCCCTGATGGTCGTGCTCTTCATGATGACGGCGGTCGTGGCCCCGGCGACGGCGGCGCCTATCGCCCCTGCGGCCAGAACGGGCCACATCGGGGGGAGCGGGGCGGCCCTCGCAATATTTGCGACGGCGCGTGCGCTCTGGATGCCGTTCCAGACCTGCATGGCGCTGGACGCCATCGTCAGGAGCGACAGCCCGCCGGAGAGCACCTGGAGGATGCCCGACGCCTTGCCGAGCAGGTCGGCCTCCTCCTCGAAGCCCAGACCTTTCATCGTCTGGCTGAGCTTCTCGGCGGCCTCCTTGCTCTCCTTGCTGAACGCCACGATCTCCGTCATCTCACCCTCACCCGTCCCGCCGCCCTGTCGAGGGCCTTGGCCTCCTTGGAGATCCTGCCGATGTGGTACGAGGCTTGCGACACGGTCATGAGCTCGAGCATATCCTCGGTGACGAGCTGGATCCCGGCGGACCTCGCCACGGCCTCGGCGGTGGGGTCGACGGTCCTGGGGTCGCGGACGGAGGCCAGCACCCTCACGGCGGTCGCCAGCCTCAGCCTGTCGCCGTCGTCCAGGGCCTCGTACAGCTGCTCGTAGTCGTCCATGCAGGCCAGCCTCGGCTCCACGACGACGCCCAGCGCCGTCATGTCCGTCATGGCCAGCTCGCGGTCCAGCTTCAGGAACTCGGCGACCTGCCCCTCCGTCATCTCCTCCGGGGAGACCTTGCGCATCCGCTCGTATTCCTCCTCCAGCTCGACGACGCCGGGGTAGACCGTGCGCCTGACGCTCTCGATGATGCGGGCCATGCGGAGGGGGAGGTGCCGTAGCACCACGTCCCCCTCGGAGGTATGGAGCACGTAGCGGACGAGGTGCTCCCTGTCGAGCTCCATCACGGAGTAGGAGCCCTCGTCGGGGAGGGGGTCGCCGGTGTCCAAATCGGTGTAGTCGTAGGTGACCATTCAGGCCACCCTCGTCAGCGGTCCTCGTCCCCGACGGGGAGGCCCCTGGTCTGCTCGCCCCCGCGAACGGTGGGGACGTTGTACTTGAAGGTGCGGACCTTGAAGGTCAGCGTCTCATCGTATCCGGCGGTCGAGGTCATGGGACTCTGGTCCATCGCCAGACGGCAGGAGCCCCACCTGACGGGAACGTTGTCGACGGTGGTCACGATGTCGACGGGCCCCTCGTCGGCGATGCGCCTCTTGATCCATGACGAGTCCTCGGAGGGTATCGTGATGCTGAGCTCCATGTCGAGGTCCTCGGCGTAGAACCCGCCTTTCTGGGCCAGCGCGTACGGCGCGGCTGAGCCTCCCATGTTGGCGACCTGGCCGATGCTGTTGGTGATGGTGAACGTCCACGACCTCGCGGCGAGTGCGGTGAGGCCCGTGGTGGCGCCGACGGCGCCGTACTGGAGCTCCACGTCCCATGTCACGGGCGCCCTCGCGGGGGTTCCCGCGTATGCCGACGGCATGGAGATGGCGGTGCCGCTGTCATCGGCCAGTGACGAGTCGCCCTGGTCCTTGACCGCGTGCCAGCCGGCGACGGCGTCCACGTCCCAGACTATGGGCTCGCCCTATCCGCTGGCGGTCATCACGAGCTTCTCGACGACGCTCCCGGTGTAGGCGTGCTCCTCGGTCGAGGACGTCTTGAACCATGCGGTGAAGCTGGACGGCTGGTTCGCGCCGACGGCGGTCGAGTTGCTGACGGTGCCGAGGGCGCGGTTGACCCACTTCTCCCATCCGCTGGACTCCCCGCTCCCCTTCGCCAATGCGAACTTGAACTTCGCTGACCATCCGAAGCTGGCGCTGGTGCGGTAGACCGCCCCGACGGCCCTGCTCCCCTCGGCGAACACCTCCTCGGTCTCCTCGGAGTCCTTGGGGGTCATGGTGTCCAGCGTGCCGGAGTAGACCGCCGTGGCTCCCGGCACCATGTAGGTGCTCTCGTCTATCGTGTCGAGGGCTCTGAGGTCGCCCTTCTGCCTGTATGTCTTGCCCGATGCCATGTCACATGTCTCCGTAGAATCTCGTCATCCTGATCCCGAGCACGTAGTCCACCGTGTCGCCGGAGACCTGCTCGTAAGGGGCCGCGTCCGCGATGATCGACAGATAGCGGGTCCCGTTTATGTCTCTGGAAAGGTCGAGTGCGTAGGTCTTGTAGATGCGGAAGGCCAGGCTTCTGGCCCTCTCCTCGGCGACCCCGCCGTTGCCTGCGCCCGCCACGGTGACCGTCAGGAGGGCGGTGTCCGTGGACGTCACCGGGTCCGGCTCCGGCGACGAGTTGCGCTGCCTCACGAGGACGCCGTGGGCGGGGCTGTGGCGGACGAGGCCGACCTGGTCGTAGACGTCCTTGCCGGCGACCCCGATGCCGTCCTCCTCCATCGCCGTGATGAGGTCCCTCACGGGGCTGGTGCTCATGTCCGCATCCTCGCGTTCATGCGGTCGGCCATCGCCTCCGCCATGCGGTTCGCGTCGACCACGTCCTCGATGTACTTGTTCCCCGTCCCCGTGGTCGACCATCCGAAGCCCCCGTTGCCGGGGGTCCAGTAGTCGCCCTCCGCCGGGATTTCGGTCTCGTGCATCCGCCCGGCGTACGGGACGTCCGAGGATATGGTCATCTCCACGCCCTCGGAGGTCGTGCGGAATCCCAGCACGTCGATGCGGGTGTGCGCCCCGTCGGGAAGCAGGGAGTTGGCGAGGCGGGTCTGCCCGTAGGAGTCCAGCCTGTCGGCCTGCTCCGCCGTCACCCTGTCGCGCCATCCCTTCTTGAGGCCCGTGCCCTTGCTGTTGGACTCGCCGATGCGTTCGGCGTACTTCGCCCTCTCCGACTTCGGGGTGCGCCTCCAGACCTCCTGCATGACCCCTCCGTCGATGAACGCGGCGGTAAGCGCGTCCTCCGCGAGGTCGGCGAAGTCCCTGGACAAGAGGGAGAGGCACGCGGCCAGCCCCCTGTCGTCCACGGTCACGGTCGCATCGGACATTGACCCTCATCTCCGGACGGATCATGTCGAGCACCTGGGGCGTCACTATCGGCGAGGTCCTGTCCTCGTAGACGGCCTTGAGCGCGGACAGCATAGCCTGCCTCACCGACGGCGGGCACCATTCCCGCAGGTCGTAGGGCAGGTAGGGCTGCATCGCGCACGCCACGGCGTCGATGAGCAGAGCGAGGGATTCGTCCTCGGCGCGGTCGTCCTGCCTGATTCCGAGCCACTGCCGGGCGTCCTCCACGGCCAGCGGCCCGCACGGTGCGTGCTCCATGTGCAAATCGACTTGGAGAGCGGTTATAAAACGTGGGTGAAAGGGGAAAGAGGGGCGGTAGGCCCCTCGGGTTTCACTTCGGCGTGGGGTCACCTCCCCCCCCCCAGGCCGATACATGATGCAGACGGTGGCCCCGTCGGAGTACGGCTCCGTCTCCGGCACGTCGAAGGGCGTCTCGGAGTAGGTCAGGGGGCAGTCGCCCGCGCCCCACGCCGGGGCGGCCCCGCAGTACGAGGTGACGAGGCGCGAGCCCATGTCCGTCCCCTTGCAGACGCCTGCGATGCTGAAGGCGACCGCGCAGGCCGTGGAGCCTCCCATGACGCCCGTCGCGCTCGCCCTGTCCGGGACGGCCGACCCCCTGGGGACGACGACGCTCAGGAGGGCGTCCGTGTCGATCCCCGACGCCTTGACCCTTATGCAGAACTCGACGTCGGTCGTGGCCTTGTAGACGTACACCCCCCCTTGCGACGAGACCATGGCGAACAGGCCCTCGAAAAGCTGGGACCCGAGGGCGTCGGCCTCCGCGACGACGTAGTCCCCGCCCGTCGCCGCCGCTATGGCGTCGTCCACGTAGCCCTTGGTGGCCGCGTGCGAGACCGCCGTGGGCGCCGCCACGGTCACGGGGCTGGAGAAGGCCTTGGCCCCCGCTATCGTCTGGCTGCCGGTGGTCCTCACGGCGTTCGTGGCGACCCCGTCCCACTTGGTGCGGTCTGCGGCGCTCACGTGGGCGGTCTGGTCGCTGAGGTGGTCGGCGAGGTCCTCCATCAGCCCCTGCGTCTGCGATGACAGGGAGAAGGCCCCGTCCGCCAGCGCCAGCCCGTTTCCTGCGGTGTACGGGTCTGCGGCGTCCGTCAGGTCCACGGACACGGCCGTGCCGTCCTGGAGCGTGGCGGAGAGGACCTTGGAGTCCGAGTTGAGCGCCATCGCGGTCAAGCCCTTGCGGGGGATGGTGGTTTGGGATATGACGTCGCCAACGGACCCCCTCATCTTTAGGAGTGCGAGGTTCCCGTTGCTCGGAATGTACTGTATCTTGTCCCCGTACACGGTCGGCACCTCCACATTGACCGCCTTGCTCGCGTCGGGCGTGAGCGCCGTGCCGTTGACCTTGACAGTCTCGATGACGTTCTCCTGGGCGTTGGCCTCCATCGTCTCGATCTTGGACTTCTCCTCGTCGGTGACGAGGTTGCCCCCGTCCACGGCGTCGGCCTTGGAGTCCAGCGCCTCCTGGAGCCCGGTGATGGCGCTTATCGGATGGCTGTTGCCGAGGGACCTGCCGTCGAGCTGGTCGTGCCTCGGCACCACGGGCACCTCGGTGTAGACCTGACCGTCGGGCGTGCGCCTGGTGGTCATGCCCTCGCCTCCGCCACGCGGCGCACGGCGACGCCCTCGTCGGTCTCCTCGCGCATCTCGGTAATCGTATAGTCGGCGGGGTCGTCGGACCGCGCGTCCTCGCACAGCGCGTACGGCCTCGGCCACGTGCTCATGGCGACGGGGTCCACCCACGACTGCCATGCGTCCTCCTTCCACACCTCCGCCCTGGACGGCGGGGCCTGTATGATCAATGCCCTCATGTCATGCCTCCGAATAGAAAATCTGGACGTTGTCCCCGCTGGGCAGGGCGGCCTTGGCGTCCTCCGCCGTCGGGACGATGGGGGTCCATGCGTTGCTGGGGCCCTGGTTGGTGAACTCGGCTATCCTGTGGAGATAGCGCCCGACGCTGGACCCGTCGGCCCTGACCCACAGCGCCCACTCCGTGGCCCCGCTCTCCAGCTCCGTGCGGACCAGCGCGGTCCTCTGGCGCTCATCCTCTGTCGGCGACCCGTTGAGCCACCTCAGGACGCACGACGTTCCCCTGATGCTCACCAGGAGCAGGCCCGCCTGCCTCGCGGACGCCACCACGGGGGAGGTCGGCGAGGACCACAGGAGCATCGAGTAGGTCGTGGAGACCGTGATCGTGCGGGCGTAGACCTTGTACCACGGGCGCGACTCCCCGTCCACGGTCTGTATGGCGGGGGTCACGACGGACTTGGAGTTGATTGCGCCGTTCTCCGTCACCGTGCCGTCGAAGTTCGCGCTCACGGCGGAGATGTGGCCCGTGAAGGTCTTGTCGCCCGCTATCGCCTCGTTGCCGTAGCTGTGGACGACCTGGGGGTCCACGGCCAGCATCCCGCCCGTCACGACCCAGTCGGACGGGGTGGGGAGCACGTCGGAGCCGGAGGTCCTGACGGCCACGGGCGCGAAGAGCCACGCCGAGCCGTCGTCGTCGTTGATGCGCACCCCGCTGGACGCGCTGGCGGACCTGTCGTGGTTCCAGACGCGGTTCCTCAGCATGATGGACCGCTGGAAGCTGTACAAGTCGGTCTGCGCCCATAAATAATAATTTTCGGACTCGTCGGGCGTGCCGTCGAACGAGATGCCCGCCACGGCGTGCGAGGTGCTCAGGTCATCCTGGAGCGAGGTGAGGAAGAGCCACGGCCCGTTGGCCTTGCGCACGCGGATGTTGGCGCGGAAGCTCTTGGCCCCGGAGATCTCCTGGTTGGAGTGCAGGTCGACCCTGTCGGCCAGCTCGTCCTTGACCTCCTGCGTCAGGGAGACCACGACGCCGTCCTCGGTCAGCGAGGTCTGCGTGTCGACCCCGTCCCCGACCACGGGCACGAGGGTGATCTGCATCGGCACCAGGAAGCGGGTGCCGTCGGCCTTGGTGAGGATGAGCCTGGTGTTCCGCTCGTCCCACTCGGCGGCGGTGATGATGCTCCTCAGCGGGGTCTGCACGCGGGAGAGCTCGGAGCCGTCGGCGGCCAGGAGCCTCATCTCGCCCGTGCTCTGGTTGTACGCGATGGCGTCGGCGTACTGCCCCCTGGCCGGGACGGTCAGCCAGACGGCCCTGCCTCCGTCGGGCGGGACGTCCTCGCCGTTGACCTTGACGGCCTCGACGACGTTCCTCTCGGCCCCGTCCTCTATCAGGCTGAGCTTGGCCTTCTCGGCGGCCGTGTAGTCCTCGCTGGACAGCCCCTTGCCCGTGGCCTTGTCGACCTTGGACGCCAGCCCGTCCTCCAGCCCCGTGATGGCGCTGATGGGGTGCTGGTCGGGCTCGTCCCTCCCGCCCATGTCCTCGTGGACGGGGATTATGGGCACCTCGGTTATGGGCGCCCATGCCGGTTTAAAGTCCTTCTTCATGAGATGACTCCCTCCTTCAATGCGTCCACCACGCGGTACACCTGGGGGTCGCTGGCTATGGCCGAGCCGTCGGAGAAAAGCGCGCGGATCTGCATCGTGGCGAATCCGGGCCCCAGGGCGAGGGTGTCCGCCTGCTGCATCGGCAGCCAGACCTTGCCCTCCCCCACCATGACGTCGGCCACGTCCATCTCCAGAACGGTCTCGCCCTCCTGGGTCCACGTGGCGTACAGCTTGCTGATGAGACGCGTGTCGTAGGGGACGTCGAGCTCTATCGCCGGGGTGGTGCCCCGGTATATGGTGTCGAATCTCCCATACATGGGTATTTCGACTTGAGGAGCCGTTATAAAACGTGGGTGATTGGGTAAGTGGTTTAGCGCTGGCGGTGCTTGGCGCACTCGTCCTCCAGCCTCTCGATGCGCATCCCGTGCTCCGTGACGGTCGTCTCGGCGCGGTCCATCCTGGCGTCGAGGTCCTTTATGGTCCCGCCCGCCTCGGCCATCCTGTCCTGCAGGGCGGTCAGCACCGTCTCCAGCCTGGTGATGGCGGAGTTGAGCTTCACCAGCGGGCCGGAGATCGCGGCGACCAGT
>Ga0310694_10003914_pt1 | contig 14509 bp, 7 predicted proteins | sample 174DNAGHGhighgp2_FD_203884 | JGI IMG/M metagenome (GOLD analysis project Ga0310694, IMG submission 203884) | Sheep rumen microbial communities from Palmerston North, Manawatu-Wanganui, New Zealand - 1742 DNA GHGhigh gp2 (v2) (version 2) | ecosystem: Host-associated > Mammals > Digestive system >... | reverse complement strand
ATGAAAGGGCATAAAAGGGCATAATGAAAAGCAGATTGCTAATCCGTGTGTAACGGCTATGTGCAATCTGCTTTTTTGTTAATAATCGAGAAGTCTTCCTATCTTGAGGACTTTTTCAGTGCCCTCCATTCTGGAGGCCCTTTTTTATCACTTTTTATTGACAAAAGCGTAGGTGAATGATGGATTGATAACCGTCGTATTATGAAAATTTTTTTGTTTTTGTTGTTTAATTCCTCAAAAATATTTATTATTGCAAACTGTATTGGTTTAATTGATAACAATTTAAATTTCATATAATGAAAAAGCTAACATATTCTAAACCAAAGACCCGCTTGGTTGCGATGGCTGAGAACTGTGCCATCATGGCTGCTTCTGGAGAAGCTGGTGATAATACCCCAACAGTTATAAGAGTTGCAAGCAATGCTGGTGTAGGACTCACATACCGTGGTGGTGGTCATGGTGCTGCCCGTGCTCGCGGTATCAGTGGCGGTTTTACTGATTTCAACTAAAGTGAAAGCTTATTCGGAATTTTAGTAATTTATCTATTAAGGGAACAAGAAATTGTTCCCTTTTTCTTTGCCATCTTACATCATTGATTTCTTTTTTACCGCTAAATCATATCTCTTGCTTCTTACCTCTTACCTCATGCTTCTTGCCTCTTACTCTCTTTGCCTTTCCCTTTGTATTTTGAGATATTCAGAGGGAGTGTGATGATAGATTATTTTGAAATAATGAGCAAACTGTTTTGGCGAGATTCCCACCCTATTAGCCACTTCCGATATGTTGGTCATTCCCTGGTCAAGTAATAGCTTGCCATGTTTCAGTTTCGTTATTCTGATTAATTCCAATGGCGATTTGCCCGTGATAGCCATGAGTTTTTTGTATAGATGTCCACGTGTCAGCCCCATATCGTTGCTGAGTTGCGCTACCGAGTAATTGATGTCAGGTATGTTGGCTTCGATTTTTGATGTTACTTGGCTGATGAGTTCAGCATCCATCGGACTCAAGGCAGACTCATGGGAGATGGTTTTCTTATCCGTTGCCTGATGGTGACGACTTTTCTCCTTCCATTCCAATATCTTGCGTATGCGCAGTAGTAGTATTGTCATGTTGAAAGGCTTGGTGATATAGTCGTCAGCCCCCTCTTTCAGTCCTGCTATGATATCCGTTTCACTGCTCTTGGCTGACAGCAGGATGACGGGTATATGGTGGTAGTGAGGGTTTCCCTTGATGAGACTCATGAGTTGCAAGCCATCCATGACAGGCATCATGATGTCGGTAATCAAGAAGTCCACCTCGTTGTTGCTCTCTAATAATTGGAGAGCCTCCTTTCCGTTCGTAGCCCTGACGACGTGATAATCGTTTTGAAGACCGCGTTGCAAGAAGAGTAGTGTGTCAATGTCATCATCCACAACCAAAATGGTTAGTTTTTCATTCATCCCCTTGGATTTATATATAATATTAATAATGTGTAAGGTATATCCTATATGATGCGAGCGCAAAATACCCTCATGTCTGTTTTTGCTCCGCTAAACAAAAGTAATTAAAAAATACCGTTTTCCCATTTGAAGAAAACCTTTTTTGACAAAAAGAATGTAGTTTTTAACAATATTTTATCCGATATGTATTTAATTTTTATCCCAAATGTATCATTGGTGAAAATAATTGAAAAAAATACATTATATTTGGATGGCTGAATATTATTTTTTTTTATTTTTGCACAAAAGAACGTCTCTGTGAAATGGGATTGTTTGACTACCGTGAACTTTTAACTTAAATTATAATTATAAACAATCATGACCAGATGAAGAAGAAAAGTAAATTTTATCTATTAGGTATCTTGGCTTTATTTTGCTTGATGCCTAATGCGTTGTTTGCCCAGAATCTGACGGTGGAAGGAACGGTAAAGGATGAAATGGGAGAACCCCTCATCGGTGTAACGGTACAAGTCCAGGGAGCTGGTACAGGTGCCATTACCGACGTTGACGGTCATTTCATTATTCCGTCAGTGAGACGGGGAGCTACCATTGAGTTCTCTTATGTGGGTTATTCCACACAGTCTCGAAAAGTAGAGGGCAGAATTATTGACGTGACCATGGAGCCCGATCGAAAAGATTTGGATGAAGTGGTGGTAATCGCCTACGGACAACAGAAGAAAGTGACCATCACGGGAGCCGTTTCTGCTGTTGGTGGTGAAGAACTGCTCAAGGCACCAGTAGCCAACGTGGCTAATGCCTTGCAAGGTAAGCTGCCCGGTATATCGGTAGTGCAGCCTTCAGGTATGCCTGGTGATGATGCCCCAGTGATTCGTGTGCGTGGTACAGGCTCTCTGAATGATGCCACTCCATTGGTACTTGTCGATGGTGTAGAGCGTTCGTTCAGCCAGTTGGATCCCAATGAAATCCAGGACATCTCAATCCTGAAGGATGCTTCTGCTACAGCAGTGTTCGGTGTACGTGGTGCCAATGGTGTAATCCTCGTAACGACCAAGCGTGGTGCGCCCGGTAAGGCTTCTGTGACCGTATCTGCCAGTGCAGCCGTGCAGCAGATTTCCCAATTCATAGATTTCGCTGATTCCTATACCTACGGAAAAATGTGGAACTACTCTAAGATCACAGACGAATTACCCATGAACCAGTGGCCTGGAACGACTAACATTACCGACTACACGCCATACGCCAATACGGGTATCAAGTTCTCGCAGGATGTGATGGAGCATTTCCGCACAGGCGACATGCCTACCACATTCCCCAATACCGACTGGATTGACTATATGATGAAGGATGCCGCATGGCAGGAGCAAGTAAACGTGAACGTGAACGGTGGCTCGGAGAAAGTGAGATACTTTATCTCTGCGGGATTCCTGAACCAGAACTCACTCTTCGAGACTTTCTCGCAGAATGATGATGAGACCTTCAAGTTTAACCGTTTCAACTATCGTGCCAACTTAGACATCAACGTTTCTAAGTACAGTCAGCTGGCTCTTACCTTAGGTGGACGCGTTCAGAACCGTACCACGATGGGTGGTGGTGAAGGATTCATCTTCCGTTATTTGCAGGGAGCCACACCATACGCAGGTATCGGTGTTGACGGACAAGGTCGTCATATCATTGCCGACAAGAACATCGTAGGAGCATACGACCGTGATGCTCTTTCCAACTATTACGACTTAGGTTATCAGAATGAGAGTACCAATGCGTTGAACCTTGACCTCCAGTATAAACTCGACATGAGTTTCCTCACACCTGGTTTGGATTTCAGGATCAAGGGTTCTTACAATACCGAATATACTGCCAGAAAGAATCGCCAGAACGGATTCGGTACGGGTGTGACCTACGTGGCAACACTCGTTGGCGGTAAAGAAGTGCTCCGCAAGGAAGGCATTACTTGGCCAATACCTTATAGCGAGGCTAAATGGGGTAGTCGTAACTGGTATGCTGAGGCAAGCTTCAACTATGCACGTAAGTTTGGCAAGCACAACGTAGGTGCGTTGCTGCTTTACAACCAGAGCAAGACTTACTATCCTTGGGATTCAGACAACAGCTTGTATATCTCTATTCCAAAAGGTTATGTAGGACTCGTTGGTCGTGTAACTTACGACTATGACACACGCTACATGATTGACTTCAACATCGGTTACAATGGTTCGGAAAACTTTGCCGAAGGTAAGCGTTACGGTACATTCCCTTCATTCTCTGTAGGTTGGATTCCATCAAGCGAGAAGTTCTGGGAACCCATCAAACCATACATTGGTTATTTGAAACTGCGTGGTTCATGGGGTAAGGTAGGTAACGACAATACCAATGGTGCCCGATTCCTCTATTTGCCAGGTGCATGGCAGTTCTACAAAGGAACAGAGACGTCGAACCCACAGAGCAGAGGTGCCAACTTCGGTACGAGTGGAGAATGGTTGCAAGCTGTACGTGAGTTGACCGCTGGTAACCCCAACGTAACATGGGAAACCGCATCTAAGATTAACGTTGGTTTGGATGCAGCATTCTTGAACGACCGATTGACCGTGAATCTCGACCTCTTCTGGGAAGACCGCAAAGACATCCTTGTGTCTAATGCCTCTCTGCTGCCCGCAGTAACCAGTCTTCCAGTGAGCTATGTGAACGAAGGTCGTGTGAAGAACCACGGATATGAGTTGACCTTGAGATGGGCTGACCAGGTAGGCGACTTCCGTTATCAGATTAGTCCAAGTATTGCCTTTGCGAGAAACAAGGTCATCGAGATGCTTGAGGTTCCACCTATGTTTGATTACCTGAGCCGTACCGGACTGCCCGTTGGACAGCCATTCGGTTACGACCTCTTCGAGTTCTATCAGGAGGGTACTGAAGATCGTTATCTGGCAAAATTCGGCGTACCTATGCCAGACCAGAATATTGATTTGAAATACGGTGATGCCGTTTACGTTGACTTGAATGCTGACGGTATTATTGACCAAAACGACCAGAAGCCTCTCGGCTATACCACGAACCCAGAAATCACATGGTCTATCAATGCCAGCTTGAATTGGAAAGGACTTGACTTCTCCATGCTTTGGGTAGGTGCCAACAATACCAGCCGTACACTGAATGGATATTTCCGTGACCAGTTTGGTTCTACAGATACATCTGCATTGGTACAGTGGGTTGCTGAAAACTCATGGACAGAGGATAACCCCGGTGCCTCTCTGCCACGTATCTCATTCAACCACCGTACTCACAACAACCGTGACTCACAGGCGTGGATGATTAATTCTAAATATGTGCGTCTGAAGAATTTGGAGATTGGTTATACCTTCAACAAGCCAAAGTGGTTGCCACTGCTCAACTACGTGAGATTCTACGCTTCAGGACAGAACCTGTTGACATTCGCAGACTTCAAGGGTAACGACCCAGAAGCACCAGGTACAGGACTTGACCTTGGTATGCGTTATCCTATGACACGTGTGTATAACTTTGGCTTACAAGTAAACTTCTAAAGTAATGATAATTATGAAAAAGATATTTAATAACATATTGGCTTTGTTGATGGCTACGGGCTTCTTTACTGCCTGTGTTGACGACATCAATGTTGGTAATGCTTTCTTGGAGAAAGCTCCTGGTGTTGATGTGAATGTTGATACGGTGTTCTCAAAGGCTGAATATGCTCGTAATTTCCTTTGGAGTGCATACGGACAGATTTACTGTACCTACACTACGGGAAACATGATGAATGCTACGCCTATTGATGCTCTTTCTGACTCCTATCAGTGTTATTGCGGATGGGGAGGACCTAAGCAGACTTACTATACCGGAGGTCTGACTGAGGATAGTCAGGATAATCCTAATGGTAACTACCAGGGAAAATTTGCCTATAAGACTGGTAATCCTGACGGCGACGGACGTGTGTCTATATATGAGACGGTACGTAAGTGCTGGCAGTTGATTGAGAATCTTGAGAAAGTACCCGATATGTCTGAAGACGAGAAGAGTCGTCTTCGTGGTGAGGCTTATACGATTATGGCAAGCCGCTACTTCGATGCTTTCCGTAACTTTGGTGGTTTGTGTCTCGTGAAAAAGGCATACACTGTGGGAGAAGGTTTTGAGGAAGGTCGTGCAACAGCATGGCAGACCGTTGAGTTTATTGACTCGTTGATTAATTGTGCTATCAACGAACCTGGATTTATCTGGAACATTCCCAATAGCGACATCGGTCAGTGGTCTGGTCGTTTGACTCGTGCTTCTGCTCGTGCCCTTCGTGCCAAGGTATGGATGCACGCTGCATCTCCATTGTTCAATAATTCAAGTCCTTATATCGAGTACACAAAGACACCGACAGGTCTGGAGAATGCAGAGCATGTGTGGTTTGGCAAGGAAGATCCTTCTTTGTGGAATCGTTGCTTGCAGTATTGCAATGAATTCTTCGATGACAATGCCGCCAATGGTAACTATTATCAGCTGATACAGCCAGAAACACAGGATGAGGCAGGTTATCGTATGGCTTATCGTCGTGCTTACCGTTATCGTAACAATGAGAATCGTCATGAGAAAATCTTTGATGCACAACCTTCAATTTATCTCTCTGACGATGTTCAGAATGGAAGCAGGGTAAATCACTGGGGTTGGGGATGGCAAGGCTTCTGTCTTGACGGTCTTCGTCAAGGTGGTGCAGTTCCTACCAACGAGTTGATGGAGTGCTTCGGTATGCAGGATGGTCGCGTATTCCCATACACCGACATCTATGGTGCAGGCAAGAACCCCAACGGTATTGATATCTTTGCTAATCGTGACCCACGTCTGTATGAGACAATGGTAGTGCCCAGACAGTCATTGCCTGCAGGTCTTGACTATGCTGGTGTAAACTACATCGACACTTGGGTTGGCGGTGCCATGTATAACAATAAGGACAAGTTCGGTGACTATAGCAGTGACGACTGTGCATCAGGTTACAGAAAGTTCAAGTGGATGCTGGATTATTCTAACGACAGAATGAATGATGATTACATCGGTGTTGCTTACATCCGTCTTGCTGAGATGTATCTGATCAGTGCCGAGGCAAAGGCAGAGACTGGTGACTTACGTGGCGCACTCGATGACTTGCATGTTGTTCGTAGTCGTGTGGGATTGGGCCGTCTTGAAACCATGAATCCAAGTTTGAATCTGACTTCCAACAAGGAGAACTTGATTAATGAGATTCTCCGTGAGCGTAACTGCGAGATTGGAGCAGAGTGTGGTGACCGTGTATATGATATGATTCGTCGTAAGCGTCAGGATCTCTTTACCAAACCGCTTCACGAAATCAGAATTTATCGTCTTGATAATAATGGCAATCGTATGACTGACGGTGACACACAGTGGGATTCAAGTACTCCTTGGCCGAAGTTTGAATACGAGAAGCCTGAAATCGTGAATGGTGCCCGTCAATGGTGGGTTCCTGGTTATTGGACTAACAAGTGGTATCTTGACCCTGTTTCTCGCGTTGAGATTCAGAAAGGATACGGACTTACACAGAATCCTGGTTGGTAATTTTTCAAATGAAAATTGAAAATTGAAAATTGAAGATTATGAAAGTAAAAAACATATTTATATATACCTTGGCGGGACTCTGCGGCATTCCAATGACGGTTAGTGCCCAGGTGACGTTGAGCGACAAAACGTCGCAGAAGGTAGATTTAGGCTATGGAGTTGAGCAGACAGAATTTCTCACTACAGCGGCAGTATCGACTATCACTGCAGAAGAACTTCGCCGCACATCTGCCATCAGTCTGGCGGACGCCCTATACGGCAAGGTTCTTGGCTTGAATGCCTACCAAAATACTGGTTTCAAAGGTGAGGAAGGCCGTGGCGCATCGTTTAATATCCGTGGCGTACAGACCACTGGCGAAAGAGACATTTTGATTCTTGTAGATGGTGTGGAGCGACCAATCGACCGCCTGTCTGTAGAGGAGGTGGAGAGTGTCACCGTATTGAAAGATGCTGCTGCCGTGGCTCTCTATGGACATGAGGCTATCAATGGTGTGCTTTTGGTAAAGACCAAGCACGGAAATAAAGATGGCAAGTACCACTTTAAGGTAGGTGCTTCTCATAAGATACAGTTTGACCCCAAATCGGCAGATATGGTAAACGCATACGATTATGCAACTGCATTGAATCGTGCACGTCTGAACGATGGAGCCACTGTTGCTTATTCGGATGCAGAATTGGCTAAGTTCAAGGATGGCAGCGATCCTTTGGTTTATCCCAATATCAATTGGAAGGACGAGGTGTTCAAGAATACTGCCCATGAGACGAATGCGTATCTTTCTTTCTTTGGCGGAACAGAAAAGGTTCAGTATTATGCACAGCTCGACTATACAGATGCCCGCGGACTCTATAAGAATCCTGACCAGGGCGACTGGAATTCACAGTTGAAGTACTCTAAGGCAAATATCCGCGCCAATGTAGATTTCGAGGTGAGCAAGACTACAAGGGTAAGCGCTAATATCCTCGGTATCTTGATGGAAACAAACGGTGTGCCTAACATCAACTCTAATGATGCTTGGTGGCATTTGTATAAGGTTCCGGCATTGGCATTCCCAGTGAGAACAGCTGGTGGTGTTTGGGGTGGTAGCCAAACTTTTGGTGACTTCAACCTCTTGGCCAAGTCGCAAGGTGCAGGTTTCCAGAAAACGCACCAACGTCAGATTTGGGCTAACATGACATTGGAACAAGACCTTGACTTCATTACCAAAGGCTTGAAGTTCTACATCGGTGCTTCTTACGACAACTCTTCCAACACGATTGAAAGACGTTCTAAGGGTTATCAGTATGGCTGGAACTACTATGATGGCGCTGGTCAATTGCAGGAAACTGTCATGGGTACGGTAGAAGACAAGTTGCTGTTCAGCAATTGGGTTGACACGCAATGGCGTATTGCCACATTCAATGCTGGATTCAAGTATGGCCTTCAGTTGGCAAATGGCGACAACCTCGCAGCTAATGCCAACTATAATATAAAAGGTGAGATTCGCGACGGACAAAGTAATACTTTCTATCGCACAAACTGGCAGCTTGCTCTCCATTACGACCATGCCAATCGTTTGATGGCAGACATCGTTTTGGCAGCTAATGGTTCTAACCGCAGCTATCCTGCCAAGTGGGCATTCTCTCCAACGTTAGGTTTGGGTTATATCTACATTAACAATCCAGAAGACAATATCATCAATTATGGTAAGGTTCGTCTCTCGGGTGGTATTCAGCACACCGATTACGTACCTGCTGCCGGACTCTGGCTTGCACGATGGAACAATGGCCACGGTAATTTCTGGTATGGCAACAGCTTCCAGAGTTCTTGGGGCGCATTCCTTACTCAGTTCCCAACTGACGACTTTGTTCAGGAGGCAGCTTATAAGGCAAACCTTGGTACCGACTTGAGATTGTTCAATTCATTAGATGTAACGTTTGATGTGTTCTATCAGCAGCGTCGTAACATCTTGGTAAGTGCTGGTTCGCTCAACTCAGCCGTTGTAGGTATCCAGTCTTCATACGATGACAAGGGTCGCGTGGCAAGTTACGGTATGGAATTGGGTCTGCGCTATGCTAAGACCTTCAATAACGGACTTAACGTGAACGCAGGCTTCATGTTCTCAACCGTGAAGAACAAGATATTGCAGTGGATTGAGAATCCCGCTTATCCTAACCTTTCTGTGATTGACGGTCCTGCTGATGCAGAAAGAGGACTCGTTGCATTGGGCTTCTTCCAAGATCAGGCTGACATCGACAATAGTCCCGTACAGCAGTTTGGACAGGTAAAGGTGGGCGACATCAAGTATAAGGATGTCAACGAAGATGGCGTTATCAATGAGAACGACCTTGTAACACAAGATTATGGCAATGCCTTCCCATCAATGAACTACGCCTTCTCTGTTGGAGCAGAATACAAAGGCTTTGGTATTAATGCCACATTCCAGGGCGCTGGTCACCAAGTGAAGAACCTGCGTTATGTAGATGGTGTTTGGGGGGCTCTCTCTGACAACCGCAACCTCTCACAGGAATACTACAACAACTGCTACGACATTGCCGGAGCCAGTGCAAGCTATCCACGTCTTTCTACAGAGAATGTGGCTAACAACGCTCAAAACTCCACGATTTGGTATCGTAACGTCAACTGGCTGAAGATGCGCGACTGTGAGGTTTACTATAAGTTGCCAACTAAGGTCATTGAGCCTCTGAAGATTTCAAGTGCCAAGATATTCGTACAGGGACAAAACCTCCTGTCTTTCGACAATATCGATGCCATGGATGCAGAGAATCTCAACACGGGTTATCCAGTGATGAAGAGTGTAAATTTTGGTCTTTCAGTAGAATTTTGATTCATTCATAATGCATAAGAATATGATAACAAAGAAATACAATAAGGTGGCGGTAAGACTATACTCTTACCTCTTACCACTCGCCTCTTGCCTTATCCTTTTTTCCTCTTGTGTCGATTTGAACTACACTGAGGAGAACAGCCGCGATGAGAAGTGGACGTTCACTTACTTCAATGAGGGTATCAAAGGATTGGTGTCTGGTGTCTATGCGCAAATATATAATAATGAGTTTGAGTCTAACAGTGCTTACTTCCTTGCCAGTGCTACCGACGAGGCACAGTATGCCCTTGAGACAGGTGCCGTCAACAGTTATGTGAATGGTGGATGGAGTCCTGCCAATCCTTTTAACAGGGCTTGGACACAGTCATATACGGCAATTGCTGATGTCAACATGTATTTAGAGAAGATAGACCAGACTGACATCTCTGAATGGGAATATAACTCTGCCTATCAAGACTGGAAAGACCAGATGGAGAAGTTCCCATACGAGTTACGCTTCCTGAGAGCTTACTTCTATTTCCAGTTGTTCAGGGCTTACGGTGACGTGCCATTGGTAACTACTACGCTCACCAATGCTCAGGCAAACAACGTAAAGCGTGCTCCTGCTGCAGATATCGTGAAGTTTATCGTAGAAGAGTGTGATGCCATTGCTCCTTACCTGCCTGTTTCTTATAATACGGAAATCGGTGCTGAAGTGGGCCGTGCCACACGCGAGGCAGTATTTGCTCTCAAGGCTCGCACGTTGCTCTATTTTGCCTCACCGCTTCACAATCCCGACAACGATAAGAGTAGGTGGGCAAAGGCTGCAGAGGCTTGTAAGTACATTCTCGACAATGCTGCTTCATGGGGCTTGTCGCTCAGTGCATACGGTTCATTGTGGGGACATGATGCTTTCTTCAATCCTGAGATGATTTTCGCTATCGGACGTGGTGAATCCAACGATTTTGAAAAGGCTAACTATCCTGTCGGCGTAGAGAATGGTTCTTCTGGCAACTGCCCCACTCAGAGCTTTGTTGACCAGTATGAGTATCAGGATAACGGTGAGACCTTTGGCGAGCGCTATCCCAATAGTATCGACCTCAGTACCGTTGATCCTTACGAAGGTCTTGACCCACGCTTCGCACTCACTGTTGTAAAGAATGGTGATTCTTGGCCCAGCAACGGTGCACAGAGTAAGGTGATAGAAACCTTCACGGGTGGTTTCAATGGTGCTCCCAAGTATGGTGCCACTCCCACAAGCTATTATCTCAAGAAGTTCGTGGATGGCTCATGTGTTACTACGGCTGATAACCAAACCACTCGCCGTCACACTTGTATAGTATTCCGTCTCGGAGAGTTCTATCTCGACTATGCTGAGGCTGTATTCAATGCTACGGGCAGTGCAAACGATAACACATACGGAATGACTGCCAACGAGGCTATCAATGTGTTGCGCAATCGTGCCGACATCCAGATGCCCGAATTTACCGAAGATGGTGCAGCTTGGGTGAAACGATATGAGCGCGAGCGTCTTGTGGAGTTGGCATTCGAGAATCATCGTTTCTGGGATGTGCGCCGTTGGAAGAAGGGCAAACAGTATTTTGAGAACATCCAGGTGGCAACCATCAGTCCCAGTCTGATGCTTACACGCTCTACCATAACCCGCAAATGGGATGATAAGTATTATTTATATCCCATTGCACAGACTGAGTTGAGAACTAATTCTAACCTTACCCAGAATCCAGGGTGGGCGAATTGAATTGAAAATTGAAAACTGAAAATTGAAAATTATGAAGCATATAATCAATTATCTAAGCGCACTGCTTGCAGTGGTTCTCATCGGTACCACTTTTGCGGCATGTTCTGATGATGACGACAATGGTTCTGCTAACGTCGGATTGGGCATCAAAGTGTTCTTCCCGACGAAGGTGGTAGCCAATCAGCCGATGACCATCAATGGTTCTGGCTTCAATGATGTTACTGAAATAGAATTTCCCGGAGGTTTGAAGGTGACTAATTTCGAGATTGTCAACGACGACATGATCAAGGTCAATGCTCCTAATGGTATTCCCGCTGAGGGTGGTAAGATTATCGTGCACACTGCCACTGACCAGGCTGAGTCACGCTTGCCATTGACATTGGGACATACTAACGTGACGGGTTATTCTAAACAACCTGGCGAAACGGCTACAGGTAATGAGTTGATTACTGTGTTTGGTACCGACTTGGAGTTCATCAATGGGGTAGAGTTGCTCGATGCAGAAGGTAATCCTATGCTCATCGACCATAAGGATTTCTATCGCAAGGGAACTAGCAACCTCGTCTTCCGTTTACCTAAGACAAATATCTATACGGGTACTTTCAAGGGTATTATCCATACATACGACGGACAGAAAATCGAGATGCCCGAATTTGCATACGAACCAGCCGCTACCGGACATTGGGAGACAGTGAAGACCACTATCTGGAAGAACAGCGATCCAGAAGGTTACGGTGCTATCAGCTGGAGTGGTACTTACCGCTTCGGTCTCGAAGGCAACGACGGTAGAAACGAGTGTATCGCTACATTTGCTCAGGATGTTTGGGATAAGCTGAAGACTGGCGCCTTCTTTATGAAGTATAAACCAGCAGGCGATTCTTATCAGATTCGTGTCACCACAGGTTGGTGGAGTACGCAGTGGCTCGGTGCCGACAACGATATTGCTCCATGGAACATGGCAGATCGCATCATCGACAATGGCGATGGTACCTTCTACATTGAGGTATTCTTTGATGCAGACCCGATTTTGGATGTACTTGATCAGCAGCATCTGCTCTTCACAGGTAATGGCTACACGCCACTTGAGCTCTACTTCCAAGAAGAGGTATGGGTAGAAGAAGGTCAGGGTGGACCATCAGAGTACGATATCAAGGCGTTCACGGTATATCAGAACGAAGGCAGTAATACCGAACCTACACTGCAGTATCCTTACAAACCCTCTTGGAGTGATGACGCAGGTAAGATTCGTATCATGCGTGGCATGGGCGACCCAGCTATCGAGACTCTTAAATTGAGTACAAGCTCTAAGTTCATCGTTTATAAGGAAGTTGGTACAACGGGTCAAATCCAGTGGAATAATCCTAACTGGGGCTCATTTGCCGGCGTTTCTTGCAACGACTGGGCAGGTGATGCAGAGACCATAGAGGTGCCTGTCAGTGAAGACATGCTGAAGTGTATCAGTGGCGAAATCTCTGACGGTTGGAGCAATACGGCTATCATCCTGCAAGGTGACGGCCTCACGGTTACGAAGATTGTTTTGGTTCCTTAAGAAACAGTTAATAGATTATCTATACAAGGTTCGTGAGAACCGTAAATAGAAATTCTTGAATGAGGACTCGGCAATAATTGTTTGCCGGGTCCTCATTTCTTGTTTTAAAGAAGTAAGAAAGTAAGAAGCAAGAGAATAGTAGTGAGAAGTGAGGGTTGAGAGGTGAGAGATATGTCTTTGTAATTACGACATTTATCAATGTTGTTTGATTGTAATTATTAGAATGTTTTGTGATTAGTGAAGAGCCGATAGAGGTGAGAGATGGTAGGGATATAAGGGATGGAGTGAGGGATGATAGGGATAAAAGGTACACGATGAGGCATATCGCCTACCTATGGCAGGCTTTCCCCCCACCATTCTCTCTTCCCAGCCATTTCGAATCACCTAACGGCGATTCTGTATGGCTGGCTACTAACATCAAATACCTACGGCATTTCCCTCAATAGTAACAATTTTATCGAGACAAATTATCACTAAACACTCAACGCTCAACACTCAACGCTAAACATTCAACACTAAACACTCAACATTCATCACTCAATATTTGTCATGAAAAAGTGATAAAAAGGGCTCTCCAGTTTGCGATATTCTTCACCAACTCTTCCCTTGTCAAAAAAATGACGATTTTTGAGTGGTTTTATAATCCCTTGATACATAGTGTCTTATGAAATTGCATGTATGTTTATACATCCAAAATTGACTGTTTATGCAGAAAAAACGTTGTTTTTTGGTATTTATAACATATTCAGTTAGCGTGCTAACATATATAGTTATGCTCGTAACATATATAGTTACGGCAATAACTATATACTTTACGAGTAAAAACATGATGTTTTGTGATGTGAAATCATCAATTTAGCTTCTGTAATATCTCCTTTGAGATTTTTCACGAAAATTTTTTGTCGTGGTTTTTCAGTGGAAATAGGGGTGAGAGGTGAGGGGTGAGGGATAAGTCTTTGTAACCACGGTTTTTATGTATGTTACCATAGACGCTGAAAGCGTCACCGCTTAGTATCCGCAGTGTCCGTAGGACCTGCGGACAGTTGTCAGTATGGAGAACAAAGCCCTCTGAAAGAGTGCCCCATGTTTATAATGGTCGACTCCTCCAGAGTCGTTACTACGTTCCTTCATCTGTCCGTGGGTACTGCGCACCCACGGTTATCGAGCTTAGACACTTCCAGTGTCTGTTCCTCACGGAAGGAAGCCGATGGAATCTTAATCTTCAATCTTTAATTATCATTTTACCAATATTTTTCCACAAAAAAAAGTGGCTTCGTGAAGGAGGGCACTGAAAAAGTCCTCAAGATAGGAAGACTTCTCGATTATTAACAAAAAAGCAGATTGCACATAGCCGTTACACACGGATTAGCAATCTGCTTTTCATTATGCCCTTTTATGCCCTTTC
>Ga0310694_10003912_pt1 | contig 14511 bp, 21 predicted proteins | sample 174DNAGHGhighgp2_FD_203884 | JGI IMG/M metagenome (GOLD analysis project Ga0310694, IMG submission 203884) | Sheep rumen microbial communities from Palmerston North, Manawatu-Wanganui, New Zealand - 1742 DNA GHGhigh gp2 (v2) (version 2) | ecosystem: Host-associated > Mammals > Digestive system... | reverse complement strand
TTTGATTTCAATGGTGCCTACAGGCTTGCCATCCTCACCTAACACCACTCCGTCCGGACTGTCGCCATAGTTTACGATCTCCGGATGCAGAATAAAGCCCGCCTGCGTTACTTCGCATTTCATCTTTGCTTCGTACACCTTACGGGCTATATCTTCATTCTCCTGTCCGTAACGGATTGCCTTGTTGGATAACTCCACGCGGTACAGATACTCCTCAAACTGCGCGTCGTCCTCTACGACGCTCGGCCATAGATTACGCTCTGCGGCAACTTGATACAGATACCCCTTTGCCGTATCGGAGAAGATTTCCGGGTTTGGATTGGTTTTTGTAGGACGCGGCGATTTCATCACAAAATGCACATTGCTGCTTGTGATGTACCCGAGACGCGCACGGAACCAGTCATTAGTTCCTTGGGCAACGCACGCAAGATCATCGCGCATCTGCTTTGTCAAATCTTTTGTCTCGGACATAACCTACTCCTTTCCGTCTTCGTTTTTGTAATTAGCAAGGATGTACTCTTTGTCTTCTTCCGACAAAGTATAAGCTTTTGCCAAGAAGTTCATTGCAACTTCTTCATTGTTATCAGCAAGCGGAAGATAGTCTTCTCTGAACTTATAGGTAAGACTACGTTTGCGCTCAAAATCAGAACGGACAGCGAGAATCTTCTCGTCCATTTCGGCGGTTAGTTCTGTTGCGGTAGAGAGTACTTTCTCATACTCGCTCTTGTCTTTCTGATACTGCTCACGGAGTTTGTTGTTTGTTTGCAAGTTAGTCACCATGCTATTAAACAACTCCTTTGAGTAAATCTGGATGCTTTGAATGGTCAATGATTTTTCCTCATTACCATAGTAGTTGCGTTCAAAGCCGGGCTGGAAGAATTTCTGACTATAGCCTACAGAACAGTTATAATCTTGGTGCCCATAAGACTTGCACTTGTTGAGGACGGAAACAACCTCTTTTGCTTCTTCTAAGGACAGAAAAAGACGCTCTTGTCCTAACTCATTGATATAATAGGCTGTGAGGTCTGGTTTTTCTTCTTCGACACACTCCGGTTCATTCGGCTTAATCGGGAACTTGATACCATGCTGTGCCCAGCATAGTTTCTTGTACATTACAATCTGTTCCTCTGTGAGGTTCAAAATCTCCTCATTGGTTAATTTCTCAAAGTCTTTCATACGATTACTCCTTTCCGTCGAATAAGTTACTACCACCCTCCGGCTTGGCAGGTTCGGCTGTTTCGGCTGCTTCCGTAGGATTCTCTACTACCTGCGCTTCTTCGGCATTGAGGAACTGTTGCACCTGCTCCTCGTTAGACGGCTTGGCTTGGTTGTCGATATAACGCGCATTGCCCTGCTCGTCAAGAATAACCGACTGGTCATACTTGATTGCCTGCTGCATCTGAACGCTCATCGGCGCATCGCCCTTGTTGAGCATCAGTTTGAGGACGGTCTTCTTTGCCATTGCATCGAAGTTGTCTTTCCATACGCCGATACCTTTCTTGTAGGTCTGCGAGTACTGAACACCGTGCTTCTGCAACTCCTCCATGGACCAATACGACTCTTTCTCGTAGCCGTTGAGCAGTTTGAAGTAGCCGAGATAGCCGATGACCTTTGCATCGTTGCGCTTCTTCTCGTCTTCGATCCACTCAATCGTGACATAACCGGTACGACGGTCACGTCCTTTCAACTCGCCCTCACGGACATCGGTTACATTGATAGTCTTGAACTGTCCCGAACGGATAGCTAACTGGGTAATACCCTTGTAGCCAATCTGGAACTGCGCCTCTACCACTCCAGTCTTGTTGTTCCGGTACGCAATGACATGCGCGAAACCGAGATTCGGATCAAGCGGCAGGTCGAGAGCCGTTGCTTTCAGGGCGGCAAACATGAGCGTCTTCGGCTCACACTCTTGCAGCTGCGCATTGTTTGACACTAAAGCGGTGATGTTGTTCACAAATTCCGCTTTCTTCTCACCGAGTACGTTTTGCAAATACGCCTGCACATTCGGCGAGGTAATGGTTTGGTTGAATAACTTTAAGTTACTTGCCATAATAATTAAACATTTTCGTCCATTTAATAAAGGCTGGACTTGTTGCCTTAGAGGTGGAAGTCAGATTCGGACTGACGATGTATAATCATGTTTTGCAGACATGTGCCTTCGACCACTCAGCCATTCCACCATGAATACCTTTGTGAGCTACATCCCCCTGGTATCAGTATCTTTCCGAAAGGGACGACGGAGTTCTACCGCGTAATTGATTATTAACCGATACTATCAATAATCCCTATTGCTTAAATGGCAATCACTCTTATCTGTATTTTGCAAGGGTAGAGAGAGTCGAACTCCCATTCACGGGTCTGAAATCCGCTGTCCTACCATTGGACGATACCCCTGTGCTTCTGCGTATAATCATCACGACTGTCGCAGAGCAATGTATTATGTCACAATTACCCCTTTCGGGATTGTGGGTAGGAGCCGAACCAACGGCTCTAATCAGGATTTTCCGGCTGCATATTCAGGACATTTAATCTCATGGCTAAAAAGTTTGCAACCTGCGGAACCTCTCTCATTATTCCGCCTTTTCTACCCGTTCACGATCACCACTTTGGGTGTCTGTAATTCTCTCTCGTGGTCGCGTATAAATGCTTCGATGGGCCTATGGCGCACACCTGCGTCATAATACCACCCGCGCCAACGATACAATGCTTTGTTGATCGTGCGCTCGTCCGCCTTGAACTTTGACATTGCCTTGAACTTCAATAGCCATATCTCCGTACCTCGTTCATAGTTCTCTCGCAGTATGTAATTGCGTATGCGCTCACATCTGCGATACATCGACTTCGATACACGATAAACCTTGCGTCCGTTCGGTAATATCAAGTACTCGGCATTGAGCATACTAACGAATGCGTTTTACATACGTGCCGTCCACGCCCTTTATGGTTATCTCAAACCGCATATCGGTAGATTTCTCCAATCGCTTAATAGTAGGATAGAGTGTGGTGTAACGACATTGCGAGTCTTTGAACACGTGGGACTGACCAACCTCGAAACCTAAAAGTGTCTGTCGAGGTGAAATTTTTCGGATTAAATTTGGAGATGTCATAAATTTTTCGTATCTTTGCACAATTTTTCAAAAGTTGACAATGATTAAGACAGGTTTTCAGCAAGTGTCTAATCAAAATCGACTGCAAAGATACGACAAATTTGTCGAACTACCAAATTTTTTTCGACTTTTTTGTCGGAAAAATGCATTTTTTAGTCATTTTTGTCTAAAACCACACGGATATGGACTCAAAAGTTATTAAAATTCGCATTTTGCAGGTACTCAATGAGCGAGGTTTCACAGTGAACAAACTCGCCAAAGGTGATCCAGCGTTGTCCAGGAAGTTGTTAAGACAACTCACCGAGGACACGGAGTTAACAATCTCTACTATTCTCCTCGTGTTGGAGAAGTTTCCTCTCTTGCGCACAGAGTGGCTGTTCAGAGGTGTAGGCGATCCGTTCCGTCAAGCCGGTTCTGTTGAGGAACAGTTGGCCATGCTCGAAGAACGCATCTCCGCTTTGGAGGGCGAGAGAAAAAACGACGACAATCAGGAGACTGTGGCCGCGACCGCTTAACTTATGAGTCACTTAATTATCATGCATTATTGCTTAAAAAATCATGCTCTTTCTATAGCCATGGTGCATCTCTATATGGGATTGATGATAGCTGTCGTAGAGATGACGTAAGCCAGTGGGCGCCGGCAGGGCCAGGGCGGGCGCCGACTGGAGACACGTCATCTATTCAAGACATGCTACTGAACGGTTTGGCTATCCTAAAGAGCATTGTTGCATTGTTATTGTCGCATACTTCCTGTTATCTCGGTGCATCCCTATAACTATTTGATGATGTGTCTTCTGTAGTCTGAGTCTCCTTGGGTGATAATGCAAGGAAGACTCAGACGGAAGAAGACGCCATTCTGAATTACAGACAACCCGGAAGATAATTGTTGCTATGTTTTTGGAACTGCGCACGGGTTTCTCTCTGTAGTGGTTTGATAGATCAGATGGTATTCAGATGCTTCTCCTGGTAATCACCAGCGATAAGCATCTTATTATACCATCTGGGTTGAAAGGTCAGTGCGCCCGCTCCGTCCGGTAGTTGCATATCGGCTATCTCTTTATTGGTTCGATATGGAATGATCCCTGCGAAGGATAGTCCAGCTTGAGCAAGCTGGAGATATCCTTGCGTTAGTGATCATTGCGTGAAAGGTAAGATATGCGCCACTACCGGCATGGCGAAATTATTACTTGTTCTTCTTCTCGTACCACTCGTGGCGCTTACGTTCGACATTGAAACCATTGTCATAGATGAGCTGCTTGAGCGCACCGATGAGCCAGTAGCCCTCATTCAAGTGCTCGTCTGCCCACTCGCCTAGTTGCTTCAAGGAGTCGTCCTTGCTCAACTTTACATTCTCAACGCTTTTGCCAACTATTCTCGGCACGGTGATACGCAGTCCGTGGAACAGGATGAGGTTCTGCATGGAGAAGTAACCGCCATAGCCTTTGTATGCGTTCTTCCACTCCTCGCACGCTGCAATCTCCACGCGGTCATTGAGGCCCTTGATTTCGGAAGCATGGTACGACAACTTGCCAGGACGTGCGGCATCCATGTAGAGGAATAATGCGTGGTACAGTTCCTTGGCGGTCTTGGCTTTCTCCAGAGACTTGCGGAAGCCTGCATGGTTCTTGAGCATTGTCTCGATCTCGTAGCAGTAGATATAGCCCGGCGCACTCTGTTTGCGTACTACCAATCCGTCCACTCCTTGCATGGCGATATACTCTACTCCCTGATGGTGGCGCACACGCATTTTCTTGGTCAGTTCGGTCAGAAGATTGTGATGATGGTCGAACATAGCCAGCACAAGCGCCTTGTTGTACCACCGTTGGTCTTCTGCCAGGCACTTGATGTCGCCGTGACGCTCCATTGCTTCCTGCCGTTTCAGTTCGTCGCGGAGCACTTGCCACGAATAACCATAGCCCATGAGGTTCATGCGGTGGGTGTAGTCGGACAGGTCAATGCGTCCTTTGTAGTCGCGTGAAAGAACATAATGACCGGTGTTGTCGCGGCGGTAACTCACCATCATCTTGAGCACTTGCGCCAAGACATGCTGCTTGAACAGATGGGCGTTGAGGATGCCGCCTGCATCCACGATACGCTTTACCACAGGGTCATTGTCTTCGATGATAGAGCAACTGCCGTCAGGATTGGATTTGGCTACTACCGTCTCTTCGCCCTTGCCGTCTTTCGTACAGAAGAAACGGCTCACGTCCATACCGGCGGCTTTCATTGCGTCTATGCGCAGTTGAGCCTTGGTCTTCTTCTTGGGTTGCTCGTTCTCCAATGGGAGTTCGACTGTTCCGAGACCGCTATCCTTGCCGATAACGACACCGATGGTTACATGTTGATGTTCAGCGATTGCGATTTCTGCGCCACATACCGGGCACACTACTTTTGTTTTTTTTGCCATAATTGTAATGAATTTAATGGGTTGATATTTCTGTTTACTTGCTCGGTTCAATCCACGAGCGGAGGATTACAAGGCCATTGGCACGTTTGCTTTTCCAAAACCAATGGCGGTTAGACATAGTAGGCTCGCTCCATGTGAGTTTGCCGGTCATAATAGCCGTGAGTACGGAGTATTCCAATTCAAATCGTGCTTCGGCTCTGTCGGCACCGACAAGACGGTCTTCGTCTGTCAGTTCGTCGTACTTGAGTGCCTTGAACCACGGTCGGCTCGGCTCTCGTTTTCCGGGGATGGAATGACGATAGACATTGTAGTTGTCCTCGATACGCTCTAACACATAAGCGATATTGTTAGGCATACTCTCACCCAGTTCTACGGCGATGAGATTGTTTTCATTGAGCACGACCTTGTTGCCGATACGCATGGTGCGCTCCTTGAGGTTGATGATTACGGGCACGCCGTTCTCAACGGCTTCGATGCCCATTTGATAGATTGTCATGTTGTTTCAAAATTATGCACTCGTCAGTCTGCAGCGACATGACTGTAGTTGGTTGATATGTGAAGCACACATCAGACCTCTACACGACGCTACTACAGGACGAAGACCTGTAGGACGTCGCGTCCTCATCTGATATGGGCTTTGCATTGAATATACAGACCCAATGAGTGCGGTTACTTGTCGGAGTATAGTTATAACTCAACCGCTCGGTGCATGGCTATACGCTACTGATGATTACAGTATTGCAACTTCTGGGTCCCCGCAGAGTTATGCGGCGGCCCCAGAAGTACGTCATAACTGTATTCTGAACGATTGCGGTCTTGTTATCGTTTGGTTGCACTACCTATGAGGTTTGCCCTCTCGTTGTTTGGCGCATAGATATAATCGTGTGATATGGAATCAGGACGTATGTCCACATCAAGACGCCGGCTTGGTGCTGCCGGCGTCCGATGTAGGTTCAATTCAGGAGGCGAGTCCTCGACTGCCTCCCGAATCCTGATTACATGAACTAATTACAACTCTCGGACAATGGCGCTGCGCTGCGCAGGGTGTTACATCTCCAATCGGATGATAGTCTCGAACATGTCTCGGCTCGTGTGCAGGTTATTCGCCATGCAAGTGATGGTGTAGTAGCCTTCGAGTGTCGGCACTTTCTCCTTGTTGCGTTTGACGTTCCTGCCCGTTCCTCTTGCGATACAGCCGTTCTTTTGCTCACGGACGTAGCCGAGTCCACCAACCTTGCGTTTGCCAGTCTGAACGGCTCGCAGGCAGTCCATGACGAAACCATTGAGCACGATGAGGTCGTGCGGCACGTTCACCACACGCAACACCCTCGTTGCCCATGAGTGTCCGTCGTAGCCTTTGTAGAGTGCCCGATAGACGGCATGGAGAGCCGATTTGTACGATGCGTTACGGCGGTCGATGGTCGCTTCCTCAATCGCTTTCTGGAACTTCTTGATGCCGTTCGATGAGAGCGAGATATCCTTGCCCTTGATGGAGAAGCCGAGGAACTTGAACCAATGGTTGCGGTCAATCATTTCCAACTTCTTCGGGTTGAGTGCCATGCGCCGGTTGATGAGTTCGGCACGCAGTATGCCCAATGCCCGTTCGTGATCCGGACCGATGAAGACGATATCGTCCGAGTAGCGTTTGTAGATGCCCTGCAGCACGTCTAACTGCTTATCGACATCGTACAACACCACATCGGCCAGCCATGCAGCCACGGCACAACCTTGCTTTAGCGATTGGTACTTGTGGCATAGCACGCTGTTCTCGTCAAAGTACAAGTCCGAGTGGTAGTACTTGCGCAGCACGTCAATGAGCGCAGAGTGTCCGTTGCGCACCTCGGCTTCGTTGAATGCCCAATCAATGAACTCAATCGGCACCGAGTCGAAGTACTTGCTCAAGTCTGCTTTCCAACCCACGATAGCATCGGTATTCCAGCGGTCCACGTTCTTCGATAGTTGCTCGACCACAGTGCCGCACGACAGTCCTTTCTGATACGACATGCACGCCGGATGCACCATGTCTTTGCAGGTGTCGAACAGCAGGTCGTTGATGAGCGAGAGCAACACGCGGTCCATCGGTTCGTTCACATAGACGGTTCGGAACTGTCCCGGCTCGTCCTTTGGTATCTGTGCGGTGTGCGGCGGCGCTATCTCGTAGGTCCCGTTGCGGATGGATTGGTATATCTCCACACGTGTCTTCTCCGAGCATAGTTCGCGCAGCACCATTTTGTTGATGCCTTTGCCAAGTCCTTTCTCTATGGCTGCTCTCCACCGTTCGGGTTCGGTGAACGCCATTTCTAATAGTTTATCTTTCATATAGTCCTTTCTACCCGCAATAGAGCGAGTCATAGTTGGTTTGAAACTGATAACTCAGCCGCTCATTCGCATTGAGCGCGCTCGTTTCGATACGCACATTCTCCAGCATGGTTAGTCCTCCTTTACTTGGCTAATGGTTAACTCCAGGCTTGACCCGTCGTCCGAGTCGTGCGCTTCCCATCCTGTGCATGTGAACTCCTCGAAGTAATCGTCTTTTCCGTCCACGCGATCCGCAGTCCAATGGTTAGACTTGATGCTATCAATATGGTCGTGCAGATAGGCTTTTGCTTCTTCTTCGGAAGCGAATAGCCGACCGTCCACAGGGTACGCATCGCTATTCTCGCGGTCGTAGTTATGGGCGATGATGATATACTTGTCAGGCTTCGGCTCTGACTTATAGTAGTATTGGCAGATGAGCGATTTGTCGCCCATACGGAAGCCAAAGTCGGTACACTCACGTTCAAATAAAACCTCAAACTCGGGACCGTCATTATATTGGTCAGTGAAGTTTTCTCCCTTCATTCCTTTGTCTGCGATTTTATAAGCGATGAACTGCAACATGTTTTTTAATTGGTCTGGCGTAAGACTAAATCCATCCTCGCCTTTAATCTCGACCACTACTCGGTCGATAAGTTGTAACTCTTTCATAATTATTGGTGTTTATTGGTTATACAATCGTCCGTCCTCGGTGAACTCCATGTCCTGACCTCCGATCCATTCCTCCACGCAGTCGTCCTCATAATAGTCCAGCGTGAGGTCGTAGATTTGTTCGCAGAACTTGACAAGCACCTGAGCTACGTTTCCGGCATAGGACCGCCGCTCGTCGAACTCCCATTCCTTGACAATCTTGAGCATCATGTTGTTGCACCAAAGCATTTCCTTATACTGCTCAATGTAGTTCTTCCGGAACTGCTCGAACTCCTCTCGGTCGGTCAGGTCATACTGCTCGTCCTTGTTGTGGTAGTGGTTGGCGTAGAAGCCCTGTGAGGACTGCTGAATATCGCACCAGACATGCCCTATTTCCTCAACCGTTTTGGTTGTTTGGTTTGCGTCTTCCCAAGTCCATTCGGCATTGGCTTCCGCGCATCTGCTGCGTAGTGCTTTTATGGCGTCTTTCTTCGCCTGCTCATTCAGTTCGCTATACTGATAGAGCGTTGTAGTGATTGTTCTCATTGTTGCTCCTTTCTTGATATTTCTATCTTGAACTTGCCAATATAGATAGTGTTGGTTGCACAGTCTATTTCCATATCATCGCCAGCGTGCTTGTCGAGAAAAGCCTGCTGCGTACACATATGGTCATTATGCGCCAAGACATCATAGACATCGTTAGCAAACTCATATAATTCCTGATCCATTGTCATCCTTTCTTTTGCCTTGATTGTTCCCAATTCTCGCGCTTGTAGCGGATTGGGTGGTTCGCTTTCATCCAGTCATAGAAGTCACCTATGTCTATGACTTCAGTGCTCTCCAGCCATGCACGATCGAACGAGACCTTGCCGTGCATATTAGTGCGTCCGTCTCGCCAATAGACTCGGTTCCAACTGAACTGCACGTTGCCGTTCGGACCGATATAGGCATCGTCGAGTAGATACAACTTGTCAAACGGGTCTTTCGGAAACCCGAATAGATGACCACGAGGGACATCAATCAGTTTCTTTTTCATAACTCTCACTTTTAGATTTCACATAACTCTCGTATCATTTCGCGCAGGTCTTGCTCGGTCTTGCCGTTGCGTCTGCGCCACTCATTGAGGAGCCGTTTGGTCGTGAGATACTTGGCCTGTGCGTAGTAGGCGTATGGATAGTTGATAGCGATAACCTTGAAGACATACTCTCCTTTGTTGTTCATATCGCTATCGCCAAAATCCATTGCGTCAAACACATTGCCAGCGCAATAGCCATATTGACTTTCGCCCATTTTCTCTACACTTGCTTCTGCTTTGAAGCCCATTTCTTCTGCGCACTTGTTGATGTAGTTCGCAAAGACTTTCGATACTTTTATTTGCATGGCTATTTCCCTTTCTGTTTATGCTGTTTTGGCAGTTGCCATCCTTTCACTTTGGCGACCGCTTGGTTGAACTTATACCATGTATCTTCGTCTTGGAACTCGAAGTGCATCGTACCTTTCTTGAAGCCTTTGATTTTGAAGAAACCCCAATAGTACCACTTACCCCATACCATATTCATCTCACGAACAAACTGCGACAAAGAACGCATATCGTCATAGTTAGTTCCAGTAATATAACACAACGCTTTTACTACATCCTCTATTTTGCTACTCCCATAGGTGTTCAATTCAACATAGTCGCGATAGCTACTCCAATCTCTGTACTCGGTCATATACGGGACAATGAACTTGCGGTTAATCATGTAGTCGCTATTCGTTTTCCACTTCTCTCCTGCGGTACTATTCTCCGCTGACAATGAGCAGATATAATCGAATGCTTCTACAAGCGTTTGTTGCATACGGTCGCCGTGAGTCTGAACAAGATTGAGCACCAATTTGTAGATGTTCTTCATAGTGAAAGGCATGTCAGATGCAATCTCAATCGCTCGGTTCAAGTCCTCCATCACTTTCTGTGTGACGTATTTGCCCATGTTAAACTCTCGGAATACTTGTTTCCATGCGGATTTCTGCAAGGCTTTCTTGAACTCATCACGTGTGATCTTATTCTCGCTCCAGCGCGCATCCTCGTTTGCTTTTCTTGCGCCAAAGATAATTGGTGGGTAACCGATGCTCTCGCATAGTTCATTGATACGCTTGTTGTGTTCCATGACTTCATCGAACATCTCCACGGCATCCTTGTACTTGCTCACAAGGTCTTGCACATAGTTATACTGCACAATGCCTGCGGTGTTTGGTGCTTCGTCTTCGGTCATATCAAAGAAATCGTCGAACTCATGCGCACCTGTTCGCGGTTTGTATAATCTAATTAGACGCACATCGACATCCGTTCGGCGCTCTGCGGTTTTGAACATCTGACCTATATATTCGCTATTGCCGTACAAATCTACAAGTTCACGCAATCTGTCTTTGTCTTGCGTGTCTCTGTATCTGTATGTATCATCGTTGCACAATGCAATTATCTCACACCCTTCCGGCGCAACTTCATAGGCATGCAATATGTGTTTTAATGACTGCGAGAACGGAGGGTTCATAACGATCATGTCGATATGACTCACCATGTCCGGGGTGACGGTCAGGAAGTCGCTCGCTATTAGGTTTGCTTTATTGCCTACTACCGTTGCAAGGTCATTGTTAATCTCGCAGCAGATAACGCTTTTCGCACCATGCTCTTTGAGCCAATCTACGATGTCCCCCTTGCCTGCAGATGGTTCAAGTACAATCTTGCCGTTCACGTCAGACATAGACATCATTCGCTCAATCACCTCGACAGGTGTCGGGTAAAAGTCTTGGTTAAATAGATTTTGATAGTCCATAATTAGTCCTTTCTTTTAATTATTCGGTATGCCCACGCATAACCGTGTTTAATCATCCACCGCGCATGTTCCAATGCTTTTCTCCGGCTTGGAAAAGTAACGGGAGTATAACGGTAGCCCCACTGATTATTGAGGACTACCGTTGTTGCTATTGGTTTCATAGTTTTGCATAAATTTGTTTTGTTGTTTTGCGGCTTTTGTCCCAGCATCTTCCCTCCGGTGGAGTGTACTGACGTTGCTCCTCGCGTAATAGAGCAAGCAGCGTGGCTTTTGGTAGTACCCAATTGTCTTCCCACTCATTGCTGTTCATCATATTCTCCTTGATTGCGCGTTCAAGGTTAGTCCGCATGTGTTTACTCACATCACGGATGAGTTCACTGGTCTTTTTGCGCAATTCCTTCTTGGTCATAAATTCAATAGTTGTTTGAGTTGTTCAACTTTGTTTTTCGGAAATACCCAACCGGCACCGCAAGTCAGTTTGCCATTGAACCGCCCACCTAACTCTTTGAGTTGATCTTTGACAGCTTTGGTATCACCTACCACGGCAACAGCTTTCTCCGAGTACTCGATAAGTTGGAACTCACCGGAGACAGGCTGAACCTTTTTCTCCTTCTTCGGTTCTTCTTTGGCAGGCTCTTGGAAATCCAGATGTCTTGCATAGCACCTTGCAGCCTCGTTGAGGTTATCCATTCGGCACCGAGCCGTGAACGGCAAAGCCATATTGTTCACGTTGTCATCCGTCAATTCGGGATTGTACTCCAGCAGTTTGACACGTGCTTTCGCTACTGCTTCCTCGGACAGTCCGCGTTGTACCATGATATAACTTGCATCGCCGTACATCTTCGTGAAATGGCTCGGACACGGGTCCCAATAATCGCCCTGCGACAATTCGTCCGGATGATACAACTGGAACTTGTGCGCCACGGCATCCACCGCCTCGTAAGTCGGTCCATCCATCCACTCAATGCGGTACTCATCGCCACCGCTGAATGAACTATACCGCACACTGAACTTGGTCGTTGGGAAATGGTGCTTCAACTCGGCACGCACATTATTTCCGGTCGTTCTGCGTATCAACTTCCAATCTTTGCCCATGTTGTCAATTCGGGTCAGATACGGAAAGTCATTCTCGCAATGCTGCCGCTCCTCGTTCGATGCCCGTTCATTGGCTTGCTCGATAGCCTCGGTTACTCGGTCAAGGAAGGCGCAGTACTTCTCTGCCTGCGCTATCTCTTCATCGCTCACTAATTCACCGCTCTCATCAAAGTAGAAGCCTATTCCGAACTTCTCGCTAATCGGTCGCACGGAGCTACCTTGCAGTTTTTGCCGATGCGAGAAATACCCACCAACGAGATACTTGTCATCTTCAAGATTGACTTCTCTCGTCCAATCGGTGTTCACCCATGTATCGTCCTCGTTCCCATAATACGGGTCAAGTGCGATCGCGTTCATCTTGTCGTCCACGACCACATATGTACATTCACTCATGCCGGCACCAAAGCCATGCACAATAACACCACGGTCCAACTTATATTCGTTCACCGGAGTCATCGTTGCTCCGTTCGGACCAAACATCTGATACATATTTTGAACTACACCTATTTTGTGCACTCCGTTTACGGTCTTTTCCATATTATTCTCCTTTCGTTAGATAATTGATTTATGCTACTTTCAGCAAGTTCTTTTGAGCCTTGCTAATCTTGTATCTCCATACCCATTGAGCATCAGAATACTCATTATAGTACTCAATACCTTGCTCATCAAGTATCTTATTCACACGCTCAATGTCCTTGTCGGCGTTGAAATTGTAGATTACCCACACACCTATTCCGTAGGTTGTCGGGTAGATGCAGAAGTTACGACCTATGCCATGCTTTTTGAGCAGCTGCTCCATCGCTCTTGCGAAGTTACCGTACTCCCCGGAAAAAGCCTTCTTGTCTTTCTCTACCCAATCGAGCACCATTTGAGCCGTTATTTGCCTGCTCTTTACGGGCACTTTCTTGGCTATTTGCCGTTCGCCGTACTTAATGTACAATACTTCGGCATCGTATGTATTACGCGCCTTCCTGTCTGCATTCTGATCCGCCCACTTGGTCGCTCGGTCATTCTTCTCCGATTCGGAATAGTTGAAATTCTTGTCGTACCATTGGTGCCATTCGTACTGTTTTTTCCAGCATTCAGCCCGGTACTCCTCAAACGTGTCATGCGGATAATGCTTTACTTCTATACCCTGTTCTTTGAGAGCATAGGCTTCTTTTGAAATATACATAGTTTTCTCCTTTCGTTAGGTCAGATTAAACACTACACCTGCGGTCAGCAGGCAGAAGCTGCACAGAGCCATTATGCCCCATGTTGCGCCGATGATACTGATAACTCGTTCACCTCGTTCGGTGTTCGCCCATCTACGCACTCGTATCAAAGTACGTACATACTGAATCTGATACTTTTTCATATCTTTGTTCGTTTATATAATTTTCCATTGTTGAATACTATTCCGTTACGGAAATTAGTCGCGCACTCGTTCGTGCACAAAGTCAGATCGCTCGGCATGTCGTTCATCTGACGAAGTGTTCTGACTGCAATAAGCGCAGCCTGGCAGTCGTTCGTGCAAAGTTGATGCACAAACTGAGTCGTTGGTGACACGACCCAAAAGATAATAGATTTCATATCGTTCGACCGTTGTTCAAGGTTAATTACTTTTTCAAGGCTCCGATCGTCACACCGGCAGCAATAATACCCCATACGGATAATACAATTACAGAGGTCATCGTTCATTCCTTTCGTTAAATGATACATAAACAAGGCACAGGCACACCAGTACAAGCACCCAAAATAACGCTATAATCGTTCGGTCCGTGTAGAACGGATCAAACGTAATAGAGGCTGCGTAGTAACCTGATAACGCAGTCAAAACAATGCTGAAAAATCGCATAATCTGACCTTTCTTTTGCAGGGTTTTTCTTTGGAAATAGTTATTGTTCTACAATCAAAAGTTAAACAGTCGTTCAACCTACTGCACAACAATATAAAAGACAGTCGTTCAACAGCTGTTAAACAATTCATACAGCCGTTAAACCATACAGACTGTTAAACAAAATATAACAGTTCATTAAACAGAATAATAAATGCTGAACGATAAACACACCGAAAAAGGGCGGTCGCCCCGTCCGAAAATCTCCGGTCGTTCGTTTTGGTCGTTCGCCTGATGTACACACAAACTCACAGGCGTAAAAACTCG
>Ga0310694_10003911_pt1 | contig 14511 bp, 10 predicted proteins | sample 174DNAGHGhighgp2_FD_203884 | JGI IMG/M metagenome (GOLD analysis project Ga0310694, IMG submission 203884) | Sheep rumen microbial communities from Palmerston North, Manawatu-Wanganui, New Zealand - 1742 DNA GHGhigh gp2 (v2) (version 2) | ecosystem: Host-associated > Mammals > Digestive system... | reverse complement strand
ACTTGTGCACCCGAACATTGTTCAAAACGGCGGCAAAATTACATGTTTCTGTAAAATTAGCCAAAGAAATTACATATTTCAATCCCAAAGTTGATAAAATTTTAGCATTATTTAAGTGTTATGATGACATACGATGAAGAAGTAGCCCTGCAGGGAGTGGCAAAGAGATTCGTACAGGCAACTGAAGAACTGCGTATTTCTGGTGCGCGGCTATTCCGTGACGGTATTGTCAAAAACGAGCAGGTACTGAGCAAAATCAAGAATGGCTATCAGAAACTCCCCAAGAACTCTATCCAGTTGTTTTGCAAGAAATATGGTGTGAGTGCCGCTTGGCTATATACGGGAGATGGAAATATGCTTCTGAACAGAGGTGATGCACTAGAACTACAACAGAGGGAAGTCCGTGATGAAAAACTGCTCTACAACACGGATTTCGAATCGTGTCTGGACAGTAACGGTCAGCCTTTACCATGTGGCAATGAGGTTCCAGTGGCTTTTCCGATGGCTGGTGACTTCGATTTCATGTGCTTCAACAACGGCAATTCACTGGCACCAATCATCATGCCGGGTGATTTTATTGCATTGAAGAAACTCACCTCATGGAAAACGTATATACCTGGCGATATAATTTGCGTGGTCATTACCAACGAGTATAAGATGCTCCGCAAGGTATCAGTCACTCAGGACGATGACGAGAGCATCACCTTCACCCAGATGGTCGATGGCAAGCCCGTTGATTCCAAAATTCCCAAGGACATCATCATCGAGATCTACAAGGTTGTTGGCAACTACCGTCGCCAGTAACCTAGACCTCCAGAAACGCCGCATCCCCCGACTCAGCTCACGAAAAGCCGAATCGGGGGATGCCCATATATAGCCACAGTGTGAAGCCGGCATTAGCCGACACCACATCTTCTTTCACTTCATACTTCAGCCATCTAACATCTTCCTTCTCTTCAGCTCTTCATTCACCAATCCTACGGACACACACCTCCCATATCCCAGAAAACCTCCGAACCCAAAGTCCATGAGGTAAGCCGGTATTCCCATGTATTCCGAATGATAGAGCCTTCTCATTTCTCGTTATTATTTCTTGTCTCTCTCGCTCCCAGCAGTTTCCCCGCCGGTTCTTCTTCCGTTTGTCGCCATGTCATGGCGGTCCTTAGTTGTTCCGTATGCAACGATATTATCGCGGCCATTTATGTTCCGTGCATTTCCCTGTGGTTCTCCGCAGGGCCTTAGCCTCTATTCATACTGGTTTTTCCTCTTATACTGTTCCGTCAATTCCAGAAGTTTTCTAAACTTCTCCACCCTCTCTGCTTTCATCTTCCCAGCATTCATCACCTTCCTATTCGCCTTCAGCCAATTCAGATGATCATGTTCCTCAATCCGATGCCGCGAAGGATTCCTATGGTTTTCCTCCAAGAACCCCATCACCTCCTCGTATCTCGCCAACCACCGTTCTTCCTGCGTCATTCTTCCTTTTTATTAACAATCAGATTTCAATAGCCTCGCCATCCGCCAAATAGTGAACGTCTAACATGGATTTCAACTCATCTGGATCTTCTGAACGGAACAATCTCGTCATCCGTCCGTCACAATAGTTAAAAAATAGTTTCACTGGCCGCTCAGAAGAAGCCGCCACTATTCTTGCGATTGTCTCTTTATTGGGCAAGCAATGGCGATTGATTCCATCAGAACTAATGATATACCTTTCTCCAGCTATCATCTTAAACAAATCTAAGCTATTATTACCCGAACTCCCATGATGAGAAAGCAGTACTACATCACACCTTAGTTTGCCCGTCTCGCTATAGCCAAGCTTTGACAACGAATCCATAATCACAGACGGTACAGAGTCGGAAAGCCATAAGATTCGCTTACCTTTAAGTTCAAATATAGCAGCAATGCTACTCGCATTCTCAATATTGGTATCTTCTTGAAAACAGTCTGCTTTGAAATGATGTAATGGCGTGGCAAAGTCATCCGTTGCACTTCCTGCTTCTACACTTGTCTCATCAGTTTCCGACTTGCAAAATGGACGTTTGTTTGAATACTTTTCTCTCAACAACCTCAACTTGTCTGCATCTGGCGAAAGTATGATAACTTTCAACCCATCAATCTCAAAGGTTTGTTCTGCGATAACATCCTTTACGTCAGAAGGGCTATTTGTAGCGATGTATTCATAGACATTGTCTCCAGAAACAATTCCACACGGTACACCGTCTCTATTATCGTGCGGCTTATCTACGGCGTATTTCCTTGGAGCATTATATATCCAGCGGCAAACAGCGTTTTTAAGACTGGAATCCGATTGGATTTCCTTTATAAATTTGCTCGCACCACCAATGTGATCATCATGTATATGAGACAAAAACAGAGCATCTATCTTTTCAGAATCCTTAATTAAACTCGAAACTACACCCTTCAGAACCGTGGTGTAAGTTCTAGCGTGCCCCATATCAAGTAATATGTTACGGGGTATACCACTTTCACCCTCATATCTCAAGTGAAAAGCATCTCCACACATCGCCTTATAACAAATGAGCCTCATATCACACCCTTTTATAAGTCTTTAGTGTACCAACAGGATTCTTGCTGTCATCCAAATAATAGATACCGCATGGATCATATTCGCATAGACAACCCATACCTCCGCTGACATATGCTCTCTTTTCTCCTCTAACTATCCATAATATGGTCAGTTCACTTTGTTCAAGGAAATCCAAGAGAGGGGCCTTCTTCACCAATATTTGGTCATACCCATAGGTTATTGCTATAGGCTTACCGTTTTTGTCAACATATTGACCATCATGAGCATCATAATCCATCCCCATTCCTTCAAACAATTTCCGGCAAGGGATGCTGTATTTGCTAATTGTACCAGATTGGTCGCCTTCAATATGCCCACATGCCTTCTCTGTCGAAAAGATGAATGGGACGTTTAGTCCCTCTATCGTATCAGTCCAGTCTTTCTCGTTTCGATACACATCTTTATATGCTGGCGACCAGAACTTTTCTCGATTTACTAGATATTGCCAATCATCTGACGGTACTTCAACACTTCCCCACAAATTTCTATTATCAAGTGACTTGATTGCCTGATCAACGTTTTCCTTTTTCAATAGGATCGCATCTATATACAAACAAGCGTCATGTCGCTTTAATTTATACTCATGTTTTTCCTTGCCTAGATCTTTAGGCTCATCCCAACTTTTAGAGTTATTTAAAGTAAGCCATTCGGTTCCACTATCATCAACTTTTTGAATCATCGATATAGGATCGGGCAAGTCTCTTACCAAAGAAGTCCATGATTCGTCAGAGCCATCATATTCCCAATTGTCAAACGATTCCTCTTCATACCATTTTTGCTCTACTTCTTCGGGTAATTCATCATCAACCACCTTCGCTCGTGCTATCATGGAAGGGTTAATGTTTCTCAAAAAAGATTGCCATGTTCCGTGAAACACTTCGTATCCACCAGACCCCTCATTCGCATAATCATCTTCAAATCTGTAATTGTCAGCCAAAATACCCATAACCTCATGAAATGCTATCCATTGGTATTTCTTTCCGACACGGTCTATCCTACCACCTTCAGAATTACGGAATGTCCAATCCTTTGCAAAACGATCGTACCTTCCGTGAAGTTCAACGTCAAAGCCTAATTCGTATGCCCTTTTGACCAGCCAATTTCTTACCCCATTCGTTTCAAATCTTCTATAATATCGCTTTCTCAAAGGGATTTCTTTAACATAAAAGGGTATCATCACCTCATTCATTGCCGTCAGTTGTTCCTCTGTCATCATCTTCTCTATACCCTGGCAAAGAGTATCAAACAACTTATCGCGATAAGTCTTCGGCACTGTCTGACCATTCAATTCTCTAACAGCCTTCCCCTCAGAAACCATCCTGACAAGCTTCTTCATATCACCATTGAACAAGCGTTCAGCTTTTTGATATGCTTTCTCCTCGGCAAAAGATATCGAATAAAAATGATCAATTGTGGGTTCAGCCAATTTATTCCAGAAATCAGCCAACCCACCTTTAACAGACTCCCATATCATGTTGTGTTCAGCACCATTTCGTTCCTTGAAGTCTGGCGCATCGTAGCTGATATGCAGATTCTCCACCTCTTCATCTGTCGGCCATTTGGGAAGGGGGCTGGAATATGGCGGGCGAACTTTTCTCATATTAACACGGGAAAGCCCCGTTTTATAGTAGGCATACTCAACGATATTCCTTGCATGATCCCTAAGTAGAATATCTTTAGGTGGGGTGCCATGCTTAAATATGATATCATACACATACCTGCCTAGTTTCTCAAGATTCTTATCAGAGGATGTTCTCAAAGCAACGCCATAGGCAACTGCAAATAATCGCTCATAAATATACATGTCATCCACCTTTTCAAATGAACGCATGATTTCAATAAGCACATCAACTTTCTCAGAAAGAAGATTCACAAGCGCCTTAGTTGCTTCATCACGATGTTTGATATATGTTGACGATAGTAGCCAGCAAAGCATAGTTGCCGCCAATCTGGCTGATTCCGAATCAGTATTCTCGGAAATCTCATTTGACCAGGCCCAATCAATCAAACGCCGTAAAGGATTAGCGCATTTTTCATCATCATACCCAGCACATCCATTAAAGAAAAACTGGAAAACTCCGTCTCGTTGCGGCATTGGACAACGCATCATCATTGCGTGAAAATAATCAGCATTGAACGGGTGATTGAGAATCGTTGATAGTTCTGTCAGTTTGTAATACCAAAAATCTGGGTCGATTCTGCAGAATTTGGAATTCAAGAACCCTCTTATTGCATCCTTGTTAATGGATTCAATTGATCGCCAATTCAAACTGCTTATCTGTGCTTCAGCTATGAAATCAAGACAAGAATTATAATCTCTCTTTAGGTCTTTCTTAGGAATAAAGCGGATTAGTTCGGATATTTCATGGCCAAAGATTTCTGGTATTAAGATAGCAAAGGCTTCCATGATACCCTTGTACAGCCAGTGTGATTCAACAATAATTTCGCGCAATGCTTTATCCTCTTTAACACTTCCCGCGAACGCCTCCCAATCCTGGTATTGCTTGATTGTCTCTCTTGCAATTATAAAGTCGCTAATCCTTTGATAACTGAAAACAACGCAGTCTTCTTTCTCATCACCGAATTGTGGCTTTGTTTTGAGAAGAATATTATTGTCTATTAAGTCAGCAAGTAACGAAGGACATGTCGGAAATGCAGTCTGTAGCATCCGGTCTGCATCTTGCTTACTAAGAAGATTATATTTGGCTTCGAAAATGGGGATTGCCAATAATCTGACAGATGCACTGACAACGTCCCTGTATTTATATTCCGCTCTTTTCTCTTCAAACTGCTTATCCTGAACACAGAAATACTGGTTAAACAGTGATGAAACGCCATTAAAACCTTTGGGGAAATCTTTTTCACCGGAAGACTCCAAAGTATCGCATACTATCTTAAGGAACAAAGGATTGCAGAACTCAGGTGTTAGGATAGGGACATTGGGCAGATTCAGTTCATAAGCCAAACAGAACTGCTTCACAGCTTCATATTCCAACCCCTTAAATCCTTTATGTTCAATAACCGTCGCTTTGCTACTTGTTTGAACGTCATCTGGAATTACATCATCATAGTAAGTATCGCGGACTGATACTACCAAGCCTATCGCAGGATAATCTTTTAGCGATTTGATGAGTCCAGAAAGCCTGTTTTTCCACAAATTAGCGTGGCTTCCTTCATTCAGCGCATCGATCATCAACATAGACCGAGAACCGACTTGGCAGCCAATCTGATTAAAACTTGACAAGAATTCTGGGAAAGTTCCTGCAAACCCTATTTTTGAGGTAATGACAGTTTCATAGTTTCCGTCATTAAAATCAGTTCCAAGGAACAGCAGCGTTGGCAATCCCTCTTCTATCCTGTTGCTCGCCACATCACCTAACAAGTGTGACTTTCCGCATCCGGCTTCCCCTTTAACAATCATGTAAGGGTGATTAGCCATGTCTATCTTCAAGTCAGCATAGTCCTCTGTGAAATTGTATAAATCACGCGATATTTCTGTCAGCCTTGATTCGTCTGCCTCCAGTTCGTTCCTGGCCTTTTCATTATCTCTTGTTAGAGTATACTCCGAATAAAGATTGTGACGCAGTTCCTCTATTTCACTCTGCAGGTCTTCTGCCCGTTTCATCAGATTGGAGAAATTGATGGTCTCCCCTACGCTCATGTCCAATCCTGACAAAGCCGTTACGAAATCTTCCCTAAGTAGTCTTAAGTCTGCTTCCAGTTTTCCTATCCGGTTGGAGTCAGGTCTGGTTCTGTAGTTCTTTTCCGTCAACCAAGAATCAATTGTCCTGTTAAGTCGCTTATAATAGAGCGGTGTTTTCGCCACACAATCAAAATATCTGGCTGTTCCTGTTTTCACATTGACTTTCTGGCAATATCTAGGACCTAGGTTCGCCACAGAATCTGTCACGTTGCTTTCAAAGGTCTTATGCCCCAAACCATGGTGTCCCAGATAAGTCAATGGCAATTTCTTCTTGTATTCATGATCAAGAAGATCATTAAAGGACGTCAATCTTTGGGCATATATAACCTTGCCTCTCTCCACATCCGTGAATCGAGTGAATATACCGTTGATATATAGTTCTTCACATGCCTCAACAAAAACCCCAGCACCAGACATTCCCTTAATAGTATCCTCTCCGTAGTCATCTGGGGTTGTAAGTTGAAACTCTAATCCAGACGGCAACTCCTGACGGTAATTCATTTTGAGTGTCACTAAAGACGATTCCCCGGCTGCGCTTGTCTGATCAAGACTTGCAATAGGAAACCCTTTAGTAACGGCTTCGTCAATTCCCACATTTTTATCAACCACATAGATTGATGGGAGGTCTGGGTTAATTGAAGCGATCTCTTTCTGGCTGAGAACAATAATACCCGCATCATCAACTGAATGTCGCAAGATTGTTTGAATGATGGGAGTCACGTATTGATAGCTGCGACTAATTGGACTATATAATCGTATAGACACCCTATCCTTTTCAGCCAATCCAGAAAGACAATGCTTTGCGGTCAAGACATACACCCTTCCAGATAGCGACTTGTTGTAATAAAGAACTCCTGTCCCCAATTTCTCCTTGGAGGCATCTTCTTTATGCAACTCAACCGTTATTTGTGTTATTATGTCAAGACAATTAGCCGTCATATGAATTATTTCAGCTTATTCAATTCCTCCCAAACACATTCAGATACCCGAATATCTTAGTCATCTCAGCATTCGAGAATCCCAACAAATCCAAATACGCTACTGCTCTCATATTCTCAAAAATCAATCAATTTAATCTCTAATGCCTCCTGCAATTGCATCAGCACATCCTTTTTCATTTTACTCAATGGCCTGTCGCTATATACTGATGCATTCATCTCTGTGCCAAACACCATTCGGTAGGCATGTTCCTTCGAAATACTGCCACCATAAGCCTTCATTATCTTGTCTCTCAAGTCAAGCAGATATTCTGGAGTATTCTTATACGCGAACTCCAAAATATCTTTCACTTCGCTGTTTGCGTATGGGTTATATACCTCTTCAGTCTTCAGCAACTTGGCAGTTTCTTTTTCTTCTGGCGAACAATTGGCCAGCTTCAGCTTCCACTGACCTTCTGGGGCAGGTTCATATTGAAAACGAAACTGACGCTCTTCACTCGATTGATACGGATGTACATGTTTTCCATATTCAAAGTCATTTCGCAACTTTATGCTCCGGTTGCAAATAGGGCATGATGGTATCAGATTATAAAGACTCATAGACAGCAAGGGATGCAGGACTTTAGGTAGCCAATGATCAAAATCTGGCCTTGCTACTGTCTTGCCATCTTCGGTCTCTACCGTGAAAGAATATATGCGGTTACAATAAACACAAGTCCTTGTGCCTATACGTTTGGCCAAGTCATAAGCCACCTCTTTATCCCCTGATATTCGACCCTTATAGTCAAAAGCATTGAATATTTTTTCCTTGGAGTCACCTGCCTCGTCTTTCTCCTTAATCTGGTTTTCCAATTCTATGTTAAGTGGATATAGCTCTTGCGGGGGTGCTATTAGTAGCCTTTCTATTACATCCTTACCCCCTTTTGGCATAATTACCTCAAGTACCTCGTCATTCAACTCTGCATTTTTAAGTGAATCGGCGATGTCATCAAGGAACTTATCCTTATACCACGTTAAGGTTTCCTCCGAAGGTGATTTTAAATGCCACATACTTAACCGAATATTCTTTCATACTCCCTTTTCAACGCATCCCTCATGATGGGTTCATCCAGCAAACCTATGGCTTCTCTCAGACTGCGCATTGAATAAAGTATTCCGAAGTCTTGCTCACTTAAGCTACCATCATCCTCTGTAGGCAGGAAGCCCATGTACTTTACCAGCTCAGGGGTCTCACGTTTAAACTGCGTCAAATCAAACGGCTCATTCTCTTTCCGCTTCTTCGCATCGTAAATAGCTAATGCAACGATAATTTCATTGATTACCTTTTGAGCATAGTCACCTATCGTACCGTTCTTCATAAAAAAAGGATGACGCAACAAATCATGAATATTTGCACCGAATGTTTGGAACTTCAAATCTACCTGTACCCCTTTCTCCAGACATAGAATATCATTCCTCGTTATATCCGACAGAATAAATGGAGAATGCGTCACAAATACCAGATTCAGGCTCTTTAATCTGCTTAGCCCTGCTCTGGATATCTGTTCCAGCAGGTAGCTCAAATAACTCTTCTGGTATTCTGGGTGGTAGTATAGTTCAACCTCCTCCATCACGATACACACTTGGTTGTAAGCTATCATTCCATCTCCTTCTTGATTATCATCCAAATTCCTCAGATGATAAATTAAGGAGCCAACTGTGTTTAGCCGCTGGATCATACCCGAGCTGAGAGTATCCAAAGGAAAATAATCCTTTCCGTCGAAAAGAACGATATCTCCCACAAACACAGGGCATGGCAAACGCCATTGAATCTCTTTAAGGGGAATCCCTGCCATTTGGCGGTTCATATCATCAAACGACAAGAAATAATCGTATGCGATATGAGGAAAGTCGCATGGTTCTGCACCATAATACTCTTCCTCTTGCTTCAAATAGCGAACCGTCTGCTTGAACTTCAATGTTCGGTAGTCATTTGTTCGCATGATTAGCTTCAAATCCTGAATAATGGTACCCAGAGCATCCCCATTGGGCCACTCCCTTGTCAGCGGTGTATATTTATCCTCCGTTAAATAATAAGCATTACAGAATCCCTTATAAGTTTCAGCTATGGAAATAAACTTGTAGATCAAATATAGCTTTGCGGCATTTCTCGGCTCTCTGCTATTCTTCAATGCATCATCCAGTCTTTCTCCCTTAATGCCGAACTCATTTGTTTCCGTAAGTGCACGCCAAACTAACAGGACAAGCAACAGCCGATAAAACTGCCGGTAGTTCAGTTTTGACAAATCACCCGAGGTGTTAACCAACATACCAAACTCCCGTCCAAATTCATTCCTTGGACGTTTTTTTGTTTTTGGGTTAATCGGATATGCAGTATTATTGATAAGAGTTAGATATCTTCGCAAATCTGTTTTTCTTGATCGTCTTTTGTTCGACAGATACTGGTTGCATAATTTTACTAGTGCTGGATTCTCTGCAAGTTCCGCTCTGAACCCGCCCCAAAAATCATGAAATCTCGCAATTATCTCATTCTGGTTCTTTTCCTGAGATTGCTCCGAGGTCTGCAATGCATCCCATACCAGATCGTCTTGAAATGTATCATTGAAGTACTTCCTAATCGTGGTCTTCAGGAACTTGCTTTCTTTCTCCAGGGAGAATGCATAGCCCACAGCTTTCTCATTGCTGCTAACCATTCTCACCTCATCTTGGCCGTCGCTGCTCACAAAAATCGACATCAGCCTTTGTTTCGACAAGTACTCTTCTTTGTTGATATCAATAACACCTTTTGTCCTCATCGGATTCAGGACAACTGGCGTTTGATACGAATCGTTCTTGTGAAACAACCCGTCAATCCAATAACCGTCATCGCTATTCCCGCCCCCTAATGATGCTGCAGTATATGCATAGAGCGAATAGTTGATAACCATGGTATAAAACAGGTCTGGCACAAAGTGTTCCTGTAAAAACCGCTTTTTCTGTGCGTCGTCCCCTGCTATCTTCAATTTCTCTTGGCCATTTTCATACCACAACACCGTTTTTCCCTCACATTTAATAGCATAAATGGAGTCGTCTATCTCATAATAAAGAATCGCATTCACCCCATCTACATACTCCAAGGTCGGCTGATCCTCAAGGAACCCTCGTGTATATGCAAAGTTATTCAGTATGCGCAGCATCACCTCTAGCAAAGAACTTTTGCCATCGCCATTCTGTCCAACGATTGCATTTACAGATACCTCCAGTGCTCCCACTACTCTATCAATGTTATACATTGTCTGAGCGAAGAAGTTCCCGGTCACTTCCCTGTTCAGGCCAAGTGTCAGTTCGTTATACTTATCCTCAACATATCTGGATGAGAACAAGTACACTTTCTCTTCTTTCAGCTTTTTCCTAACGTATGGTTCACATCCGTCAAGTATCTTTATCGCTGCTATTCTAAATCCCATCGCTTATTGCTATATATTATTTAACGCACAAACAGCCACAACCCTCTATCTCAGATTGCAGCTGTTATCCTATCTCTCATTCCTATCCCAATTAATCCATTCCACCAGTGGCACCGCCGTAAAAGCTTCCAATTCCTCAACATTCAATTGCGGCATCTCAGTTGTCGGTATTCCCTCAATCACCTTGTCTTCATACCTCGCAGGCCTCGCCATCAGATAGTATTCTTCATCCATTGGGTCAGTCGTTAGAGGAGCAAACGAATAGAATCCTTTTCTTGCCATCACCACAAACGATGCCAGATACCTGCCTATCTCATTTGCTTCCTCCAGTCTCAACCATCGTCTCAGCAACTCTTCATTATACCACACGCCGCCCTCATCACGCCACTCGGCCATGTCAATACCCGACACCGCCGCATAGACCGTTTTCAGCTTTTCGTTCGTATAATCCCTCGGCAGCTTATGGCCCATCGAAGCTACATGGATGTTAATCCCGTTCACTCGATAGAACCAGTCTATATCACTGTCATAATAAAACTCGTCAGAATGCACTTCAGCCATTTCTTAACCTGAAAAGAGTAATACAGTTCATACAATATGATCTTGGCAGTCCTGTCCGGCAGACATACGCTATGCTGAACTTCAGGTGGTTGATGTCGCTATGAGCATCATTATTCAGACATCTGTTGGCAGCATGCACTTCTGCGCAGCGACCTATCATATTTTGGCAAAACTGGTTCGATTCCATTTCAGCATCACTTCCAAGCCGATGTCTATATGCGCGCACCAAATCCCGATGTCTATTATTCACATTCAGGAAATTCCCGCTAAAGCCCTCAAACATTTTCGTGCTTCCAGCCATAGAGCACACATCCACCACCAGATGACGCTTTTTAAATTGCGCCCAGGTCTTACACTTGGTATAATCCTCCAGCCTGCTGAGTATTTCCGTCAGACTCATCCCTACTGCTGCCCCTTGCTTCCATCTCACCGTATGCGCCGCTATCAAGGCACACCTCGCATCAAGGCTCCTTTCCAACAATGTTCTCCTCCTTGCATGTGGCCGATATACAGGTAACTTGGGATTACCACTCCCCATATTTTTCCACATATACAACCCTGCATTCGGATAGTCTATACATTTATACAACACCTCATCCACACGACTTTTGCATGGTTCAAAAGTCATTTCAAACGTATTGCTGCAATGAGGACAAACAATCCTTGTTATCAGCGATGAATGCAACGTCTTCCAAATCCTAGTCGCCCTATTATCATCCCTGATATCCTCAGTGATAATAAGGCCTGGCCTTAGGCAACACGGACAAATAATTCTCTGGGGTTGAAACATCATCTACAAACCACCAACTTAAACCAGAAAAACAATACCATTATGACGCCAATATTCCCATCACTCATCCCTCTCCTTTTCCAGCGCTATCAGCCAGTCAAAGAAAGCCACAGGATCTTCGCCCCCGCAATACTTATCAGAAATCTGTTTCAAAGCCGTCATTGACGTTTCCGAGTCAAACTGATATTCAGCATTAAAGCTCGGTGACGATATCGCATACAAATCGCCGTCTTCTGATACTTTTGTCACAGTGAATACTGCAGAGTCGTATTCCCCTTGCGACTGCAATACCTCGCACAGGTCCGACCGTTCCGCATTATTCAGATACTCAAAATCGTCCAGCAGATTCTTGACATCAAAATCTGTCTGACCTTCAACATCTTCGGTTTCAATCTCAAAGCCGTACGATTCCAGTTTCTTTCGTATCTCGCTTAGTATCTTTTGCTTGCGCAGATGGAAGAACACGCTCTCTTTCTGCTGTGCTAAAGCCGTCAGCATCTCATCAGTCAGGAAATACGCTGCCAGATTATCACACTCCTGGCGACCATTAAGAATCTCTACAATGTCACTTCTGTCATCGCTCGTCAGCAATGCAAAGGCACTGGCTGGCTTGTTCCCCTTGTTATAGTAATATTCCCCGACATATGTCAGATTAGCTTCTGGCTCCGCTTCCCGTCTTATCAGCACCTGACACATGGTAATAAAGTTGCTGGCCGCAGAACCCGATCCAAACTTGAAGTTAAGCTTCTCATCCAGATCTATCTTGTCGTAGTCTATGGCCGTTTCCTTTTCACCCTTCAGAAACTCATCAAACCGTTTGAAAATAGAGCGTACCACGCCCAGTGAACTGTTCTGGAACATCTGCTGATACGTCGTGTAGAAAAACCACTTCTCTAACTCATCCAATTGTTTCTCCGTTGGGTTCTCAATTGTCTTGAAAAACAAGTGTGCAGCCGTTAGCTGTCTAGAGTAAGGCAACACCTTGTAGTCTATCACCCCACAACGGCGGTACAAGAACTCAACGGCTTTATTAATATCTTTTTTCAGTGGCGTAAACACAGTTGCCATATCAGCCTTCTTCAGAAACTCCAGCACCTTGTTCTCATAGAAGTTATGTCCTATGTAGGTGTAACAACAATTCAGGATGTCATCCGACTTGATACCTCCAAATCCATATTCTGAAAGGTTTCGAGTAATCTCCGCAATCTCTTCCGACACCAGCACACTTTCCTTGTTCTTATAGGTCAGAGCCTGTAGCATCGCCATCTTCGAGATGTCTGTTCCTTCCGAGTTGATACGCGAAAACACCGTACTCGACTCGTCCAGCGTGCAGTTCTCAATAATCATCTCACCTATCTCGTAGGTCTGAAGTATTGTGTTGATCTCCTTGATGCGGTTGATATAGAGTTTCGTCTTTTCCTCTGTCAGCCCGCTACTCATAATGTCTTGCAGCAGCCCCAACATCGTAAACGTATCATATATCTTCGACACCTCATAGATATTCTTCTTCCGGTTCCGCTTGTTTTTATACACAAACGAGTCCTCGTCCAGATCATAATACAATTGGAACTCCTCGGGTTTATCTGCTCTGTCCGTTACGCAACCATAGAAAGTCGTAGTGCGCTGCCTGCCGTCCAGTATATAATACTCTGGCTTTATCTCATTCGATATCTTTTCTGTCAGCACATCCCTTACTGGTGGTATATCTAAATCCTTGGGCTTCCAGAGGATTATCGAACCTATGGGATAGCCCTTCGATATACTGTCAAACAGATCCAGTATCTGGTTTTTCTTCCAAACATAGTCCCTCTGGAAGGCAGGTATGGCATACGTACCTTCTTCTAGTTTGGCTGCAATCTCGCGCAGATACTCTCGCTCCGGTTTAATGCTTATTCTCGCCATATCTTTCTATACTATTTTCGCTATCTTCAAAAGCAACAGGCAAAACTCCGAGTAGGAACCGTTATGAAACACGAAGGTTCGACATTGGCTCTCAAACTCTGCCATTGTCATACCCTCGCTTATCGATTCCATCATTGTCTTATCATACCCATGCTCATCGTTCTTGAATTTGTAATAATCATAGTCTGCACTTGCTCTTGCCTCAGTCATATCAACGCCCTTGGCCTCGTATTTTTCAGGAGGGAAGTAGTTCTCTATGGCATTCTTCCACAACATGTGCCATACATAGCCATTGTAGTTGAAGGTGTTGATGTCATCTTCTACTAAATGCAGGTGGTCTTTATTAACCAAATACTCAAACAGGTGTTTCTTCTTATCATCGAAATAGGTCGCATCTCTTGTATCTCTATCAAACACCATACATACCTTCTTACGGTATTTGCTGTAGTATTCTCCTTTATTCTTCATCTCCGCAACGGCCTTGAATGCACCGAAGCCGCCACCATTCTCTGGAACCAGCAAGCAATCCTCAACTTTGTGCTGAAGATATCTAGGGATTGTCGTTTAATTCTTCTTGT
>Ga0310694_10003909_pt1 | contig 14522 bp, 9 predicted proteins | sample 174DNAGHGhighgp2_FD_203884 | JGI IMG/M metagenome (GOLD analysis project Ga0310694, IMG submission 203884) | Sheep rumen microbial communities from Palmerston North, Manawatu-Wanganui, New Zealand - 1742 DNA GHGhigh gp2 (v2) (version 2) | ecosystem: Host-associated > Mammals > Digestive system >... | reverse complement strand
GCCGCATTGCCCTTCTATCGCAAGGCTACCGAGGTCGCTCCCGACTATGCCAACGGTTTCTTTGATGTTGGTCGCTGCCTGTACCTGCAGGCCCAGAAGATTATCGATGATAATCCCAATGCCACCAACAAGGAGCTGGTTCCGAAGATCAAGCCCATCTATGACGAGGCTATTCCCTTCCTGCAGAAGGCAGCTCAGCTGAATCCTGATGAGAAGAAGGCTCAGAACGTCCTGGATGACATCCTCTACAAGTTTGAGGTGATGGGCGTGAAGTAAATCAACAATTATCTTATTGAACGATCACGGGCGGTGGAGCAAGGCTCTGCCGCCTGTTGTTTTGTTGACGAACGAGAGCACTAGAATGACATTTGCATGGATATTGAAAAAAAAGCACTATCTTTGTCGGCTGTTTAGACAAGGAGAAGATTGTGAAGAAGACTATCATCATTATCACTACCATACTGTCGATGACTTTCACGGCACAGGCCCAGCAGCTGCTGGTGGACCAGGCAAAGAAGGCCATCAGCGGGCTCACGATGACCATCGACAGCTATGACAAAGCCTTCAATAAGCTGAAGCCGGCCCTGACCAACGAGGAGACCAGCGAAAAGGCTGAGACATGGGCTCTTGCCAGCCGCATCAAGATAGAACAGTTTGACAAATACATGGATAACCGCCGAGTCGGCAAGAAAATTCCACCTCGGGCAGTCGGTCACACGCTGATTGATGCCTACGATTACGGCATGACCGCGTTGCGCCTTGACACCGTACGCATCCTTGACAAGAAGGGTCAACCTGTCGTCGACAAAAAGACCAAGCGTCCCAAGTTCAAGACCAAATACAGCAAGGAGGTCGTAAACCGGCTACTCGAGCACCATGACGATTACCGCCTTGCGGGTAGCGAGATGTATAATGTCAAGGACTGGGATGGTGCTTACCAGGCATGGGAATACTATTGCCAAATGTCGTCACGCACCGATGACAAGCGATGGATCAAGCCCGACTCGCTAGTTGCCGAAGTGCGCTACTATCAAGGAATTGCTGCCTGGCAGAAGGCCGATACCATCGATGCCATACGGCTGTTCAGCATCGCGCGTCATGCCGGCTATAACCGCAAGGAGGCCTATGATTACGCTCTCGTGTGCCTGAGTGACCTGGGTAACGATGCCGAGGTGGTGAAACTGGCGTGGGAAGCCTTCATCAAGTACGGCACCAGCGACCCGCAGTACATCCGCATCCTCATCAATGACTACATCAGCCGCGAGGACTATTTCAGTGCCAATGACCTGCTGGACGAGGCGATTGAAGCCAATCCCAATGACGATGAGCTGTATAACCTCAAGGGGCTGGTCGTCGAGAGCCATCAGAACATTTTTGATGCCTTGCCTTATTATCAGCGATGCATCGAACTGAACGACAGCAATGCCAACGGACTGTTCAACGTGGGACGTTACTTCTACAACAAGGCGATGGAGACGCGACTCAACAGCAACCTGTATGGCAAGAAACTAGCCAATCTGGTCAATCCCATCTATCGTGAGGCTTTGCCTTACCTGGAGAAATCCTATGCCATCAATCCCAAGAACGAGGAGGTTCGTAACGCCTTGCGCGATATCTACTACAAACTGGGCGAAGCGGAGAAACTCCAAGCCATTGAATCTTCAAACTAAAGCCACAAGAAAAACAATAAGCCCTATGTTTGCACTGTCACAGTGAACATAGGGCTTATTGTTTTCTTATTTCTCAACAACCTTTACACGGGCTTGCGGACGATGCCTCGCTTGCTGGCCCTGACAAAGTTGATGATGACGTCGCGCTCTGGGCTGGCGGGCAGTTTTTCGGCCTCGTCAAGCGCCTGGGTGACGTTCAGGCCTGAGTCGTAAATGGTGCGATACACATCGGCGATGGCATCAATCTGCTCGCTGGAGTAACCACGACGATGCAGACCCACCTTGTTCACGCCCTCATAGGCAATGGGGTAGCGTGCCGCCATGCAGTAGGGCGGGATGTCCTTATTGACAAGGGCACCACCCTGGATCATGACGTGGCAACCGATTTGGGTGAACTGGTGAACCAGTGCACCGCCACCGATGATGGCCCAGTCTCCCGCAACCACCTCACCGGCAAGCTGTGCTGAATTGGACATGATGACATGGTCGCCCACAACACAGTCGTGCGCCACATGGCAATAAGCCATAATCAGGCAGTTGTTGCCCACAACGGTCTTGCCCTTGGAAGCGGTGCCGCGGTGGATGGTGACAAACTCACGGATGACCGTGTTGTCGCCGATGATGGCCACGGTGTCTTCGCCCTGGAACTTCAGGTCCTGGGGAATATCTCCCACCACAGCGTTAGCATGAATGTGGCAGTTCTTGCCGATGCGCGCACCACTGCGCACAACGGCTCCACTGTCGATAACGGAGCCGTCACCGATTTCCACATTGGCATCGATGGTCACAAAGGGACCGATTATCACGTTTTCCCCAAGTTTAGCGTCGGGGTGTACGACGGCAAATTGATGGATAGCCATTATTTTCAGTTTTCAGTTGTCAGTTTTTAGTTATTCTTGACGATTTGGGCCATGAACTCGGCTTCGGTCACGATTTTCTCGCCCACAAAGGCGTATCCCTTCATGATAGCCGTGCCACGGCGGATGGGTGTCATCAGCGACAAGTGGAAAATCAGCGTGTCGCCAGGAACCACCTTGTGGCGGAACTTGACATTGTCAATCTTGAGGAAGTAGGTGGAGTAGTTCGCAGGATCATCGACACCGCTGAGCACGAGGATGCCGCCCACTTGGGCCATTGCCTCGACCTGGAGCACACCAGGCATGATGGGCTCATCAGGAAAATGTCCCTGGAAAAACGGCTCGTTGGCCGTCACGTTCTTGATGCCCACGATGTGCTTTTTACCCTTCTCGATGATCTTGTCAACGAGGAGCATGGGGTAGCGGTGGGGCAGCATGCTGCGTATCTGGTTGATGTCGTAGAGCGGTTCCTTGTTCGGGTCATAGATGGGAGCCTGAACATTCTGGTAACGCAACTCCTGACGAATCTTTTTAGACAGCTGGGTGTTGATTGTGTGTCCCGGGCGGGTGGCGACGATGCGGCCCTTCAAGGGGCGGCCGATGAGTGCCAGGTCACCGAGCACGTCGAGCAGCTTGTGGCGGGCGGGCTCGTTCTTGAACGCCAGGGGCTTGTTGTTGAGATAACCCAGTTCGTTGGCGGGCTTGTGCGGCACGTTCATCACGTCGGCCATGTGGTCCAGGTCTTCCTGCTTCATGGGCGAGTCATAGATAACGATGGCGTTATCCAGGTCACCGCCCTTGATGAGGTTGAGCTGGATGAGCGGTTGAACCTCGCGCACAAACACAAACGTGCGGCTTCCGGCAATCTGGTCCTTGAACTGGCGGATGTCGGTGAGCGAAGCAAACTGGTTGCCCAGCACGGGTGAGTCAAACTCAATCATACAATCGATCGACAGGTCATCATCGGGCAACACGATCAGCGAAGAGCCGGTTTCCTTGTCCACGACCTTGATGCGCTGCTTCACGACATAATACTCCTTCTCGGCTTCCTGCTCAACGATGCCGGCCTTCTCAATTTCCTGGCACCAGATGATGGCACTGCCGTCAAGGATGGGCACCTCACCACAGTTCACCTCAATCAGGCAGTTATCGATGCCTGCAGCATACAAGGCCGCCATGGCATGCTCGATGGTGCTCACGCGGGCCTCCTTGTTGCTCTTGCTGGCAATGACGGTGCCACGTGTGGTCTCGATGACATGCTCGGCAAGCGCCTGGATAGTGGGTTGACCTTCAAGATCCATGCGCTTGAACACATAACCCGTGTTCACATCGGCAGGCTTGAATGTCGCCGTTGATATCTGTCCCGTGTGCAGGCCCTTGCCCGTCACGGTGAAAGCATTCTTCAGAGTTTTCTGTTTCATTTTTTCAGTTGTCAGTTTTCAGTTGTCAGTTTTCAGTAAAACTGATGTGTGAAAAATGTATCACTGTTTAATTGTTGATTTTCTTCTTCAGGTCCTTGATGTCGCTGTACATCTCGCCCAAGCGTTTCAGGTAAACGACCTGGCGGGCAAATTCCATAGCGGGCTGTACAGGAGAACCCAGCCACTTGCCGTTGCTACCGATGCTGTTGTCAACACCGGTCTGAGCTCCAATGCCGTTCTTGTCGCCGACGGTGATGTGTCCGGCAAAGCCCACCTGACCGCCAACCATGTTGTACTTTCCGATTTTGGTCGAGCCGGCAACACCCACCTGGGCAGCCATGACGGTGCATTCACCGACCTCGACATTGTGGGCAATCTGGATGAGGTTATCCAACTTGGCACCTTGCTTCACCACAGTAGCACCCATGGTAGCACGGTCGATGGTCGTGTTGGCACCCACTTCCACATCGTCTTCAAGTATCACGATACCCACCTGAGAGATCTTCTCATAGGTACCGTCCTCCTTGGGAGCGAAGCCGAAACCGTCACCGCCGATAACAGCGCCGCCCTGCACGATGCAGCGGTTGCCGATGCGGCATCCATGGTAAATCTTCACACCCGGATACAGGATGACGTTGTCGCCCAGCGTCACACCATCACCCACATACACCTGCGGGTAAATCTTGACGTTCTTGCCGATGGTCACACCGTCACCGATGTAGGCAAACGCACCCACATACACGTCATCGGGCAGGGTAGTGCCCTGGCCCACATGCACGGGCTGCTCCACGCCGCGTTTTTCAGGACGCTGGCTGTTGACGAAGTTCAACAGGTCGGCAAGCGTCTTGTAGGGGTCATCAACCCGGATGAGAGTAGCCTTTACCTCTTGTTCGGGCTGGAAGTCCTTTCTTACCAGTACAGCCGAAGCCTGAGTGGTATAGACGAAGTGCGTGTATTTAGGATTGGCCAAAAAAGTCAGGCAGCCAGGAGTGGCTTCCTCGATTTTAGCATAATTGTTGATTAAGGTATTGGCGTCACCGTCAACCGTACCGTTAACCATTGCTGCAAGTTGTTGTGCAGTAATCTCCATGATGTAGTTATTATTGACTGATCAGTTTAATTCAAAATCGGGCGCAAAGGTACGAAAAAAACGCAATACCACAATCATAAAAGTCGAATAATGAGACATTACACGACAAAAAAGGACAGAAATTTGTCTATATATACCCCAGTGTTAGAGATTTTTTGTGCTTCGGGCGAGCAACTCGGTGATTTTGTCTTCGATCACCGGTGCATCTTGCAGGCCAACGATGGTCTGGTATTCGCCCGTGGGGGTGATGAACATGAGCATGGGAATTGCCTCGATGCGGAATTCCTGAGCCAGTTCGGGCTCTTGGTCCACATCGATGCGCTTGAAAATCACTTCTCCCTTATGGTTTTTCTCGATTTCGTCCAGAATGGGCGCCAGTTCTTTGCAAGGACCGCACCAGGTGGCATAGAAATCGACGACCATGGGCTTGGAGCTCATGATGGTTGTCTGTTTCATCCATCCGTCGTCCTGCCCATCGGCTTCAGGAGCGGGCATCTCGTTTTGTTCAGCAACAGTGTTATTTTCTTGATTCTCTTGTTTGTTGTTGCAAGCGGCCAGCACAAGCACAGCCATCAAGCATATCATGATCTTCTTCATAATCAATTACCTCTAATATATGACTTAAAACACTAATTTACCTTTGCCCTGTCGGGTGACTTCGGGCTCATCGCCTGTGCAGTCCACGATGGTCGAGGGCATCAACTGTCCACGGCCCGAATCAATGACGACATCCACCTGGGATTCAAAGGCTTCGGCCATCAAGCCGGGCTCACAACGGTAATCCTCGTCGTCGCCGGGCACCGAGGTCGTGAGGATGGGGCCACCCAGCGTGCGCACGATGGCCAGGGCTATCTCGTTGTCGGGAATACGGATACCTACCGTGCGGCGGCCCTTGAAAGCTTTGGGCAGCTTGGAGAGGGCCGGGAAGATGAAGGTGAACGGTCCAGGCAGGTTGGCCTTCATCATGCGGAACTGGATGTTGTCAAACTTAGCATACTGTGCCACCTTAGAGATATCGTCACAGATGATCGACAGATTGGTCTTGGCCGATTTCATCTCCTTGATAGAGCAGATGCGTTCGATGGCCTGGTTGTTGAGGGCATCGCAACCCAGAGCGTACACGGTGTCAGTCGGATAGATGATGAGTCCGCCTTCCTTCAGCGTCTTGACCACTTGGTCGATGTGACGCTGATTGATGTTGTTTTCTAAAATCTCAAGAATTTCCATATTTTTGTTTTTTAGTTTCTCTGACGATTACTGGAGCCTGGGGTCGTAAATGGCCGTCTCGACTTGAGTTGCCTGGGCATACTTCTTGAGCAGGTCGGCCATCCACTGGGTGGCTTCCTCAAGTGGCATCTCGGGAGCAAAGGCGTTGATGTTGATTTGGACGTTAACGGTCTGCTCGGTGAATTTGGTGCGTTCCTCATCACTCGTGGGGGTGGCGATGGGGCCTGCGGCATCACGATAGACCGGCATGCCCTCGATATTCAGCAAGCCGCGGCCAATGCCGTTATACACGTCATCGGCAGTTCCCACACTCATCGTGAGGGTGTCGCCCACGATACGGTCAGCATCGAGTCCGCTGATGGCATATCCGCTCTTGATCGACACCAGATTGACCACATCGATGAGGGTGGTCAGGCGGTAGATGCCCAGCCCACGGATGATGCGCCGGCACAGGGCCTCGCTGGCCACGCGGTAACGACTAGGGTCCTTGCCCAGGGTTCTGTACAGGTGGCGCGTACCCGCAATAGCAGGCCGCTGGTTAATCTCCAGCAACTCAAAACGTTGCTGGATCTCACTGGCGGCGTTCTCAATCTCAGCCCACAACGCATCCGAGGTGGGACCATTGTTCACAGCCGCCCTAATGAGGCCGATGCGAATTTCAGGGCACGCCTCAACAATCCTATCATCAATCTTGATATTAATCATTGCTATCTACTTTTGCGATGCAAATTTACTGCAACACACTGAAAACGCCAAAAAACGAAGACAATAAATACAACAAATACAAGCAAATCCTTGTGTAGCGGAAGTTAAAAGACAACTGAAACAACTTATACAACTTTGACAACTGCTATTAAAAAAGTGTGGGAGTTGTTTTAGTTGTCTTTAAATCCAAATGCGGATGCCGTTGTGTTTAGGGCAGGGGGAGGGTTGTCGTGAGGCGGATGTCGGTGCTGGAGGAGCCGATGAGGATGTCGCAGTCGCCGGGCTCGAGGGTCCAGTTCATGGCGGCATCGACAATCTGGAAGTCTTGGGGCGTGAGGCGTTGCGTGACTCTGACTGTTTGGCCCGGTTCCAGGGTGATGCGGCCGAAGGCCTTGAGTTGGCGCTCGGGCTGGACAACCGATGATTGGCTTTGACTGACATAATACTGCACGACTTCGTCACCGCTCCTCAAGCCAGTGTTGGTGAGGTTGAAGGAGAGTTCCACATCGCCGCTGGGCGTCTTCTCAACAATGAGGTCGCTGTAGTCAAATGTGGTGTAACTCAAACCGTAGCCGAAGGGGTAGAGCGGCTGAGCACTCATCTCGACGTAGTCATGGGCAGCGGGACGGGGTTTGTTGTAATAGACGGGCAACTGACCCACATGGCGGGGCACCGACACGGGCAACCGGCCAGCAGGATTGTAGTCGCCAAAGAGGACTTCGGCAATGGCGTTACCGCCTTGTTCACCCGGGTAATAGGCCGTGAGCAAGGCGTTGGCGTTCTCATCTGCCCAATTTTTGTTGAGGGGCCGTCCCTCGATATAGACGACAATCAGGGGTTTGCCTGTTTTCTTCAAGGCTTCAAGCAACTCCATCTGGCGTCCCAGCATGTCCAATGTGGCACGGTCGAAGCCCTCGCCGCACTCCATATCGCTCACGAGCTGCTGCTCGGCGCTGGCGGCACCCGTGTCCTCGTAGGAGGTCTTGAAATCCCTTGCAGAAGAGCCGCCCACGACGGCAATCACCACATCGGCCTCACTGGCGGCTTGGATTGCGGCTTGAATGTCGCAGTCCAGTGTGTCGCGGATGGCACACCCCTTGGCATAAGTGCAACGGGCATCACCCAGCAACGATTTGATACCCTGATAGACTGTCACGACTTTGCCATCGGGCTGCGGAGCCGTGTAATCGCCCAACATATTGTACACGTTATCGGCATTGGGGCCGATGACAGCCACTCGGGTCTCTCGGTTTAAAGGCAGGATACCGTCATTCTTCAGCAGGGTGATGGATTCTCTGGCCGCTCGTTGTGCTACAGCAATGGCGGCGGTGTTATGCACTTCCTTGTCGGCTTCCTTGACATCGACATAGGGGTGTTCAAAGAGGCCCATTTCGAATTTGAGCCGCAGTACCCGCCTCACGGCCTTATCGAGAGCATCCACTTGAATCTTGCCTTGCTTGACAGCATCGACCAGCCTTGGATAGCAGTTGCCACCCAGGTCCACATCCACACCAGCCAGTAACGACTGGATGGCAGCATCCTGTAGGGTTGCTGCCGTGCGATGAGAGCCACGCAAGCCGTCGATGCTGAACAGGTCGCTCACGACAATACCCCGATTGAACCGCCATTGGTCACGCAACATGTCGTTGAGCAACTCCCGGTTGGAGGTGCAGGGCACGCCGTCAAGCGAGTTGTAAGCAGTCATCACCGACAAGGCTCCAGCGTCAATCACCTGTTTAAACGGGGGCAGGAAGACTTGTTTCAGTTCCCGTGGCCCGACAATGGAGCGCGCGCCGTTCTGCCCACCCTCGGTCGTGCCATAGGCGATGAAATGCTTCAGCGTGGCGATGGTTGAGTAGGGATGGCCCAGATTGCCACCTCCCAAACCTCGTACCATGGAGGCGCCCATCGTCCCGCTCAGGCAAGGATCCTCGCCCATGGTCTCCTCGACCCTTGACCAGCGGGGTTCACGGCTCAAGTCCAACACAGGGCCGTAGCTGATGTGTCCGCCCTGCAGCCTGATTTCCTTGCCGATCACTTCACCCGCTTGATGCATGAGTTCGGGCGACCAGGTAGCCGCCATGCCCAAACCCGTGGGGAATACCGTTGCGCCAATGGCCATGTGGCCGTGGGGCGCTTCCTCGGCCAGAAAGATGGGGATGCCCAGCCGCGTGTGCTCGATTGCATAGCGTTGCATGGCGTTGGCCGCCTGAGCTGCCAGGGCAGGATTCAAGCCGTTGCCAATGGTCTTGCGGGTCCACGGGTCAGCGCGGAACACCGCCCAATACATTCCCACGTTCAGACTGTCCACCTCGCCCTTGAACTTTTCGCTCACAGCCACCTTATTGCCGTTGATCTGGTAAGAGTCCCAGCCCATGAGGCACACCAGTTGTCCCGCCTTTTCCTCAAGCGTCATGCGGGAGAGCAGGTCCTCGACCCGTTGCTCGACAGGAAGACTGGCATCCTGATAAGGGTACTTGACAGCGGCCATGATGGTCAAGGCCGTTGCTGCTAGGATGAGGGAAGTGCTGAAGCGTCTTAATTTCATAGTCTGACAATGGTTTTAGCCACATTAGTGCCAGTGATTTCAACAACGGGAGCCGAGCCTCGGGTATCCTCGGGTTTCCACTCGATGCCGATTGTGCGAGTCTCGCCTGGCATGAGATGGAAATAATTGTCACTGTAGATGACAGGCAAAATCTGCTCGCCATCCTCGCCCTTGAGATTCAGGCGCAGCATCACGGCCGGCACGTTGCCTGCGTTGGTGAGCGTCAGGCTATTGCCATTGCATGTCGTCGTGATGGTTGTTCGCCGGATGTCATGTAGCGACATGCGGTCACTGCCTTCGGTGCTGTTCACATAGTCGTTCATCGAGCACACTTGGCTCCGGTTGTCCATGAGAATCAGCCTCAGGAAATAGGCACCAGCCACCTCCTCAGGCACCTCAATCTGCATCATCTCAAGGGTCATGTCTTCGTCACACACATAGCCCTGCTGGTTTTCCCATACCGTATTGCCGTTCAGGTCGATGATACAGGCCTTGACGATGCCTTCCCGATGTCCTGCCGAACGGTTGACGATCTCGACATGATTGGTAACAGGATTCCATTGCACATGCAGGGGTTCACAGGCATGCTTCACGCCATAGTAGGCCGCTGTGGGCTCCAGGTAGTAGTCGTAGGTCTGCCACACCATCGACGGCCAGCAGGGGTGACTCATCCAGATGAGCAGTCCCATGCGGTCATTGCTGCCGCTCTCATACATGGCCCGGTAGCCCTCGTAGTTGATCCACTGGGCCCAGTCACAGAACTCCTGAGCCGAGGTCGGCTCTCCGAAGTTGTCGGCAATCAATTGGTTGAAGGTGGCACCGCGCTGGGCACCCTCCATCGTGTAGTCGTGACGCCCCCACAGGAGGTTTTGCGGCCACAGGTGTTCGGCGTCGAGCATGCGGCTCAAACCCTCATAGGTCATCACGTTGGGCATACCGCGCTCGGTGTGCAGTTTGCCTGTCTGTTTCTCAAAATACTCCTTGGCACTTATTGCCCAATAGGGACCATGACCGCTCACGCCATCGTCAGCCGAACTGGAGATGTAGTCCAGTCCCGGATGCAGCGTAGCAACGGTATTGCGCAGTCCATCGTCCAGCGTTTTGGGCGGATAGCCCTCGTTGCGACCGCAATAGATGCCGATGCTGGGGTGGTTGCGTATCTTGAGCACCAGGTCACGGGCGTTATCCATAAACATGGCCTCATCGTCGGGATCGGGCCCGTCGGCAGGATTGGCCAGCCAAAAGTCTTGCCATACCATGATACCATAGCGGTCGCAAGCCTCATAGAACTCCTTGTCGCCGTTCATGCCCACCCAGTTGCGTATCATGTTGTAATTCATCTCCTTGTGATGACGAATTGCAGCATCAAACTCACGGCCACGGTAGTTCAGGTTGTTCTCGCTGAAAGCCCAGTTGCCACCCAGCGGCACAAGCCGACGATTGTTGATGTAGATTCTCAATTTGGTGTCCTTGTCCACAGTTTTTACCTCACGGATGCCTGCCTTGAAATCCACAGCATCGCTCTGCACGCCATCAATCGTGAACGAGAAACTGGCGTCGTACAGGTAGGGCTCACCATAGCCGTTGGGCCACCACAGGCGCATGCGCTGGTCCTTGAGTTGCGGGAACTCATCGGGATGGAATGATGCTTCAATCTCTTGTCCTGCATCAAGCGTGACCTGTTTCTCAAAGCATATCTCCCCGATATGGCCGTGAAGCGTTCCTGTCACGGGGTGTTCGCTATGGTTAGTGAGCATCACGGCAGGGGTCATCGTTGCAAGGGTGTCACCCTCAGCCAGGGTGGTGGTCACGACGGGGTCGCTCACCGTCATATCACTGGCAGAGGTCAGGTAAACGTCGTCCCAGATGCCGATGTCGCGACCGCGGATGGTCGAAATCCAGTCCCAGCCGATGGTGGCGTGGAACGTGGGGTTATCGGCACCGAGGATGCCGCCGTTGAAGTCGGTATTCTTCTCGGTCTTGACCTTCACACCGCCGGGATTGGCATTGGCAATAATGAGCACTTGCAACTCGTTGTCCTTATCTCTTAAATAAGGCGTGATGTCAAATATTCCACGTTTGAATGCACCCTCGATGCGGCCCACCTGGGCACCATTGAGTGTGACAACCGCTTTCCAATTGATGCCGTCAAAATTGAGGAAAACGCGCTTGCCCAGCATCTCATGGGGCAGGTCAAATGACCGTTTATAAATAAAGTCGCCGTCAAAGAACGACTCCGATGCCAGCATCAGGTTATCATCATGATTCATGTCGGGCAAGGCTCCCGCATTGACATAACTCGACAATACCGTTGCCGGAACAGTTGCAACAAGAGGCTCGACGAATGGATGTGACGCCCGTGTCAGCCGCCAGTCCCCGCCATTGAGCAACCACTTGCCGTCTTGCCAACCGCCAGGCTCATGATAGCATGCCACTGTTCCTCCCATGCCTTCAATCTTCACTTCACGCAGACAGAAAGGTTGACCGTTTTTGTTAGGCTCTATCATGTTGATGCGCACAAATCTACCCGTCACATCTTTTAGTTGGATGAGCTCTTCTTTGTTTTTGGGTAGTTTTTCAGAAAGAGCACTTATCGTTTTCCAATTCCGGTTGTCCTCACTCACCTGGATATTACCGCTTGATGGATTGTTGACCCAGTTAAGCGTGATGTTTCTAATGTTGGCTTGAGCCCCCAGATCAACGGAGACCCATTCGTCATGGTTACCCAGGCTGCGCCAGGCGCTGACGAAATGTGTCGCCGGCAGGATGCCCATGGCACGTTTACCGTCTTTCTGCATCTTCAGTTCGGTGAAGGTCCAGTGTACAGCGCTGGGGGTGACCATCTCCAGCTTCATGTGGGAGAATGGTTTGCCATTCAGTTTGAAGGTATGGTCGATTTTGCGAGTGGGCAACAGGTCATCTCCCGAATTTTTGTTAGGGTCGCTGTGGACGCGGTTCCATGACGGTTCGCCTGGCAGTGAGTCGCCTTTCCATTCATCGGCGACTTTCCATTTCTTACCGTCTTTTGATGTGAGCAACCTAATCTTGAATCCTCGTGGTGCCTCTTCCCGATAGGCCATACTGCACACCATTTCCATCTCGTCAATGTCGATGGTCATACCAGCCCAGTCATATTGCAGCCAGGTGCTGCCACCCATCAGGATGTTGCAGGTCCACTCGTTGCCGTCAAAACAGGCTTCGCGTTTGTGGGGCGGCAGCGGCCCCTCGGGAGTGGTCACATTGAGCCATGCGGGAGCCTCCTTGTCGATGATGCCATCGGTCAGGAGTTGAGAAGTAAGATTAAAGTCCCACGATGATGACTGATAAACCGTGTGGTACCGTGCAAAATCAGGGTCTTCTAATTCTTGTACTAATCTTGGCCCGTAGTACTCGTTGGGATTGCCCGGGTATTGCCCGATGAGGCGATTCATCACCTGAGCGCCCGCAATGAAGGCCTGTGATAGTATTAATAATAATGTTATCAGATTTCTCATACCAATACTGTTTACTGTTTAATTCAGCAAATATAAAAATTATTCCGCAAACTTGGCACAAAATTGGTCATTATTTCTTAATTTTGCAACAATCAATACAAAATGCCTGTTATGGACTTTGAACTGAACGACATTAATATAGCTATTACCCAAATCAATGATGCCTTGTGGACCTATCTGCTGATAGGTGCCCTCATCCTGTGTGGCCTGTATCTTACCATACGTACCCGTTTTGTGCAATTCACCTTGCTGGGTGACATGTTTCGCCAACTCGTTGACGTCTCGCCGTCGAGCGGCAACAAGAGGCACATTTCCTCGTTCCAGGCCTTTGCCGTGTCGGTGGCTACGCGTGTCGGAACCGGAAACCTTGCCGGTGTTGCGACGGCGATTGCCATTGGCGGCCCCGGGGCTGTGTTCTGGATGTGGATGATTGCCCTGGTGGGAGCGGCAACAGCGTTTACCGAGGCTACCCTGGCGCAGCTCTACAAGCGCCCGCACAGCGAGTCGTTCATCGGCGGCCCGGCCTATTACATCAGCCGCGGTATGCATAGCAAAAAGATGGCTGCCTTGTTTGCGATACTCATCACCATCACCTTTGGTCTTTCCTACAACTCGATTCAGAGCAACACCATTTGCGAAGCGATGAATCAAGCCTTCGGGTTCGACAAGACGCTGGTCGGCATCATCATCTCGGCCTTAACCCTGTTTATCATCATCGGTGGCATCCACCGCATCGCCCGCGTGAGCAGTATACTGGTGCCCATCATGGCTATCGGCTACTTTATCCTCGCCATTGTGGTGGTCATCATGAATATCGGTCTTGTGCCTCACGTCCTGCGTCTGATTGTTGAGAACGCCTTCGGGTTTGAGCAAGTGGCCGGTGGCGGTTTGGGCATGACCATCATGGTGGGTATCAAGCGCGGATTGTTCAGCAACGAGGCGGGCGAGGGTAGTGCGCCCAATGTCGCTGCCACGGCCCACGTGAGCCATCCCGTCAAGCAAGGCCTCATTCAGGCCCTTGGCGTGTTTACCGACACCTTGCTCGTGTGCAGCTGCACTGCATTCCTGGTGCTCATCAGCGGTTTATATGACACTGCCGGACTGCAGGGCATCCAGCTCACCCAGTCCTCGCTGGAGAGCCAGGTGGGCAGTTGGGGCAAGATATTTGTCGCTGTGGCCATTTTCCTATTCGCCTTTAGCAGCATCATCGGCAACTATTACTATGGCGAGGCCAATATCCACTTCCTGACCAAAAACAGAAAGGTGTTGACCATCTTCCGCGTCCTGTCGGGCGGCGTGTTCGTCTTCTTTGGCGCTGTCGCCAGTTTTGATTTCGTGTGGAACCTGGGTGACCTCTTCATGGCATTGTTGACGCTGTGCAACCTCATTGCTCTGGTCTACCTGTGCAAGCACGTGTTCAAACTACTTGACAACTACCGTGAGCAGAAACGCCGTGGCATCAAGGATCCCGTGTTCCACCGCAGTGACATGCCTGAGATAGCTGATGAGA
>Ga0310694_10003908_pt1 | contig 14523 bp, 7 predicted proteins | sample 174DNAGHGhighgp2_FD_203884 | JGI IMG/M metagenome (GOLD analysis project Ga0310694, IMG submission 203884) | Sheep rumen microbial communities from Palmerston North, Manawatu-Wanganui, New Zealand - 1742 DNA GHGhigh gp2 (v2) (version 2) | ecosystem: Host-associated > Mammals > Digestive system >... | reverse complement strand
TCTGTGTTTCCTGCCCGCTCACCCCGGTCTCATCGGTTTTCTTCTTTGCTTTCTTCTTCGAAGCACCGGAAATCAGAATGATCTCCGCAGCGACTGCCACGAGGCAGATGGCGACAATCGCAATAATGAACAGTTTACGGGACTTTCCCGTCTTTTCAGGTTTCATGGTTTTCTCCCCTTTACGTCTCATTTGTCATAATCTTTACTGTCTTATCTTTTCTCCGCCTTCAGTATCACGGTCATATACGGATATTCATAAGGCATTCCGTCCGCATTCGTGATGACAACGCGGTCGGATAAAAACTTCTCGTATTCTTCTTTGGATTTCGTTACTGTCTCAACGGAAAATCCGTTATTCGTAAGTGCCTGAATCCATCCCCGTTCGGTCAAAACACCGAACCTTTCGCAAATCTCCCTTGCATAGCTTTCCGGCCCCCATGTATATGTGCACAGAAATTCCTTCAAGAAGCTCCGGCCGACCTGATAGCGTCCGTCCCCGAGATCCGTGATCTCACAGCAGACGTCCGTCCCGTCAAAGCCGCGGAAATCCTTTTGAAACCGGAACAGCCATTCACTGTCCCCGGGCTTTTTAAACGAAATCACGGCCGGCACATTCTGCTGTTCCTCTTCAGTTCCCACGCCGTCCCGGATCAAAACCGTTCCGCCCGCGGGCATGATTTCGCGGCATTTCCTCAGGGCATCCTCAATCGGTCCGCCCGTGAACCTGCGGCTTTCCTCCGGACAGTATGACGATATTTCATGCAGAATCGAGGAAAATACGACCGTGTCGTATTTTCCTTCGTTAATCGCGAGAAAATCGCCGTGAATCAGCGTAAAAGGAGCGCCTGCCTCCCGAAGGCCGTTCAGGGCATCCGCATTCAGGTCAAGCCCGGTCAGTTCCGCTTCGGGATTTTCCGCGGAAAGGGCGTACAAAAGCACACCGCTTCCGCATCCCACATCGAGAACCCGCCTGCCCTTTCGTGCCATGATCGGCAGAAAGCCCTTCGTCGAATTCCGGATGCTTTCGGTCATGCGTTTCAAATACCGTTCGTAATTCTCCCGGTTCTGTCTGCTCAGTTCTTCAAGTCGGTTCATGACTGCCCTCTTTCGCCTGTAATTCCGCCGCTTCGGGCCACCCCGGCGCGGCAAACAGCTCTAGCCGAACATTCTGGTGCGTTTCAGCTGCGTAATGAACTCCGCATTCGAACGCGTATGCGTGAACATGTTGACGATGGCCTCGGTTGCTTCCTCGGCTCTTGCGCCGCCGAACGCCCTGCGCATGATCAGATTGGCTTCCTGCTCCACCGGAGAAAGAAGCAGATCTTCTCTTCTCGTGCTGGATTTCGGCAAATCGATGGCCGGGAATATTCTCCTCTCGGAAAGCGCGCGGTTGAGCGTCAGCTCCATGTTACCCGTGCCCTTGAATTCCTCGAATACCACGTCATCCATGCGGCTTCCGGTATCCACAAGCGCCGTAGCCAGAATCGTAAGGCTTCCGCCTTCCTTCATGCATCTGGCAGCGCCGAAGAACCGCTTCGGCATGTAAAGCGCAGCCGGATCAAGACCGCCGGAAAGCGTGCGGCCGCTTGACTGGCAGGTCAGGTTGTAAGCTCTTGCAAGCCTTGTGATGCTGTCAAGAAGGATGATGACATCCTTTCCGTATTCCACGAGTCTCTTTGCATGCTCGACGGTCATTTCCGAAACGCGCTTATGCTGCTCGGGAGACTCGTCAAATGTGGAATAAATGATTTCCACGTTGTCGCCCTTGATGCTGTCCTTCATGTCGGTAACTTCCTCGGGACGCTCGTCAATCAGCAGAATGATCATGTGAACGCCGGGGTTGTTCTTCTGGACGGCTCTCGCCACATCCTTAAGAAGCGTCGTTTTACCGGCCTTCGGCGGGGATACGATCATGCCTCTCTGTCCTTTTCCGATTGGGGAAAGCAGGTCGACAATGCGCATCGAGGTCGGGCCTCCGACCGTCTCCAGACGAAGTCTCTCGTGCGGGAACACGGGCGTGAGCTTGTCGAAACGTTTTCTGCGTACGGACAGCTCGGGCGCCTCGCCGTTGATCTTTGTGATGTATAAGAGCGCTACGAACTTCTCCTGCGGAGACTTGATCTTCAGGTTTCCGCACAGAATGTCACCGTTTGAAAGGTTATACCGCTTAATCAACGCAGGTGACACATAAATGTCGTCCGGGCTCGGCAGATAGTTCTCGTTTCTGATGAAACCGAATGACTGCTCCGGCGCGATTTCAAGAATGCCGGACTTCTGAATGCCGCTGTCTAGCTTTGCAGTCTCGCTGACGGGCTGCGGGCGGCGGTCATCTCTTCCCTGGTAAATGTCATCACGACCCGGCCGTTCCTCACGATAGGTCGGTCTTTCTTCGCGGTAAGCCGGTCTCTCCTCGCGGTATGTCGGGCGTTCCTCGCGGTATGCCGGTCGCTCCTCGCGGGGTCTGGCACTCTCGCGAACCTCGGACCGCTGCTCGGGCACCACAACGCGGCGAACGACACGGTCTTCACGCGGTGCTGCGGATTCCTCCGTGGCATTTTTCACGGCACGAACAGGTATGTCATCGGCAGGTTTGTTCGTTGCCGGCGCGGCTCCTTCATTCCGGCTGTTCTTCACGGCGCGTGCCGGAGCCTCCTTTTTCGCTTCGGAAGCCGGCTTTTTCGCAGCTTCCTCCGCATTCTTAGCGGTAATCAGTTCGATGATTTCACTTTTCTTTTTGCTGCTGCAGCCGGAAATGCCGAGTTCCTTTGCAGCCTGCCGTAATTCGGCTACGGACATTTTCGTATAATCCATAAATCCTCCCTGCCCCCTGCACCGCAATCGTCATGAACGAAAGGCCGGCACAAAGCGTAATTATACTGTTATGATTCGGAAAACAGTGTCAGAATGATTCGAAATAAGAGTCCAAGATTCACGAAACGGCATGCGCCGTTAAAAAGAATGCGGGGACAGGGAATCCTGTCCCCGCTTGTTGTTAAGTCTTCGGGAAAGGCGATTACTCGTCCTTTTCGTCCTTTTCGTCGTTTGCCTCTTCCATATCCTCGAAGTCGAAATCCTCGTCCTCGTCTTCGAACTCTGCATCGAAGAAATCGGACTCGTCGAACTCTTCCGTAAATTCATCCGGATAAGTATCAACGGTTTCGGTATCGATGGTATCGGGAGCGGTAAGGTTTCCGCCCTCCTGAAGGTCGGTGCGGAACTCATCCTCAAAGCCTTCTTCGTTATCAAGAATTTCGTTGTCCGTATCAAGACGGATGTTACGATACTTCTTCATACCGGTTCCGGCAGGAATCAGTTTACCGAGGATGACATTTTCCTTAAGACCGATCAACGGATCGATGCGTCCTCTGATAGCGGCATCCGTAAGAACTTTAGTGGTCTCCTGGAAGGATGCTGCCGACAGGAAGGAGTTGGTGGCAAGGGATGCCTTCGTGATACCGAGCATCACCTGCTTGCCTTCTGCGGGTCTCTTGCCCTCTGCTACAAGCTTCTCGTTGACTTCTTCGAAATCAAGAGCATCTACGCTCGTTCCCGGAAGGAATTCGGAATCACCCTTCTCCTCCACGCGAACCTTCTTGAGCATCTGGCGAACGATAACTTCGATGTGCTTATCGTTGATTTCTACACCCTGCAGACGGTATACACGCTGAACTTCCTTGGTCATGTAATCCTGTACGTCACGCACACCCTTGATCTTCAGAAGATCGTGCGGGTTAACGGAACCTACGGTAAGGGCATCACCTGCGGAAAGCATCTGTCCGTCGGTAACCTTCAGAACGGAGCCGTAAGGGATCAGATAGGTTCTGGTCTCGCCGGTCTCGTCATTGGTCACGGTGACTTCACGCTTCTTCTTCGTGTCGCTGATCGTTGCACGGCCTGCGAACTCGGTGATGATGGCAAGTCCCTTCGGCTTTCTGGCCTCGAACAATTCCTCTACACGGGGAAGACCCTGTGTGATATCATCGCCGGCAACACCGCCGGTGTGGAATGTTCTCATGGTCAGCTGCGTACCGGGCTCACCGATGGACTGTGCTGCGATGATACCGATTGCTTCACCGACCTGAACGGCTTCGCCGGTAGCCATATTGGCACCGTAACACTTCGAGCATACGCCAAAGTGAGACTTACAGGTCAGTACGGTACGAATCTTAATCTTTGCATCCGGCTTCGGACGCATCTGCTGTCTTTCTTCATCCCAATAGGTAAATGCCTTAGTTGCCATGATTCTGGCAGCGCGCTTGGGTGTGATCATATGATTCTTCTTAACGATGAGATCACCGTTATCATCATAATAATCCTCGGCAGCGGTACGGCCGGTGATACGGTCCTTCAGGCTCTCGATTTCTTCCTTGCCGTCCATGAAAGCACCGATTTCCATTCCCGGAATCTCGGCTCTGCCTTCTGCACAGTCGGTCTCACGAATGATGAGATCCTGCGATACGTCTACGAGACGACGGGTCAGGTAACCCGAGTCAGCCGTACGAAGAGCGGTATCGGACAGACCCTTACGGGCGCCGTGTGCGGAAATGAAGTATTCGAGTACGTCAAGACCTTCACGGAAGTTAGCCTTAATCGGCAACTCGATGGTCTTACCGGATGTATCGGCCATCAAACCACGCATGCCGGCAAGCTGCTTAATCTGCTTATCGGAACCACGGGCACCGGAATCGGCCATCATCTTGATGTTGTTGTAACGGTCCAAACCGGAAAGCAGCTTCTTGGTCAGCTCGTTGTCGGCTTCCTTCCAGGTATCGATAACGGCACGATAACGCTCGTTGTCCGTCATGAGACCGTTCCGGTAAGACTCGGCGATTTCCTCAACCGTTTCCTCGGCCTTTGCGATGATTTCCTTCTTCTCGGCAGGCACGGTCATATCCGCAATGGATACGGTCATGGCTGCTCTCGTGGAATACTTATAACCGAGTGCCTTAATGGCATCCAGTGTTTCTGCGGTTCTGGTTGCGCCGTGCGTATTGATGCAGCGCTCCAAAATCTGCTTCAGTTCCTTCTTCTTAACGAGGAAGTCAACCTCAAGCTTCAGGAAGTTCTCGGGATTGGTACGGTCTACGTAACCGAGATCCTGGCTGATAATCTCGTTGAAGATGAAACGTCCGAGCGTGGACTCGATGACACGGTATACGGTCTTGCCTTCTTCGTCAACACCCGAGCGGCGAACCTTAATCTTCGCCTGAAGGGTAATATATCCGTTCTCATATGCAAGAATGGCTTCGTTCTCGCTCTTGAAGAACATGCCCTCACCCTTGTCACCGGGCTTTTCCATGGTCAGGTAGTAAATACCGAGAACCATATCCTGAGAAGGAACGGCAACGGGGCCGCCGTCAGACGGCTTCAGGAGGTTGTTCGGAGAGAGCAGAAGGAAACGGCACTCTGCCTGAGCCTCAACGGAAAGCGGAAGGTGTACGGCCATCTGGTCACCGTCGAAGTCCGCGTTGAATGCGGTACATACGAGCGGATGAAGCTTAATGGCTTTACCTTCGACAAGAATCGGCTCAAATGCCTGGATACCGAGACGGTGCAGCGTAGGTGCACGGTTCAGCATTACCGGATGCTCGCGAATGACGTCCTCGAGGACATCCCATACGCAGTCATTCAGGCGTTCAACCATCTTCTTGGCGGACTTAATATTCTGTGCGATGCCTCTTGCGGCAAGCTCCTTCATAACGAAAGGCTTGAACAGCTCGATGGCCATCTCCTTCGGGAGACCGCACTGATAAATCTTCAATTCGGGACCTACTACGATAACGGAACGACCGGAATAGTCGACACGCTTACCGAGGAGGTTCTGACGGAAACGACCCTGCTTACCCTTTAACATATCGGAAAGGGACTTGAGGGCACGGTTGCCGGGGCCGGTAACCGGTCTGCCGCGACGGCCGTTATCATTTAACGCATCAACCGCTTCCTGAAGCATACGCTTCTCGTTGCGGACGATGATATCGGCTGCGCCGAGCTCCAGAAGTCTCTTCAAACGATTGTTACGGTTGATGATTCTTCTGTACAGGTCGTTCATATCGGAAGTTGCAAAACGTCCGCCGTCGAGCTGAACCATAGGACGAAGATCCGGAGGAATAACCGGAATGCAGGTCAGGATCATCCACTCGGGACGGTTTCCGGATTCGCGGAATGCCTCCACAACCTCCAGACGCTTTACGATGCGGGCACGCTTCTGACCGTTGCTCTCAAGAAGCTCAGCCTTCAGCTCTTCGGCCTCTTTATCAAGGTCGATGGCCTTCAGAAGCTCCATGATGGCTTCTGCACCCATGCCTACGCGGAAAGCGTCCTCGCCCCATTCGTCAACCGCATTGCGGTACTCCTGGTCGCTGAGGATATCCTTCACGTTAAGCGTGGTGTTGCCGGCATCCAAAACAATATAACTTGCAAAATACAGAACCTTCTCGAGTACTCTCGGAGAAAGGTCAAGGAGGAGTCCCATACGGCTCGGGATTCCCTTGAAGTACCAGATGTGGGATACGGGAGCGGCAAGCTCGATATAACCCATACGCTCACGACGAACGCTTGCTTTCGTTACTTCAACGCCGCAACGCTCGCAGACAAAGCCCTTATAACGGATCTTTTTGTATTTGCCGCAATGACATTCCCAGTCCTTGGTGGGTCCGAAAATCTTCTCACAGAACAGACCGTCGCGCTCGGGCTTCAGCGTTCTGTAGTTGATGGTCTCCGGCTTCTTTACTTCGTAATCGGTAACGTCGCCCTTCCGGCCTGCTCTTGCCCACTCCTTAATCTTCTCGGGGGAGGCAAGACCGATCTTAATGGCGTCGTAGGTAATTTCTTTTACTTCCTCATTATCGAAATCATTTGACATGTAGATTGCTCCTTCCTGGTATTCGTTCACGAATGAAAAATGCGATGCGGATTAAAACTCGTCGTCGCTGTCGGACAGATCGTCGCCGCTTCCGTAACTGAAGCTGCCTGTTGCACTGTCCGGAGTAACCTCCAGATATCCGTCTCCGAAATCATCCGCGTTTCGAGGAACATTATCGCCTTCGATCAAGCTTCTGAGGCTGCGGTCACCGGTATCGATGTCTTCCGCCATGACAACCTCTTCACCGTTTTCATCGAGAACCGTAACATCCAGAGCCAGGGACTGGAGTTCCTTCAGCAATACCTTGAAGGACTCGGGGATGCCGCACTCGGAAATGTTATCGCCCTTAATAATGGCTTCGTAGGTCTTAACACGGCCGGTCACATCGTCGGACTTAACCGTCAGGATTTCCTGCAGGATGTGAGCTGCGCCGTATGCCTCCAGTGCCCAAACCTCCATCTCACCGAAACGCTGGCCGCCGAACTGGGCTTTACCGCCGAGAGGCTGCTGCGTAACAAGGGAGTAAGGACCGGTCGAACGGGCATGAATCTTATCGTCAACAAGGTGATGCAGCTTCAGGTAATGCATGAAGCCTACCGTAACCTCGCCGTCAAATGCCTCACCGGTACGTCCATCGCGAAGCTGAACCTTGCCGTCCGGCTTGATCGGAACGCCCTTCCATTCTTCTCTGTTCTCAAGGTGGGCCATCAGGTAGTCCATAACCTCGGGAAGAAGAACGTCATCATATTTCTTATGGAAATCATCAATCTCCATGTTAACGTAATCGTTCGCCAACTCAAGGGTCTGCATGATGTCGACCTCGTTGGCGCCGTCGAATACCGGAGTGGAAACCTTGAAGCCGAGTACTGCGGAAGCAAGACTCAGATGGATTTCCAATACCTGTCCGATGTTCATACGGGAAGGTACGCCGAGCGGATTCAGCACGATATCAAGCGGGCGTCCGTTCGGAAGGAACGGCATGTCCTCAACAGGAAGCACGCGGGAAACAACACCCTTGTTACCGTGACGGCCGGCCATCTTATCACCGACCTGAATCTTACGCTTCTGCGCGATGTAAACGCGGACGCTCTGGTTTACTCCGGGCGGAAGCTCGTCGCCGTTTTCACGGGTAAATACTTTTGCATCAACGATGATACCGAACTCACCGTGCGGAACACGGAGGGAGGTATCACGGACTTCTCTTGCCTTCTCGCCGAAAATGGCATGGAGCAGACGCTCCTCGGCGGTCAGCTCGGTCTCGCCCTTAGGCGTTACCTTACCGGCAAGAATATCACCTGCACGAACCTCGGCACCGATACGGATGATGCCGCGCTCGTCAAGATCCTTCAAAGCATCGTCGCCGACACCGGGAACATCACGGGTGATTTCCTCGGCACCGAGCTTGGTATCACGGGCCTCAGCCTCGTACTCTTCAATATGAACGGAAGTATAAACATCATCCCGAACAAGACGCTCACTGAGAAGTACGGCATCCTCGTAGTTGTAACCTTCCCAGGTCATGAAACCGATCAGCGGGTTCTTACCAAGGGCAAGCTCACCGCCGGAGGTGGAAGGACCGTCAGCGATAACCTGACCGGCCTTAACCGCGTCGCCCTTCTTTACGATCGGACGCTGGTTGATGCTGGTACCCTGGTTACTGCGGGCAAACTTCTGAAGTCTGTACTCGTCTCTCAGTCCGTCGGCCGTGCGAATGATAATCCGGTTGGCTTCGGAACGCTCAACGACACCGTCGTTCTTTGCAAGCACGCAAACGCCGGAGTCAACTGCCACCTTTTCCTCCATGCCGGTTCCGACAACCGGAGAATCGGTGAACAGAAGCGGAACTGCCTGACGCTGCATGTTCGAACCCATGAGGGCACGGTTCGCGTCATCGTTCTGCAGGAACGGAATCATGGCCGTAGCAACGGAAAATACCATCTTAGGCGAAACGTCCATCAGATCAATCTTACGCTTCGGGAAAAGGGAGGTCTCCGTGCGGTAACGACCGGATACGTTATTGTTAACGAAGTGGCCGTCCTTGTCAATCGGCTCATTTGCCTGAGCCACAACATAACGGTCTTCCTCGTCAGCCGTCAGATATACGACCTCATCGGTAACAACCGGATTCTCGGGATCCTTGTGGTTAACCTTACGGTAAGGAGCCTCAACGAAACCGTACTCGTTGATTCTTGCATAGGAAGCAAGAGAGTTAATCAGACCGATGTTCGGACCTTCGGGGGTCTCAATCGGGCACATACGACCGTAATGCGTATAATGTACGTCTCGAACTTCGAAGCCTGCACGGTCACGGGACAGACCGCCGGGGCCGAGTGCGGAAAGACGTCTCTTGTGGGTCAGCTCACCGAGCGGGTTGTGCTGGTCCATGAACTGGGACAGCTGGGAGCTTCCGAAGAACTCCTTTACCGCTGCGGTAACGGGCTTGATGTTAATCAGGGACTGAGGCGTGATGCTGTCGGGATCCTGCGTGGTCATACGCTCGCGGACAACACGCTCCATACGGGACATACCGATGCGGTACTGGTTCTGAAGGAGCTCGCCTACGGCACGGATACGACGGTTTCCGAGATGGTCGATGTCGTCCTTGTTTCCGATGCCGTGCTCAAGGTGCATATTATAGTTAATGGAAGCAAAGATGTCTTCCTTCGTGATATGCTTCGGAATCAGGTCCAGGATGTTCTTGTGAATCTCTTCGACAAGAGCTTCCGGATCGGTGGTCTCGGCAAGAATCTGCTTCAGTACCGGATAGTAAACCATCTCGGTGATCTCAAGCTTCTCCTTAGCCTCGGGAGCATACTCGGCAAGATCTACCATCATATTGGAAAGAATCTTTACATTATGCTCTTCGGTCTGAATCCATACATAAGGAATGGCCAGGTTCTGAATCTTGTCAGCCAGCTCTTCGGTCAGTACGGTACCTGCCTCGGCAACAACTTCACCCGTAGCGGTATCGATGACATCCTCGGAAAGCTTATGGCCGGCAATACGGTTACGGAACGCCAGCTTCTTATTGAACTTATAGCGGCCTACTCTCGCCAGATCGTATCTTCTGGGGTCGAAGAACATGGCGTGAATCAGGGACTCCGCATTCTCTAATGACGGGGGCTCGCCGGGACGCAGCTTGCGGTACAATTCCAGAACGCCGGTCTTGTAATCCTCTGTCGTATCCTTCTGGAAGCTGGCCTCCATCTTCTTCTCATCGCCGAACAGTTCGCGAATCTCCGCGTTGGTGCCTACGCCGAGCGCACGGATCAGAACGGAAATCGGAACCTTACGGTTTCTGTCTACACGAACATAAAAAACGTCATTGGAATCAGTTTCGTATTCAAGCCATGCACCACGGTTCGGAATCACGGTGCAGGAGTAAAGCTTTTTGCCTAATTTGTCTCTTGTAATATCATAGTAGATACCGGGAGAACGAACCAACTGGCTTACGATAACACGCTCGGCACCGTTGATGACAAATGTGCCGGTCTCGGTCATGAGCGGGAAATCACCCATGAAAATCGTATGCTCATTGATCTCGTCGGTCTCGGTATTATGAAGGCGAACCTTAACCTTCATCGGCGCAGCGTAAGTCGCATCGCGCTCCTTGCACTCGTCGATTGTGTACTTCACTTCATCTTCGCAAAGCTGGTAGTCCACAAACTCAAGACTCAGGTGACCGCTGTAATCCTCAATCGGAGAGATATCCTCAAACACCTCATGAAGACCCTTCTTCAGGAACCAGTTATAGGAATCCTTCTGAACTTCAATCAGGTTGGGCATTTCCAGGATCTCTTTCTGTCTTGAATAACTCATCCGGACGCCTTTGCCAACCTTTACGGGACAAATTCTGTTTTTATCCATATGACGTTGTACCCCTTGAATGTATTACATATTGCGCCGTTTTATGCGCACAAAAACCAATCCTACCACATTTAGTATTCCGTTAACCGGTCGGCCACGAGGTGTCGAAAAGCAGTTGCTTTTCCAACTAAATTATGGTATAATTGATTCGATTTGGGCATAGCTCAACACAATAGTGCACTCTAAATAGTACCATACTTCCATCGGAATGTCAATCTTGCATTTTGAACAAATCATGCACGATTTCTTTCCGGTTTTTTTATGTTTAAAATGGAATCTTTTGTTTTCCGGGTTCCGTTTCATTGTTTCTGCCGGCCGTATGGCCCCAGAGATGGCTTTTGACTTGTTTCGTACCATGCCCGGCGGTCACTTGGAACGGGAAACCGTTTTTTATCTTGTCTAGTACCATTCGCTTCCAGACACGTGGAACTGAAAAGCTGTTCTTGACTTGTTTAGTACCATTTCCCCTAATGCAGCGGTTCAACTGCAAAAACGAAAAAGCCGGCGCACCAACTTCGGTCAGTGCGCCGGCTCGTTCTTTCATTATGGAATTAAAACTCAATCGGGAAATCCACTTCGTCCGGTTCGTCTTCGCATTCATACTCGTCGAACTTCTTAGCCGGCTCGGGTGCTCCGCCGTTAGCGAATATGTCAAATGTGATGCTTTCCGGCTCGGTTGCATCCGGCTCTTCGATGATGATTTCCTCGGGGCCGCCGTTCTCGTCATCCGGGATCCGCCGCGAGAAGATATCGTCCGCATCGTCATCTACATCGTAATGCTCTTCTTCCGGTGTGTTGATGTGTATATCCTCTTCCTTTGGCTCCTCGAAGAGCTTTTCGTCTGCCTTATGGAAAATGTCAAACAGAACCGGATCTTCTCTGAACCGGGCAGGCTGCTTCTCCGCTCCGTCTTCCCTTCCGAAGGAAAGGAGCTCATCAATTGCGGCCGCGTTGTTCTCCGGAATCTCGTCAAGGAACTCATCAACGGCATCCTGCAGGTTCTCGGCTGCTTCGGCAGCTTCCGGATGCTCATCTCCGAAAAGATTATTGAAAAGGAAATCCTCTTCGGGCTTCTCGTCTTCATCAACGGGCAGTTCCGGCTTCTCGTCTTCATCAACGGGCAGTTCCGGCTCTTCGCCGCCTTCGGGCAGTTCGTCGTCAGCTTCGCCGTCCTCGGGCAGTTCGTCGTCAGCTTCGTCGTCCTCGGACTCCTCTTCGTCTTCCTCATCGTCAGACTCTTCGTCCTCAGCCTCTTCGTCCGCATCGGCTTCGTCGGTCTCTTCGTCTTCTTCGTCCCCGGCTTCTTCGTCGGAATCGTCCTCAAAGGTAATTCCGATTTCAGTGCTTTCGGGAGCGGGCTCGGCATCAGTGATTCCGATGGGCCACGGCTCTTTGTCGGGCTCGGCAAAAATATCAATGGAGATGGACTCGGGCTCGGCCTTCTCGGGTTCTGCAGGAATCTCTTCGAGTTCGGCTGTATCGACCGGGATGTCCTCGGTCTCTTCGGATGTCTCAACCGGAATATCTTCGGACTCCTCGGAGATTCCAACCGGAATATCCTCAGCTTCCTCGGAAATCTCGACCGGAATGCTCTCGGACTCAGCCTCCTCGGCCGGTGCCTCGGGCTCTGCCGGGCTTACACGCTCGCCGGCGAGTTCATTGGAGTAAAGCTCCTCCTCAAGGAGCTCCTGACCGGTCGCATCGGACATGACAAACCAGGAAGGTGTTTCTTTCGTTTCATCTGCATCTGAAATCGGAATCTCTTCGTCTGCATCCTCTTCGGCGGAAGAAACAGGAGCTTCATTCTTCTCGAAGATTTCACCGAGTGTCTTCTCGACGTCGGCCATGGCTTTGTCAACGGCAGCCGCGAATTCTTCGGCAGCCCCGGCAACCTCTTCGGCAGCTTCGCCTGTTACCTTTTCCGCTGCCTCGGCGGCTTCCTCCGCTTTTTCTTCGGGTTCTGCCTTGGCAACTGCCTTTTCAAACTCGGAAGCAACCTTGCCGACAACCTTGCCGATTCCGGTAAATGCTTTTTCGAGATTGCCCGTCACGGAGCCGACTGCCTCACTGACCGCATCGCTTACCTGGCTGTTCATCTCGCGGCAGAACTCTTCGGCTTCCTTAACCGCAGCCTCTTCTTTCTCTCCATAGAGATCTGCGGATCTGAGCATGTCTTCAACTTTCTCCGTTGCTTTTGAAGGTTCCCCGTCCTGTTCCAAAAGCAGCTTCATATTCAGGAGGACGCTGACCCCAAGCGCCGAACCGAGCAGTTTCACCAGTCCGAGCGTAAGCTCTTTTACCCCCTCGGCCTCCCCTTTTCCTTTGGTGGGAACACTGACGCGCCTGCCGCAATACGGACAGAATTTCGCGTCATCCGGGAAATCGGCACCACATTTGCTACATTTCATGACTTTGTCCTCCCTTCTCATAAGCCGCCTCTTTCGCGCATCCGGGCGGCTTTCGGCTGTTGCTTTGCAACAGTCGACCGTAAAAATCCGGTTAATATATTGTATCGTTTTTTCAATAGGGATGTCAATAGTTTTCGGGCTTGTTTACGGAAAACATTTGTGCCCGGAAATATGTCAAAAACACAGTCAATCAATACCCTAATTCGTCATTTACCAGGATCACGTGAATTCTTCCCGCGTGGCGTGAAAAACGGGTGATCAGAATCTGGCAGCAAATCGTGTCGGGCGACTTGCAGTTCATGCACGAGCCGGTCTTCGAGCACGGCGTGGAAAGGCCGAACCGCTGCGCATTGATCGGCGCCGCAACACCTCTTGCGCGCTTCATCGCGCTGTCCGGATCGGGACAGATTTTGTTCATCCCGACGATGAATAAAACCTTGCGCGGTCCCTGCGCGATGGCGGAAATCCGGTTGGCGTTTCCGTCCACGTTTATGATGACACCGTCCTCCGTCATGGCATTTGCCCCGGCAAGAAATACGTCGGCATCGTAGGCAGCCAGCATGGCGGCGCGCTTGTCCTCCATAAGGTCGCGGTCGATGAAGTTGTACGGACCGTTCTTCAGTGCCTCCGGCAGCCCGATTTCATGAGCACTCATGCATCCGCCCATCGTGACCGAAGAGCCCTCCGGAATCAGCTTAAGCGCAAGCTCCAGGGCCTCCTCTCGCGTCTCGGCGAAGTACCCCTCCATGTTGCGGGACACAAGCCCCTTCATGACCTTGTCTGCCAGCAGACGGTTTCTCTTTTTTGTTACCTCATTCATTCCTTCTCCTCCTTTCGTCGCGCGCTACTCTTCGCGCACCAGGTTTTGCAGCCAGACGCCCTTCTTAACCAGAATAAACCCGATGATGCACTTGATCAAATCAATCGCCTGCACCGCAAGATAAATCATCAGCACGGGAAGAACCGTAAATTTGCTCAAAAGAAAAGCAACCGGAATGCTCACAAGAAGCAGAAACACGCTGTCAAAGCAGAACGTGACGAGGGTCTTTCCGCCGGTTCGGAGCGTGAAGTATGTCGCATGCATGAACGCATAAATCGGCATGCACACCGCGCCGACCTGCATGAAGCCCTTGGCAAGCGTCTTGACCGAACGCTCCGTCTTGTAAAGCTCCGGGAACAGCGGCGCCAGGACGAACAAAAGACCGCCGAGAACGACGCAGGACATGACGGAAAATGTGATGAGCTTCGTGTCCGTATCCCTTGCCTCTTCCAGCTTTCCTGCTCCGAGAAGCTGTCCGACCATGATGGCGATGGCGCTTCCCATTGCCATGAATACGATATTAAACAGGTTGGTTACCGTCGAGGCGATATTCAGCCCCGCAACGG